>ERZ773188.615-NODE-615-length-43749-cov-7.426260_pt1 | contig 43749 bp, 47 predicted proteins | sample MGYA00581011_ERZ773188 | MGnify/ENA primary metagenome ERZ773188 (study PRJEB29015, sample SAMEA2737798) | human gut metagenome | biome: human gut; feature: human-associated habitat; material: faeces | place: China | collected 2012 ...
AATCACCCCTTATAGGGGTGGAGCAAACCACCGGTTGAACCGGTGGTTTTGATTGCAATAATTTAATTATATAAGCTGTTACTCATCGTCTTCGGTTTCGTTTTTTTCGACCTGTTCGTTTACCTTAACGGAAATTTCGTGAGTCATAAACTCGTCTGCCTTTGTAACGGTAACCGTAAGATTTTTATGCTCAAAGCAGTAGCCCTCTTCGGGTATCTTGCCGGCAATCTCGGTAAGCCAGCCGTTAACGGTTGAAGCCTCGGTCTCCTCGTCCTCAAGCGAGAAAAATTCAAAGAAATCCTCAACAGAGGCGGTGCATAAAACGCGGTAAGTGTTTTTACCGGTTTCCAAAAATTCCGAAACCTCTTCGTCGCGTTCGTCCCAAATCTCGCCGACTATTTCTTCAAGTATATCCTCCATTGAAACTATACCCGAAGTCTCGCCGTACTCGTTTACCACGATTACAAGGTGATTGTGATCGGTCTGCATATCCTTAAACAGCATATCAAGATTAACGGTTTCAGGCACAAAGACCGGCTGGTGAAGTATCTTTTCAAGGCTGAAATCCTTTTCGCCGCGGTTCAAAAGATAATCCCTTGTGTGAAGTATGCCTATTATGTGGTCCTCTTCCTCATCGTAAACAGGTATGCGGGAATAGCCCTCCTGCTCGATTATATCTATAACCTCTTCGTCCGTTGAATTTACGGTAAGGCATATAACCGATTTCCACGGCGTCATAACGTCCTCGGCGGTCATTTTATCAAGCTTAAACACATTTTTTATGTATTCAATATCGTCCTGATCAAGCGAGCCCTCGTCCGCACCGGCGTCAAGCATTAAAACAATATCCTCTTCCGAAACGGGGTCTTCCTTTTCGTGCGGATCTATGCCTATAAGCCTTAAAACCGCATTGGTAGATACGGTTAAAAACCAAATTATAGGGCTTAAAACAGCCGCTAAAAAGGATATTACGCCGCATACGGCGTTTGCAAGCTTTTCCTTGTGCTTCATAGCGATTCTTTTCGGCACAAGCTCGCCTAAAATAAGTGTGAAATAAGATAAAATTATTGTTACGGCGACAACCGCAACGGTGTTCATTGTACCGGAGTATTTTGCCGGAACGTTAAACGTTTTTATAAAAAAGCCCGAAACCTTTTCGGCAAAGTTATCAGCCGCAAAAGCGGAGCCTAAAAACCCTGCAAGTGTAATGCCTATTTGTATTGTTGATAAAAACCTTGTAGGCTCTTCAATAATCTTAAGCATTTTCTTTGCTTTTTTATCGCCCTCCTCCGCAAGGGAGTGGACCTTTTTTTCGTTAAGCGAAATTACCGCTATTTCGGTTGCGGCAAAAAACGCATTGAGTGCAATAAGCACAAGCTGCAACAGCAGTTGCTTTAACATAATGAAACTAAACCTCCAAAATAAAATAAGAATTTAATGCGACTTATGCCTATCACCTGCGGTAAACCGAAAAAATGCGGTAGCCGCAAACAGTCACATAAACACGGTATTTATTTTGGATTTCGGGGGAATTTATGTGCCTGCTACTTCGGGGTAGCGGATCCACAAAACCAACTCCTTTTCAAGATATTTCTTCTATTATATTGCATATTATACAATAAATCAAGTATTAAATTACTCTTTTATATTCTCTCGCTTAACTTTTTTATTTATAAGCCTGATTTTATCCGGCAGTATATACGCCGCAGGATACGAAACGGCACAGACCGCAAGACCCGCTATAACGTCTATAATTGAATGCTGCTTTAAAAATACCGTTGATATGCTTATAAGCACCGTTAGCAGAATTATCCATATCTGGTCGCGCACATTTTTAAAGCGCCTACACTGCCATGTTGTAAACAGCACCGCAAACGAGCCTATAACATGGAGCGAGGGGCAAACGTTGGTATTAGTATCAAAGCCGTAAAGCATTTTAACTATATCAACAAAAATATTGTCCCGCGCAAACTCAGTGGGTCTCAGCTCCTGCTTATTCGGGTAAACAATATAAATAACAGTGGTTACAGTATAGGTTATAATTATAAAATACATCAGCTTTTTGAATGCAGGAACATCAAACAAAAGCGTGTAAATATGTATTCCCGCAAGAAAAACAAACCACAAATAATACGGAATTACAAAATATTCGCAAAACGGTATGCGGCTGTCGAACGACGACTCGATTGCGCGGTAATCAAGCGTTAAGCCGCGTTCCAAAAGCCAAAACGTAAGACCGTATATCGGCCAATATATTAAAAGCAAAAGATGCCGAAATTCAGGCGTTCGTAAATTGTTCAACCGCAAATTTCTATAATCTACCATATAAACAGTCTACATCCTTACACACATAATTATATATATTTTCAGAAGCGCAGCCGCCGAATTCTTCCGCTATTTGCAGCGACATTTTCTTAAGCTTTTCGGGGTTTTCAAGATAATCGCATACCGCGTCGCACAGTTCAATATCGGTATCGCGCATATCCGCACAGCCGTTGTTTAAGAAAAATTCTATATTGCGCGTTTCGCAACCCGGAACTGCATTTATAAACAGCATAGGAAGCGCCTTGACCGCCGCCTCGGTAGTGCTTAATCCGCCCGGCTTTGTAAGAATCAGATCTGCGGCGTCCATATAAAGCGGCATTTTGCTTGTATAGCCTATTACGCGCGTATTTTCGGAAAGCTGTTTTTTGGTAATCGATTTAAAAAGCTTTATGTTACTGCCGCAAATAACAACAAGCAGCGCGTCCTGCGGCATTTGCTGCGGCAGATCCTCTGCAAGCGTTTTTATAGGTCCGCAGCCCATACTGCCGCACATAAGCAAAACTATTTTTTTGTTTTCGGGCAAGCCGAGCTCCTTTTTAGCACTTGCTTTATTGCATTCCTCATAAAAGGCGTCTTTAACCGGTATACCCGAAGGCACAAGCTTTGACGCCGGTATTCCGTTTTGGACAAATTCGGGTATAAGCCTTTTATGCGGTATGAAATATGCGTTTAAAAGAGTTTGATTTACGCCCGGCGAACAGGTATAATCGGTTGCAACAAAGTATGAGGGTATGTTTATTTTAGAGCGTTTTTTAAGCTCGGTTATCATCATTGCCGAAAAAACGTGAGTACAGATAACGGCGTTGTAATCGCTTTGCCCCAAAAACTCTGAAAGCCCCTCGCACCCTTTGGTAACAAGGTCGTATATTAAAGAATCGTCCCCGTCCTTCGGGGGATGATTTTCTTCAAAACGGTAGCTTACACCGAAAAGCTTCGGCATTTTACGGTATATAAAAACGTGACCTTTACTTATAAGCTTTGATTTTTCGGGCGACCAAAACGCCAAGGCGTCCTTAATATCGCATTGCCAGCCGCCGTTTACAAAACGTTCCTTTATAGCCTTTGCGGCGGAGTTATGCCCCTCGCCCGTGTTACACGACAGTATCAGTAAGCGCACCGTTTATCACGGCCTCCCTTTTAAGTAATCTTTTTTTAAGCGCCGCTAAATGCGGTCTGTTATAACGCTGTATTAAAACAAACGGTGTGTTGCAGAATAAAAATACCAGTATAAGTATTATACCGATATAGTTTTTCCATATAAAATATATTCCTAACGATAAAACGCTAAGACTGTTATGAATAAATTCCGCCACGCAGGTTTCCTTAATAAGCGTGCCGACGCTTTCGCTCGTTGCGTCAAACGTAACCTTTTTAGGAAGCATATCCCGCATTATGCGGCTCATATCGGGCAGCTTTGCCTTCCATTTTCTTATGCCGAGGCGTTCGTATATTTTGCCGTTTTTTTCAAAGGAAAACGGCTTATAAGGAAAGCCCTCCTCGTTAAACCATGCGCGCGGCAGCGACTCGCCCACATAATGGGCAAGTATTCCTATAACCGCCACATAGATAACGCTTATCAGAAATCTCATCAACTTCACCTATTCGGATTCAATATCCATATGATAACATAAAACTTCGGCAGTATCAACTATTTTCTTTTTCCGTTATTGAAGTCGGTAAATTATAGTGTATAATAATAACGGTGATCGTTAATTATGAACTACGAATTTTTATCGTCAACAAAGCTTTTTTGCGGTATGCCGCCGGAAAAAATAAAAAACGCCCTTTCCTGCCTTAACGCTTCGGAAAAGGAATTTAAAAAGGGCGGGATAATATACCGCGCGGGCGATACCGTTACCGAAATCGGTCTTGTAGAAGAGGGCAGCGTAAATATCACCGTAAATTTTTACTGCGGTACAAGCAATATATTCGGCCACATAGCAAAGGGAGAGATTTTTGCTGAAACCTACGCCGCCATACCTAACAAAAAGCTGATTTGCGACGTAGTTGCCGCCGAAAACTCGAAAATACTTTTTCTTGATATAAACAAGCTTATAAATGGCACCTGCAGCTCGTGCGGCTGCCACGGCATTATAATCCACAATCTTCTGCAAATTTCTGCGGAAAAGAATTTAAAGCTTTCCTCGCGTATGATGCACACCGCGCCTAAAACGGTTCGCGGCAGGCTGCTGTCTTACCTTACGTGGCAAGCCGCAAAAAACGAAAGCCGCGAATTTCACATACCGTTTACGCGCCAGCAGCTTGCAGATTATTTGGGTGTAGACCGCAGCGTGCTTTCCACCGAGCTTTCCAAAATGCAAAGGGACGGGCTGATAAATTACCGAAAAAACGATATTAAATTAAACAATACGCTTAATTCGGAGGAGTGGCTTTAATGAGTGTGTCGAAAAAGCCGACACGCTCCCCTACGGGAATGCCGTTCGCTCAAAAATCAGAGATTTTAGGAATGCACTCTATCCCCGTGGGTACCACCCCAGTGTCCTTGAAAAACCGCTTATTCAGCGGTTTTTCGCTTACAAGGTGTTTTTCCGCCGCACCTGTCAGCGGAAAAACGAAAAAAGCGGCGTTACCGCCGCAAAAACAGAATTTAGGGTTTATCGACAGGCTGCTTTAATATTATTTTATTTTATTTAAAAGCTTTTTTATATAAGGGTAAAGCTGAAGAATAATTCCCGCCGCCATAAACGCTATGCCGATATAGTAATAAGCATACCCTATATCGCTTGCTAATATTATAGCTCCCGCAATTAAAAGCGCCGAATTAAATACCGTTTTCATAACTTAGCCTCCTTTATATAATTCTGTTTTTGCTTTTGCCGTTTAAAAAAGAATCTATATTTTCACAGGTAATTGAAAGCAGTCTTCTCCGCGTACTCAGCGGCGCCCATGCCGTATGCGGCGTGATTATTATATTGGGTGCGTCCGCCAAAACGCAGTCTTCGCTCATTGGCTCTTCCTTTAAAACGTCTATTGCCGCACCCGAAAGCCTGCCGCTTTTAAGCGCGTTTAAAAGCGCCGTTTCGTCTACCGTGCCGCCGCGCGAGGTATTTATAAAGACAGCTCCCCTTTTGCATTTTGAAAAGGCCTCTTCATTCATCATATTTTCACTTTGCTTGTTTAACGGGCAGTGAAGCGTTATAATATCACTGTTTTTAAGCAGCGTATCAAAATCGGTAAACCTTGTAACGCCGTTTTCACGCACGGTTCTTGTGCAAACAAGAACGTTCATATTAAGACCTGCCGCCGCCTTTTCAACAGCTTTTCCTATATTGCCGTAGCCTATTATACCAAGCGTTTTGCCTGCAACCTCATCAGTAGGAAATACAAGCGGCGAAAAAACAGGCGAGCGTTTCCAGCCGCCCTCCTTAACAAATTCGTTATACCGCGGTATATTTGTATAATGCAAAAGTATATAGGCTATAACCTGCTGCGCCACCGCGTTTGTTGAATAGCTGCCCGCATTGCACACCGCAATGCCCCTTTGCTTTGCAAGCGTAATATCTATATTGTTGTATCCCGTTGCAAAAACGCCGATATATTTAAGATTCGGCGCGGCGTTTATAACCTCGCTGTCAATAACAGTTTTATTGCAAAGCACAATATCCTTATCAGCAACCTCTTTTAAAAGCTCTGCGCGGCTTATGTTGCCGTGTTCGGTTATTTCGCCGTATTTTTTTAAAGGCTCAAGCGACAGATCGCCGCCGGATGTTAATGATGCGCAGTCAGTTATCAGAATTCGCATGCTTTTGCGTTACCTTTCGTTTTGTGCCGTCCGGCTCTAAAATATAGGTGTTTTCAAGCTGAGAAATAAGGCTTCTTTTATATGCGTCTATATATTCGCGGCGCAGCTTCTGCTGTTCCGCTTTTTCTTCTTCTGTAAGGCCCTCCGCTTTTTGCTTTTTTGCAAGGGCGTTAATGCGTTTTATTTTTTCCTCGGTCATATTTCGTTTCTTCCCTCTAAGGCGCGCGCCAATGTAAATTCGTCTGCGTATTCAAGGTCTCCCCCAACGGGAATACCGTAAGCCAGACGCGTAACCTTTATACCCATAGGCTTTATAAGGCGCGAAATATAGCTTGAAGTAGCCTCGCCCTCGACCGTTGGGTTGGTTGCCATTATAATTTCCTTAACCTCGCCCGAAGCAAGCCGCGCCATAAGCTCTTTTATTCTTAAACTGTCCGGTCCTATTCCGTCCAGGGGCGAAATAACCCCGTGCAAAACGTGGTAAAGCCCCGTAAATTCGCGTGTGCGCTCAAACGCCATAACGTCCTTAGGCTCCGCCACAACGCATATGACCGAGCGGTCCCGCTTTTCATCGGAGCATATACTGCATATCTCTTCGTCCGTAAAGGCTTGGCAGACCTTGCAAAAATGTATTTTTTTGCGTGCGTTAAGCAGTGCCGAAGCAAATTTTTCTGCGTATTCGGGCGGCTGCTCCAAAATATTAAAGGCAAGGCGCTGAGCGGTTTTTTTACCGATACCCGGCAGTCTTTCAAACTGAGCTATAAGCTCGGTAAGCGGAACTATTCCGTTAGCCATTCCGTTCTCCTATCCGCCGCGCGTTAAAAAAGCCCCGGCATATTAAGTCCGCCGGTGATGGCGCCCATTTCGTCTTCGGAGGTTTTAACCGCATTTGCAATAGCCTCGTTCACCGCAACGGTTATAAGGTCCTCAAGCATTTCAACATCGTCGGGGTCTACAATTTCGGGTTTTATTTTTATTTCCTTTACGGTGTGCTTTCCGTCTACCGTAACCGAAACGGCTCCTCCGCCCGATACTGCGGTAAATTCGCGCTGTTCTATATCCTCCTGCAAAGCGGCCATATCCTGCTGCATTTTCTGCGCCTGCTTTAACATCTGCTGCATATTTCCGGCGCCGCCGGAACCGGGTAATCTTACTTTCATTTTTTTGCTCCTTAATTTATTTCAAAATTTTTAAGCTTATCCGCAAGCGCCGCCAGCGGATCGCTTTCTTCGTTTTTCTGCGCCGCTTTATACGGCCCTAATTTATAGGTAACGCCAAGCACCGTATGCGCGGCTTTTCTTATGCTGTCTTTATAATATCCGTTATTGCCGTTTATAAGCGAACGGAACTGGCTGTTCGGTGCGTCTATAAGCAAATACTGCCCCTTTATATACGCCCTTGAATTATTTAAAACGCCGTGTATTAACGGGCAGGTGGTTTTTACAACGCGCATTATCTCGCTCCACTGAGCCTCCGGCACCGCAGAAACACCTTCTGCCGTTTTCTGTGCGGCGGCGGTATTATCCGAAACATCGGGCGGTTCGGGCAGCGGTATTTCGTCGTCGTATTCCGGTTCTGCCGACGTCTCAGGCTCCGTTTTTTCAGGCTCTGCCGCGGAAGCCTGCGGTCTTCTCACAGCGCCCTGTTCAAGCAATGTAACCCTTTTTTCAAGCGAAGCAATATCGCCCGAAAGCTGCGGCTCGCACAGCTTTAAAAGCGTAAGCTCCGCCTCGCACCGGCGGTTTCCGCTTTGCATACGCCCTGCCGCTGCCTGCAAAACCGAAATTGCGCGCATTATATCCCTTATATCATAATCCTCCGCCTGCTCTTCAAGCTTTTTAAGCTTTGCGGCGGAGCAAACGATAGGTTTATTGCCGCTTTTTACGGTTTTAATTATCATAAGGTCGCGGTAATGCGAGGTAAGCTCGCCTATAAGGCGCTGCATATCAACCGAATTGTTATAAAGACGGTCGGCAAGCATAAGAGCGGTCTCGGTATCGTGTTTTTTAATACAGTCGGTAAGCTCGTTTAAATACTCGCCGCCCGCCATACCGCAAACCTTTTCAACCGTTTCCTCGGTTATATCGTTTCCTGCCGAGGCGCACAGATCCAAAACAGAAAGCGCGTCTCTCATTCCGCCGTCTGCCGCGGCGGCTATAAGCGCCGCCGCACCGTCGGTAATGTTAAGCCCCTCGTTAGAAGCCACATATTTTATTCTGCCGCATATTTTATCGGGCTCAATACGCTTAAAATCAAACCGCTGACAGCGCGATAATATGGTTGCGGGGAGCTTGTGCACCTCGGTTGTGGCAAGTATGAATATAACATGTTCGGGCGGTTCTTCAAGCGTTTTTAAAAGCGCGTTGAAGGCGCTTATGGTAAGCATATGCACCTCGTCTATAATATAAACGCGGTATTTTGAAGAAGAAGGAGCAAACGCCACCCTGTCGCGCAGCTCTCTGATACTGTCCACACTGTTGTTGGAGGCGGCGTCTATCTCAACTATATCGGTATTCTCGCCGTTTTCCACCGAAAGACAGCTTTCGCATTTAAGGCACGGATCGCCGTTTTCGGGAGAAAGGCAGTTTACAGCCTTTGCAAGTATTTTGGCACAGCTTGTTTTGCCGGTACCCCTTGTTCCCGTAAATAGATAGGCATGTACCGTCTTACCCTTGGAAAGCTCGTTTTTAAGCGTGTTTGTAATATGCTCCTGCCCCACAACATCGGAAAATGTTTTGGGCCTGTATTTTCTGTAAAGCGCCTGATAAGCCATAGCGCACCTGCCTTTAAAATAAAATTACGTACTCAAGTGTACGAACGAACCGATTTACTGCGGCGCACGAAAACAACCGCTTAATGCTGCTCGGTTCCCCGCCTGACATGGTTCGCGGCGCTCCGTCGCACAGGACCCGCCCGTTCGCACGCTTGAATACGCAAATTCTTTTCAGTAAAGGTATTTTATCACATTTTTTTTAAATTTACAATACCTAACATATAAAATGTTGAAAAAAATTCATAATGCTGATATAATTAGGTGGTACAGTAATATTAAAGGGAGTGTTTTTTTGAAAGGAATTACCGTAAAAGAATTATTCGGCGAGAATAATACGTTGGCGTCCGAGCTGCTTAACAGCGTTACCTATCCGTTCGAGGCGCTTGCAAAAATAAGCGACTATATTAAAAGGATAGGTCCGACGCTTGACCCCGATATATATGAGCAAAAGGGCGAAAACATCTGGATAGCGCGCTCGGCAAGGGTTGCTGCAAGTGCAAGCATAACCGGTCCCTGCATTATAGGCGAGCGCACCGAGGTACGCCACTGCGCGTTCATACGCGGCAGCGCGCTTGTGGGCGACGATTGCGTTGTGGGCAATTCAACAGAGCTTAAAAACGTTGTGCTCATAGGCACCGTTCAGGTACCGCATTACAATTATGTGGGCGATTCGATACTCGGCTTTCACTCGCATATGGGCGCGGGCTCAATAACCTCTAACGTTAAATCGGATAAAACTCTTGTAATTATAAAATCGGACGATGAAAAAATGCCTACGGGGCTTAAAAAAATGGGCGCGGTACTCGGCGATTATGTAGAGGTAGGCTGCGGCTCTGTGCTTAACCCCGGCACGATAATAGGCAAAAACACAAATATATATCCGCTTTCAATGGTTCGCGGCGTAATACCGGAAAACAGCATTTACAAAAAGTCCGGCGAAATTGCAGTAAAACGATGAGCGTTGAAGTTTGGGATATTATAGATGAAAACGGCGTTCCTACGGGAAGAACCACCCTGCGCGGCCGCTGCCTGCTTAAATCAGGCGAATATCACCTTGTGGTGCATATATGGATAGTATCGCAGGACGGCAGGTTTTTGATCCAGCGCCGCGCGGACGATAAAAAGCTTATGCCCGGCGAATGGGCTGCAACCGGCGGAGCCGCGGTATCGGGCGAGGATTCCTTTACCGCCGCCGCGCGCGAGCTTTACGAAGAGCTCGGCATACGCTCAGACAGGCAAAGCCTTAAAAAGCTGTTAAGAATAAAACGCCGCAGCTCGCTTTTGGATATATGGGTTATAACCGATAATACGCCCGAAAACCGCTTGACTCTTCAAAAATCCGAAGTGGCCGAGGCCAAGTGGGTAAGCGAGGCACAGCTTCGCAGTATGATAGAAAATGGCGAATTTCACAATTACGGAAAAGAATATTTTGACAGCGTATTTGAAAAAATCACTAAACACAAAGGAGCCGTTATATGAGTCTTAAAACCGAAGGCGTAACCTGCGCGAGGTGTCACGCATACCTTTTTCCCGAAGACGATATTGTTTACTGTCCCGTTTGCGGCGCGCCGCACCACAGGGAATGCTATAACGAGCTTGGTCACTGTGCGCTTGAAGAGCTGCACGGAACCGATAAGCAATATGATAAAGCGGTTGCCGCCGAAGAGGAAAAACGCGCGGCTAATCCGGGAGTAGATATAGACGCCGAAAACGCAAAGGGACAGATAACCTGCGGAATGTGCCATGAAAAATACGATTTTTCGCTTAACAGCTGCCCCAAATGCGGAGCGCCCAATATAGCAAAGGCGGGCGGCAGCTTTGTAAGCTTTGACTTTTTGGGCGGCGTTCCAGCCGATTATGATATAGGCGACGGCATTACCGCAGACGAGGCAAAGCGCTTTGTGGCAGCAAACACACCGCGTTATATACCGAAATTTGCGGCGCTTAACAGCAAAAACCGTGTTTCTTGGAACTGGGCGGCATTCCTTTTCCCCTGCGGCTGGATGCTATCGCGCAAGATGTATAAAAACGGTATTATAGCAGGTCTTTTAACCGTAATATCAAGTATTTTATATCTGCCGCTCAATAACGCGATATATAAGTTCGGCTTTTCCGATACTGCTACCACCGCAAGTATTGCCGGCAATGTTTTAAGCCATATTTCCGAAATAGGCACGGCCGTTATCGCCGCGGCAATGATAGGGTTTTTAATGAATATTGCAATAAGAGTGTTTTCATCGATCTTCGGCGATTATCTTTATAAAAAATATACTGTTGAATCAATCAAGAAGATCCGCCGCGAGAGTGAGGATATGGACGAGGATTACAGGCGGCTCGGCGGAGTTAATATTTTTCTTTTCCTTATAGGCGCGCTTGCCGTACAGTATCTTCCGGCAATTATAGCCGTTTTCATTTAGATTTAAAGGAGAAAAGGCAATGGATAAAAAAATCTGTCCCGATTGCGGAACCGAAAACGAAAAAGAGTATATTTACTGTAAAAACTGCGGCACTCCGCTGAAAAGCAAGCCGTCGGCGGAAGAAAAACCGCAGGCTGCGCAATTTGTTTCATCTGACGCCATGAACGGCGAACAGCCCAAAGCCGAAAGGCAGGCTCCCCCGCCCTACGGCTCGCCGTATATGCCTTACGGCTATGCCGATTACACAGTAGACGGCATACCCGCAGACGAGGTAATGACCTTTGTAGGCAAAAAGGCAGCCGATATCTGCCCTAAATTTATGCGTATGGAGCTTACAAAATCAAAGGTATCGTGGTGCTGGCCGGCGGCTGTTTTGGGCTTTTTGTTCGGTCCCATGGGCGCGGCGCTTTGGTTTCTTTACAGAAAAATGTATAAAATAGGCGGCATACTGTTAGGCATAGGCGCGGCGTTTACCGCAATTTTTGCCGTTATAAATTACGGCGATAATTCCCAAAGCCTTAAAAGCATATTTGAGGCTATTACAAACGGTACCGTTTCATTAAACGGTATCTTAGATGACGCGGCCTCGGAAACCACGGTTTTAAGTGTAATAACAAGTGCCGCCGAAAATTTAATAAGCCTTGTAACCGGCATACTTTCAGGCATTTTCGGCTTTTACGCCTATAAGGAGCACTGCATAAAAACAATTTTCGCTTTCAGAAATACCTGCGCCGATATGCGTTATTACCGCATAGGGCTGCACTCGATAGGCGGCGTTTCCGGCGGAGCTCTTGCAGCCGGTATAGTTTCAATTATTATATTAAATAACGCAGTTTCGATAATTACAACAATTCTTGCACTTACTTAAATAACAGAAACGGAGAGAAAAGCTTATGAAAATCAGAAAAGCTATTATTCCCGCGGCAGGGCTCGGAACACGCGTATTGCCTGCCTCTAAGGCGTTACCCAAAGAAATGCTGCCGATAGTTGACAAGCCTGCAATACAGTATATTGTCGAAGAGGCCGTAAGGGCGGGCATTACGGATATACTTATAATTACAAACCGCGGCAAGGGCGTTATTGAAGACCATTTCGATCATTCGGTAGAGCTTGAGCAAATGCTTAAAAAACGCGGCAACACCGCAATGCTTGATACGCTAGACAAGGTAGCCAACCTTGCAAATATTTATTATATCCGCCAAAAAGAAACGCGCGGTCTCGGCGACGCGGTGCTTCGCGCAAAGGAATTTGTAGGCAGCGAGCCCTTTGCCGTGCTTTACGGCGATGACGTTATTATAGGTGAACCGCCCGCAATCGGCGAGCTTTGCGAGGCATACGAAAAATACGGAAAAAGCGTAGTGGGAATCAAAGAGGTTTCCGATGAGCTTATTGTAAAATACAGCTCGCTTAAAGCCGAAAAGCTTGACAGTAAAAATTATTCCGTAACCGATATGATTGAAAAACCGAGCCTTGAAACAAAGTTTTCAAACTACTCAATACTCGGCAGGTGCGTGCTTGACAACGAGATTTTCAGCATTTTAGAGCGCACCCCCTTAGGCGTGGGCGGCGAATTGCAGCTTACCGACGCTATGCGCACGCTTGCGGTAAAATACGGTATGATAGGCGTTGATTTCAGCGGCACGCGATATGATATGGGCAATAAGTTCGGCATTTTAAAAGCAAATATAGAGGTTGGTCTTGCCCACCCCGAAATTGCCGACGAGCTTAAAAAATATATAAAGGAACTGGCAGAAACTCTTTAATGTATACTTCACTTTTTCTCGATCTTGATAACACTCTGCTTGATTTCAACAAGGCTGAGACATATGCCATAAGCAAGGTTTTAAAGGAAAACCGGCTTCCCTTTGACGAACTGACAGTAAAGCTTTATTCCAAAATAAACCGTAGCTTTTGGGAAAGCTTTGAACGCGGTGAAATACCTAAAAGCGCAATTTATACCGGACGCTTTGAAAAGCTGCTTTCGGTTCTTGAAAGAAACGGCGATCCGCAATCTCTTTCAAAGCAGTACGGCGAAGCGCTTTCATACGGCTTTTTTACGGTTGAGGGCGCTTTTGCGCTGCTTGATTATTTAAAGAATAAGGCATACGGGATATATGCCACAACAAACGGGCTTTCCACTACCCAGTACCGCCGCATAGAGGGTTCGGGGCTTGGCAAATACTTTGATAAAGTATTTGTTTCGGAGGACGCGGGGCATCAAAAGCCCGAAAAAGCGTATTTTGATTATGTTATTTCAAACATACCCGAAAACGATAAATCCAAAATGCTTATTGTGGGTGACAGTCAAAGCTCGGATATTTTAGGCGGTATAAACGCCGATATAGATACCTGTTGGTATAATCCCGAAGGTCTTAAAGCAAAATACCCCTCAAAATACACAATAGCCTCGCTTGAAGAGCTTATGAGCATACTGTAAAAAAACATCGGAGCCTTTAAAAGGCTCCGATCAGTCTGTCGATAAACCCCAAGTTTTATTTTTGCGGCGTTTACGCCGCATTTACGTTTTTTCGCTGACACGTGCGGCGAAAAAACACCTTGTAAGCGAAAAACCGCTTATTCAGCGGTTTTTCAAGGGCGCTGGGGTGGTATTGGCGGGGATAGAGTGCAGTCCGAAAATCTTTGATTTTCGAGCGAACGGCATTCCCGTCCAAGAGCGTGTCGACTTTTTCGACACGCTCATCGGAGCCTTTAAAAGGCTCCGATGTTTTTATCCCTGCAACCCGCGGGACTGCCTGTCCATATCCTCTACCACTATATCGAATATCTCGCCCAAGGTTGAGCAATATTCAAGCACCTTCCACGGCTCGTTTGTATGAAAATGTATTTTTATAAGCTCCTCATCGCCTACCGCAAGCAGGCAATCGCCCTTAAAATTTTCGGTAAAATAATCGTTTATCGCGTCCTCGTCAAGTCCATTGCCCTCAATAAGCAATTGTGTATCATACTTAAATTCCATCATAATTAGCTCCTTTTATAATATACTATATAATAACCTTTAAACGGGGCATTGTCAACTAAACAAAATTAACAATTTGTCTGTTGACTCAAATTATTTCCGATGTTAAAATTAGGAAAAAGGAGTTGATATTATGGCACTCAGTTGTAATAACGTTAAGGATTATGTGATTTTGTGCGAGGACGGCGCCTTAAGCGCGCAAACAGTATCGGACATTAAGGAGCATTTAAACAACTGCGAGGATTGCCGCGCATATTATGAGGAATGCGGCGTTACTTCCCTGCCCGAAGAACCGAAATGCCGCATTTTAGGTAAAGCGATCACCAAAAAAACCGGTATTGCCGTAGCCGCGGCGGCAGGCGTTGTTTCGCTTATTGCGGGAGCGGCTTATATTTTAACAAAAATGTTTTCCGATAAAGATTAAACAATACTCGCATCAGCGGCTTTTCGAACAAGCAAATACCTCGGCATTAAAACCGAGGTATTTTTGTTAAGCATTATGAATTTTATTTGATAAAACATATTTAACACTCGGATCATATTTTTTGCCTATAATATGTATTATAAGCTCCTCGCCCGATGAAATAACCGCCAAAGCCGCAACCGCACAGGAATAAGCCGCGCCTATATCCGTATAGAAAAGATAAGGCACCGCAAAAACAGCTAAGCCGGTAAGCTTGTTTAAATATGTATGAAGCGAAGCAAACCTGCGATATTTAACAGCCGCAACAGTATAAGAAATAATACGCAAAATTAAAGCCAAGCCCACTGCAAGCCATATTCTTTTAGGCAAAGCCGAAATTAAAGACGGCAGCAGCTTTAAAAGCATAACCGTATAAAATATTATATCCGATACCGAATCAAGCCTTGCGCCGAATTCGCTTGCCGTTCCTGTTTTTCTGGCAAAATAGCCGTCAAGCACATCGGTTATTCCCGTAAGGGTGTATATTAAGTAAAATACCGCCGAAGGCACTTTTAAAAATACAAGCACTATTGTACCTAAAATCCTTAAGGCGGTTATCTTATTCGCGCTTATCTTTAACCTGCTCATAATCTTTCCTAATTCGTTTATTTTTAACTGTAAATATTTTACTCTAATAAATCGTGAAAATCAAGGAAAAAATCTTTTCGGTACGGTATATAATCCTTTTTGATTATTTTAAAATAAAATTTTTTTAAAAAACTCTTGACATTATTAAAAAATCGGTTATAATAAAATAGTAATCATTACTGATTTAGGTGGTCCGATGAAAAACTATTCAAGGCAGCGCGAGGCCATATTGCAGGTTTTGCGCTCAACCGACACACACCCCTCAGCCTCCGCGGTTTATAACGAAGTGCGCAAGCTTATACCCAATATAAGCCTCGGAACGGTTTACCGTAATTTAGCGGCTTTGGCTGAAGACGGTTCTGTGCTTTCTCTTTCGGTGGGAGACGGATATGAGCATTTCGACGGGAACGCTTCCCCACACGCTCATTTGCACTGCAAGCAATGCGGAAAAATTTTCGACGCACCGCTTGAGCGCGATTTTCTTGCCGATACCGCAAAGCAAAACAGCTTTAAAAGCGAAACTACGGTATATATAGCTTACGGTGTGTGTAAGGCCTGCAGTTTAAAATCGGAAAACCGAAATAATAAAAAATCGGAGGAATAAAAGATGAAAAAATTTGTATGTCTTGTATGCGGTTATGTTTACGAGGGCGAAAGCGCTCCTGAGGAATGTCCTATCTGCCACGCTCCGGCTTCAAAATTTGCCGAGCAGTCGGCTGAGAAAACATGGGCTGCCGAGCACGTTGTAGGCATAGCCAAGGGTGCGGATCAGAGAATAATCGACGGTCTTCGCGAAAACTTCAACGGCGAATGCACAGAGGTCGGTATGTACCTTGCAATGGCGCGCGTTGCCCACAGAGAGGGTTACCCCGAAATCGGTCTTTACTGGGAAAAGGCGGCATTTGAAGAGGCTGAGCACGCAGCAAAATTTGCCGAGCTTTTGGGCGAGGTTGTTACCGACAGCACCAAGAAAAACCTTGAAATGCGTGCCGACGCAGAAAACGGCGCCACAATGGGCAAATTTGAGCTTGCAAAGCTTGCAAAGGAGCTTAATCTTGACGCCATTCACGACACCGTACACGAAATGGCAAAGGACGAAGCGAGACACGGCAGAGCATTTGAAGGACTGCTCAAGCGTTATTTCAATAAGTAATAAAGCCGCATAAATAAAGGCTTTACGACAATTAAAGCTACAGGCACGGATTTTACTCCGTGCCTGTATTTTATATAACGGTGTGACCTTAGGTGTGAATTTCGGTTATTGCAGGATGTGAAAATATGCCTTGTGGGATTACAAGTGGGATTTTATACAAAAACAAAGATACATACAGTTATGCCGGCTCATATATCATTGCACATATTAAAAAGAATATCGGCAGAGTAACCGCAATTGTTAAAATATATATAAGGATACCTCTGCCCGATATATTCGTTTTTCTTATCTTTATGTAAAAAACGACCGATATTATAAAGCACAACAGAGCAACTGCTCCGCCCGCTATGCTGAACGGGTATGAAACAGGGTTTCCGGATACTTCATGAAAGGAAACAATGCTGAGCCATATAAAAAAGCAAGCCAGTCCCGCCGCGCCAAAAAAGGAAATTACCAAAGCAAGCGCGGTGGTTTTTGAAATTTTAAACGCTGCCGCTTTGTCTTTTTTACCGTTCATCTTATTATTACTCCTTTTATGGGTAAATCGCTGTTATTCAGCTGCCTGATAACATTTCGTATTAAAAGCACGTCGCAATTGCCGAAATCAACGTGAACAAGCACTGAATTACCGCTCGGCTGTATTTCTTCGCCGTCCTCAATAAGCTGAACAAAATGTATGTTGCGATCATTATCCTTATTTCGCCTGTTGTAATTATACGCCCACTTTTCAATAACCGAAAGAACCCTCTTCGCCGTCGAATAATGATTATTACGCCGCAAGTCCCGAACTGTCAAAATATTTTTCCGATGAATCGGTGTGGAATTTAAGCTCCGAAAAATGGAAAAATTATTTAATCCCGTTTTCCGAGCTTTCGGATTAACGGTTTAATAATCGGTTTATATGAAGAATTACCGATAACCGCCAAAGCCGAGCCTTTTATAGTTAACGGCGAAGCATATAATTTCTGCCGCGGTAATAAAGTGCGAAAGAGCTTACGCAAAATGTAATCAGAAGCAATAGCAGCAGAAGCAAAAGCAACAATAAAAGCCAACGCTTTTTCTTCTTTTCCTCTTTTTCGGGAGCGTTTTCAATTTTCTTTTCTTGCATTATTTATTCCCCCCAAGGTAAACGGTTACCCTGCCTACGGTCTCAGCGTTCATATCGCGTTTCGGCTTACCGTTAAGATTAAGCCAAGCGTATTTTTTATTCCCTGCTGGCAATGCCACGGGAGTTTCAATATCGGCGCCCTGTTCGTCTGCAAAGCTTCCGGCTACCGAATCGTCTTCCTGCGTATAAACAAAGGATACGGTAACCTCGCCCTCTCCCCCGTTCTCAACGGTAAGCATATTTCCGTCAGTGCTGTCTGCCTTCCATTCTCCTATCGGGCAGTCGTGAGTTTCGGGATCCCATACGCCGTCTGTATAGGTGAACGACATTTCGCTCCAGGTAATGGTAACGGATATTATCTGCCTTTCTTCATAGCCGCAAACCTCACAGGTGCGCTTGCCGTCTGCCCATTCGCCGAAGATATGGTCTGCCGGAGCGTCAGTACTGTCGCAGTTTGCGCACTTTTTCCTATGCCCGTTCTCGTCGGTCACCCAAGTGCCGTTTTCGTAATCATGGTCTCCGTATGCTGTTTCTTCAAAGGTTGTGTAGTCGCACCGCGAGCAGGTGTCATAAGCATTATAGTCCTTTTCCGTGCAGGTTGCCTCGCCGCCCCCCGAAGCACTGAAATGAAGATAGCAATTGTCGTTAACACCGGGTCTTACATAGTAGCTATCGCTCTGCCTATGATTGTTAGTTAATATGGGTGCCGCCAAATTTCCCGCGCCGTTCCAATTTGTCGGTATACGGCTGTTCTCTCCTCCGCCGGATTTTGTGGACGGAAATTTGTATAAATTTTGATTATCACCCTGCCCCTGCTGGAAGGTGCACGCCCAAAGCTGTCCATTGATAAGAGATACCGCGTCGCCGCTTCCTACTTCGTAAAATGCATTTTCAAGCTGCTTGGTACCGATATAAGCGTGTTCCCAACCGTCCTCTTCCTCATAAGCATACATCTCGTAACGGTAAAGCCACTGACTGCAGGTGCTTTTAATATATGAAAGGATATTTCCCGAATAATAGTCTGAAAGCGAGGTGGAGGTGTTGTAATTTGCTGCGCCGTATCTGTTCAGCATAAAATTAACATTGGTGTTTGTTGCGCCCTGTGCCTTCTTTGCGTCCGCAATTCGCTCGCCATTTTTACCGCTGTTGGTTTTTTTAATGTTTACAATGGATTTTTCCGTACCGTAAATATTGCGGTCGATCGAATAGCTGCTGTTTTTTGCCATGGTTCGCGTTGCCTTGACTGTCTTAACGGCTGCACCGCCCTCAACACGGTAAATTTCCAGCTGATATGTACGGTCGGCATTGGAATAGGCAGTGCCGCCCCAGCTTTTGTATACCTTATCTACGCCATACTCAGTTACAGTAACGGTCTGATTGGCGCTGCTGCCTGCTGCGAAGGTAACGGTACCGTATGTGTGATTAAAATGCGTGCCGCCGACGGCTGAGCCGTTTACCGTGCGGTAATATACGGTCTGCTTGCCTTCTGTACCGCCGGTGCGGCTTATGGTAAATGTATTGTTTTTGTTATTCTTAACAGAAAATGTGCCGTAAGCAGGCACCCCAACACCGAAGGCGGCGCTGCTTGCACCGTATATCACGCTGCCGTCGCTTGCCTTGGCGTATGCGCGGGCATAGTACTGCAAGCCCACGGCAAGACTGCTTTTTGCCACGGAAGCGCTTAAAGCGCCGCCCTTGCTGCCGACCGCCTTGCTCGTTTTAACCGTACCGTCGTTTTTAGCCAGCGTTGGCTTTGATATAACGCCGTAAACAAAGCCGGTTTCTGTATAATTAAGTCCGCCGGTATACTCCATTTTGGCGGACAGTGTAAAATTGCCCGTTCCCGTAACCGCAGCTTGTGAAAGCGCCGCCGGCTTCGGGAGTATATTTACCTTAAGCTCAGCGGTGGCAGTACCCTTGCTGTTTTCCGCCTTATAGGTAACGGTGTATACGCCGATAGTATTGCTGTCGGACGGAATTCCGGTAACGGTGAGATTTCCCTTGTAGGATTTAACAAAGCGTAGGCTCCTCCACTTCGCCTGCTCAGGCAGAGTCTCCTCCTCGGTATAATATACCTCATTACTAACCAGCTCGATTGAAGGATCGGGTATAACCACCTCCGGCTCCGGAATAACAGGAGCCTCAATCGCCATCTCATTATTGCTGCCCGTTCCTATCAGAACGCAGCGCGTCCATATTTCGCCCGGAGCAACGGTAGCATTCCACGAATAGGCAAGACCGCTGTCTTTCGTAAACATATTTTCCGAACCGCGATCTGTCATATCGGTAAAACAGTTTCTATAGCTTTCGTAGAAAATGCCGTACCACAGCGTATCGCAGGAGGTGGCAACAAGCTTAAAGGCATAGTCGTTTTTCGGGCTGCCGGACATATTAAGCGTATTTCCGCCCGGTACCTCCGCCCATATGGGCACTTTGTCGTTATTATCGATCATAACGTCGGCGTGGCTGCCTACATTAACCGTGTGGGAACCGACGCCGCTGTTTGTCAGGGTGTACCGCACCTTGATATAGTTATCGTTCTCTGTTTCTATATCCACGTCAAGCCGCAGACCTGCCGCAATAAGGTTTGAGGGATTTTTCTGCTTAGTGCCGCCGTCCACACAGGCCACCGTTTGATAGCCTCTGTCCCTGTATGTAGTCTGATATTCTCCGCTTGAATTCCTGCCGTTGATATTAAAGGAGGTGGCACCTGTCTTCCACGCAGTGATAGACGCGCTCGATAATCTTTCATCTGCCTGTGTACTGCCGGCAGCCGCAGCCTTAGCGCGCAGCGGCACCGCAGTATACAGCAGGCACAGGCACATCACAGCACTTAAAATTCGTTTTCGAAAGGTCATACGATTCACGCTCCTTAAGTCCGTATATCCGCCGTCTTAGCGAAAAAGCGAAGACTTTACAGCGGCAAAAATCTTTTATTTAATGATATTATAACACGTTCACCTATGAACGAAGCAAGTGCTTTTCGGAAATTTTTTACAGTAAAAACGGGAATTAAACAGCTTTTTTAAAACGTTCTCAATTAAATTGCATTCTTATTGAATTTATGATATAATTCTTCGGGTGAATATAATGCTGAATTACGAAAGGCTTTCCGATAACATTTCAAAACAAATAGAAAACGACCGAAGGAACGATAATCTTTCGGCCTTTGGATTTGACGAAGAAAACGCATTGCGCAGAAATAACGAAAGGGACAAGGCAAGCGCTATCAGAACCGCATTTATAAGGGATACGGATAAAATCATTCATTGCCCGTATTTTAACCGTTATGCGGATAAAACGCAGGTGTTTTCGTTTTATAAAAACGACGATATAACTCACCGCATACTTCACGTACAGTTAGTATCCCGTATAGCGCGCACGATAGGCAAGGCGTTATGCCTTAATCTTGATTTGATTGAGGCGATCGCGCTCGGTCACGATATAGGTCACACGCCGTTCGGTCACGAGGGCGAGGAATTTCTTGACGAGCTGCTGTTTACTCACACGGGCAGGCATTTCAGCCACAATATTCAGTCGGTAAGGGTGCTTGATAAAATTTTCCCGTATAATATTACGCTTCAAACCCTTAACGGAATTGCCGCGCACGACGGCGAAATGGAGCTTTCCGAGTATCACCCGAAGCCGCTTGAAAGCTTTGCCGAGTTTGACAGGCAGATAGAAGCATGCTTTGCGGATAAAAGGAACGTGCGAAAATTGGTTCCCGCAACCCTTGAGGGCTGCGTTATGCGGATATCGGATATTATTGCATATCTCGGAAAGGACAGGCAGGACGCCGAACGGGCGCATATTGTTTCTAACGCCGAGTTTGAAGGCGGCGCTATCGGCTCGTACAATGCGGAAATAATCAACAACCTTATAGTTAATATAGTAGAAAACAGCTACAAAAAGCCGTATATAAAAATGGATAAAGAGCATTTTGCGGCGCTTAAAAAGGCAAAGGCGGATAATTACGCGCTGATATATAAAAACGATTCTGTAAAATCGGCAATGCGTGAAACCGTAAAGCCTATGATGGCAAGGGTTTACGAAAGGCTGCTTTCGGATTTAGAAAACGAAAATTCGGCTTCGCCTATATTCACGCATCATATAAGCTTTGTAAATAAAGCGCATTACAAAAGGGATATTCCCTATGAAGAAACAGAGCCTAACCAGCTTGTAACAGATTATATAGCAAGTATGACCGACGATTATTTTGTGGATTTATATTCTTATCTTTTCCCAAATGACAAGCTGCAAATTGAGTATAAGGGTTATTTTGAATAATTTACATTAACAAAAATTCGGAGCCGAAAGGCGCGGCAATCCGTTTTTCCTCTAAGGATATTACGGATTCTTTCACGCTTTTTTCATTACAAACCCCTAAATATGCTGAAAATCCCCGTACTTCCTGTGAAGTACGGGGATTTTCATAAATAGCATCGCAAATACTTTTATACTATATAACGCGAACGCGTATAACTCCTTCTATCGAGCCAATTTTATCGGCTACCGCAGATACGTCCGCATCGCCTATATCAAGCATTGTATATGCGTAATCGCCGCGCGATTTATTAAGCAGATTTTCAATATTAACATTATCCCCCGCAAAAATTCCTGTTATAGCGGTAAGCATATTCGGAATATTTTTGTGAATAACGCAGATACGGTATTCGCCGCTTCTGGGCATTGTAATTTCAGGCAGGTTTACCGAATTTACTATATTTCCGTTTTCAATATAGTCTATAAGCTCTCTTGCCGCCATACCTGCGCAGTTATCCTCTGATTCGGGGGTTGAAGCGCCGAGGTGCGGTATAGCTATAACGCCGTCTACGCCCAAAATATCGTCCGACGGGAAATCCGTAACATAAGAAGCTACCTTGCCCGATTCAAGCGCCGCCTTTAATGCGTCGTTATTAACAAGACCGCCGCGCGCAAAGTTCAAAATACGCACGCCGTTTTTCATTTTAGCAATCGCTTCGGCGTTTATAAGGTTCTTTGTGCTGTCGGTAAGCGGAACATGAACCGTAATATAATCGCATTTTTCGTATATTTCATTTATATCGAAAATATGAATTGCATTGTGCGTAAGATTCCACGCGGATTTAACCGAAAGATACGGGTCATAGCCGTAAACCTTCATACCAAGAGCGTTTGCGGCGTTTGCAACCATAACGCCGATAGCGCCGAGACCTATTACGCCTATGGTCTTATTCTTAATTTCGGGGCCTGCAAAGGCGCCCTTGCCCTTTTCTACCATTTTGCCGACCTCGGCACCGTTGCCCTTTAGGGTTTTTGCCCATTCGATACCAGAAATTACACGGCGCGAACTGATCAAAAGCCCCGCTATAACAAGCTCCTTTACCGCATTTGCGTTAGCGCCGGGCGTATTAAACACAACTATACCCTTTTGCGAGCAGCGATCTATCGGAATATTGTTGGTGCCGGCGCCGGCTCTTGCTATGGCCTTCAGGCTTTCGGGAAACTCAGTTTCGTGAAGCGAAGCGGAACGCACTATGGCGCCATCGGCATTTTCAACCTCGTCCCCTACCGTGTATTTATCGTCAAACACGTCAAGACCGGTTTTTGATATTTTATTATAGGTTTTAATTTTATACATTACGCGTTCTCCTCCTCAAATTTCTTCATAAACTCAACAAGCTTTTTAACGCCCTCTGTCGGCATAGCGTTATAAATGGAGGCGCGCATACCGCCTACCGTTCTGTGGCCCTTAATATTAACAAAGCCTGCCTTTTTTGCCTCGGCTACAAACTTAGCGTCAAGCTCGTCGCTTCCCGTTACAAACGGAACGTTCATAAGCGAGCGGTCTTCGGGCACTACCGTACCCTTAAAGAGCTTGCTGCCGTCAAGAAAATCGTAAAGAATTTTTGCCTTTTCCTCGTTGATCTTCTTCATAGCCTCAAGTCCGCCGATCTTTTTAAGCCACTTAAAGGTGAGTCCCGCAATATAAATGGCATAGCAGGGCGGCGTATTGAACATTGAGCCATTTTCGGCGTGGGTTGCATAATTAAGCATAGTGGGCGTAATATCCATAGCGTTGCCCACAAGATCCTTACGGATTATAACAATGGTAACGCCCGCCGGCGCAACGTTTTTCTGCGCGCCCGCATAAAGCACGCCGAATTTTTTAACATCGATAGGCTCAGACAAAATACAGCTTGAAATGTCAGCCACAAGCGGAATATCGCCTGTATCGGGCAGCTCGTGATATTTTGTGCCGTAAATTGTATTATTCATACAAATATGAACATAATCGGCTTCGGGGTCAAAGTCCTCGCGCTTTGTTTTGGGAATATACGAATAGGTCTTATCCGCGCTTGAAGCCACAGCTCTTGCCTTGCCGTAGCGCGCCGCCTCTTTATAAGCCTTGTTAGCCCACTGACCCGTAATTATATAATCCGCCTTACCGTTTTTATTCATAAGGTTGAACGGGACCATTGCAAACTGGGTTGAAGCGCCGCCCTGTAAAAACAGAACGTAATAATCGTCCGGTATATTCATAAGCTCGCGCAGGTTAGCCTCCGCCTCGTCGAAAATTGCCTGATATTCCTTAGAGCGGTGAGACATTTCCATTACCGACTGACCCGTAGCGCCGTACTCAAGCATTTCCGCCGCGGCGGTTTTTAAAACCTCTTCGGGTAACATTGAAGGACCCGCGCTGAAATTATAAACTCTTGCCATAATTGTTTTACCCCCATAAGCTTCGGGCTTCACCCGAAAACACGTTAATTTTTATTACATTATATTCTTATATACTTTATTTGTCAATAGCTTTGTTAAAATTATAACAATAATTTTTAAGAAAAATATTTTTATTCGGAAATTTTAGTTATTTTTTTAACAATATTTATTTTAAAATAAGAGCCGATATTATATCGGCTCTTGAGCGTATCGAAAAAGCTGTCATTACGAAGTCGTGTAAACGGCTGTGGCAATCCGTTTTTCTTTTTAAGGGTATTACGGATTTTTTCGCGCTTTGCGCTCAGAATGACAATGATGAGAAGGCTTAACCGCCGCAAAAAATCGGTTTATCGGCTCTATTAAAGTTAATTCAAAATCTTAATATATTCTTTATATGCATTTTCCCATTCCGTGCCGTTGTCAGGAGCATAGCGCTTAAGCTCTGCCGACTCGGATACGGCTTTTCTTATGCCGTAAAGTCCGTCAATTTCGCCCAAAGCCGAAAGTACAACCCCGATATTGCCCATAACGGTGGCCTCGGTCGGTCCTGCCACAACTTCGGCATTACAGGCGTCCGCCGCCATTTGGCACAAAAGCTTATCCTTAATACCGCCGCCCAAAATATTTATGCGGTGATATTCCCTTTTACTTATTCCCGAAAGCATATTAAAGGTATGCTTATATTTAAGCGCCAAGCTTTCGTAAATACAGCGCATTATCTCTCCGCGGTTTTGCGGTACATACTGCCCCGTTTTGCGGCAAAATTCCAAAACACGGGCAGGCAGATTGCCGGCGGTTTCAAACGATGGATCGTCAACGTCGATAAAGCACCGGAACGCTTTTGCGGCAAGCGCTTCTTTTTCAAGCGTATCAAAGCCTACGTCGTCTCCCTCGCGTTTCCATTGGCGGCGCGATTCCTGTATAAGCCAAAGCCCCATAATATTTTTAAGAAAACGTACAGTGCCGTTAAAGCCGCCCTCGTTTGTAAAGTTAAGCCTTTCCGCCTCAGGAGTTAAAACAGGCTCTGCCGTTTCTATACCGAAAAGGCTCCAGGTGCCGCAGCTTATGTATACAAAATCGTCCGTAAGGCTTGGGGTGGCAGCCACCGCCGAGGCGGTATCATGCCCGCAAACCGATATAACGGGAACCTTTTTGCAGCCTAACTCCGCACAAATATCGTCTGACAGCATACCGTAAACGCTGCCCGGATTTATTATCGGCGCAAAAAGGCGTTCGGGCAAGCCGAGCTTATTTAACAGCCTGCGGTTCCAATCCTTTTTATAAGGGTCAAACAGGTTTGAGGTTGAGGCGATAGTTGCCTCCTCTTTAATTTCGCCTGTAAGCATATAGGCAAAAAGATCCGGTATCATTAAAAGCTTTTCGGCGTTTTCAAGCTGCTCCGGCTCGTGATTTTTTAAATACATAAGCTGGTAGAGCGTATTTATTCGCATATACTGTATGCCGGTATCGGCGTATATTTCACTTTTCGGAACGGTTTTAAAAACCTCATCGGGTATGCCGTTTGTGCGTGCATCGCGGTAATGCACCGGATTGCCGATAAGCTTGCCCCTTTTATCCAAAAGCGCAAAATCAACTCCCCAGGTATCAATACCTATCGCGTCAAATCCGCCGGAATTAACAGCCTTTGTAATACCTGTTTTAATTTCAAAAAACAGCCTCAATATATCCCAGTACATAGTACCGTTTACCGTAACCGTATCGTTGCTGAAGCGGTGTATTTCCCGCATTTCTATTTTTCCGCCCGAAAATTCGGCAAGCATAGCCCTGCCGCTTGACGCGCCGAAATCGAATGAAAGAACTCGTTTCATATAATATCCCCCGAATTTTTATATTATAATTATACCAAGAACACTGTACGCCGTCTATGTCCTTTGTTCACTTAATTTACGTCTTGAATTATATAAATACTTTTTATATAATGGGTAAGGTGATATATTTGTGGGATTATCTTAAAGGCGCAAAAAAGCCTATTGTACTTTACGGTATGGGCAACGGCGCGGATAAAATAATAAAGGTTTTGGAAGACCGCGGCATAGAATACAAGGGTGTGTTTGCAACCGACGGCTTTGTACGGGAAAAATACTTTCACGGGTTAAAGCTTTCCTCTTACGGCGGGCTTAAAGAAAAATTCGGCGATATGATAGTGCTGTTAAGCTTCGGCAGCGCAAGACCAGAAGTTTTGGAAAACATTAAGCGCATTGCCGCCGAACAGGAATTATACGCGCCCGACGTGCCCGTTTACGGCGAAGGGCTTTTCACAAAGGAATATGCAATAAGGCATAAAAAAGAGCTTGAATATGTATACGGCCGCCTTGAAGACGAGCTTTCACGCAGAACGTTTGAAAATGTTATAAAATATAAAATAAGCGGAAAACCCGAATACCTATTTAACTGCGAGACTGATGTTAACGAGCCTTACTGTTCGTTTTTAAAGCTCGGCAAAAACGAAAGCTATCTCGACCTCGGCGCCTACAACGGCGACACGGTTTCGGACTTTGTATCAAGGGTAAGCGGTTACAGCCTTATTACCGCCGTTGAGCCGGATAAAAAAAGCTTTTTAAAGCTTAAAAGCAACACCGAAAAGCTTAATGATATAAATTATGTAAACGCCTGTATTTCAGACCGCGTAGGGTTTGAAGGCTTTTCAATGCGCGGCGGCAGAAATTCAAGCCTCGGAAACGGCGGGCAGATACCCGCCGTAACGGTTGACAGCCTTAACCCCGACACACCGTTTACATATATTAAGGCAGATGTTGAGGGTGCGGAAAAGGCGGCGCTATCGGGCGCCGAGAAAACAATAAGGGCAAATAAACCGAAAATGCTTATTTCCTGCTATCACCGCACGGAGGATTTGTTTGCACTTCCGCTTGCGGTTGACGGCATAAGAACCGATTACAAGCTTTATTTAAGGCATTTCCCCTCCCTTCCGGCATGGGAACTGAATTATTACTTTATTTAGCAGATTTGCAATAAATAAAAAATTAAAACAGTAATTCTTGACTTTGGCGCATAATAATAATATAATATTATTTATATTGACTTATTTAGATTATTATTATTTATAAAGGTGGTTTTTTTATGGCAAAGGTAATTAAAATTACCGACGACGGACTTAAAAAGCTTGAAGAAGAGCTTGAATACCTTAAAACGGAGGGAAGAGCCGATATAGCCGAAAAAATCAAGGTTGCGCGCGGCTACGGAGACCTTTCGGAAAACAGCGAATACGACGAAGCCAAAAACGAGCAGGCAAAGATCGAGGCACGCATAGTTGAAATTGAAGCTATGCTTAAAAACGTTGAAATAATAGAAGACGTTAAAGGAAATGCCAAAACCGTAATGGTAGGTGTTAAGGTAAGAGTGCTTGACGAGGAGTACGGCGACGAATGCGAATACCGCGTTGTAGGCTCTACCGAGGCAGATCCGAGAAACGGAAAAATATCGGACGAATCCCCCGTGGGAAAGGCGCTTGTAGGCAAAAAGGTGGGCGACGAGGTTATAGTTGAAGCACCCGGCGGAGAATTCAAGCTTAAGGTGCTTGGCATTTCAAAGTAATATTAAAAGGACGCTAAAACGCCGTTTTACGGCAGACAGGAGAAGAATATGGCGCAGAATAACATTAACAACGCCGAGCAGGATCTTAACGAAATAATGCGTTTAAGGCGCGAAAAGCTTGCCGCGCTTAAGGAATCGGGAAACGACCCTTATCAGGTTATGAAATATGATTTTAATTCGGATTCCGTAACAATTAAGAATAATTACGAAGCTTACGATGGCAAAACCGTTAAGCTTGCCGGCAGAATTATGTCGCGCAGAATTATGGGTAAGGCCAGCTTTGTAGGCTTTACCGATTGCAGCGGACCAATACAGCTTTATGTTCGCCGCGACGATGTGGGCGAGGATATATACGCCGCTTTTAAAAAGTGGGATATAGGCGATATTATAGGCGTTGAAGGGTTTGTTTTTAAAACCCAGACGGGTGAAATTTCGGTTCACGCAACGGAAATAAAGCTGCTTTCAAAATCGCTTATTCCCCTGCCCGAAAAATTCCACGGCTTAAGCGATACCGATACAAGATACCGCCAGCGCTATGTTGATCTTATAGTTAACCCTGAGGTTAAGGAAACATTTTACAAGCGCTCGCAAATACTTAAGGAAATTCGCGCATATCTTGATTCAAAGGGCTTTACCGAGGTTGATACCCCGATATTGGTGCCGCTTGAAATCGGGGCTTCCGCGCGCCCGTTTAAAACTCACCACAATACCCTTAATATGGATATGTATTTAAGAATTGAAACCGAGCTTTACCTAAAGCGCCTTATAGTCGGCGGTATGCACAGGGTTTACGAGGTCGGTCGCATTTTCCGTAACGAGGGTATGGATACAAAGCATAATCCGGAATTTACAACGGTTGAGCTTTATCAGGCGTTCACCGATTACCACGGTATGATGGATCTTGTTGAAGAAATGTATACCCTGCTTACAAAGAAGATATGCGGCGGCACGGTTATAACATATCAGGGAACCGAAATAGATATGGGACGCTGGGAACGCCTTACAATGACCGAGGCTGTAAAGAAATACTCAGGTGCGGATTACTATTCCTGGAGCACAGACGAAGAAGCGCGCGAGTGCGCAAAGCAGCTGCACGTTGAGGTTCCCGAAAACGCAACAAAGGGAACCGTTTTGGCAGAGCTGTTTGACGTGTTTGTTGAAGAAAAGCTTATTCAGCCTACATTTATTTACGATTATCCGGTTGAAAACAGTCCCCTTGCAAAAAGAAAGCCCGAAGATCCTGCGTTTACCGAGCGTTTTGAATATTTTATAAACGCTATGGAGTACGGCAATGCTTTTTCAGAGCTTAACGATCCGATAGACCAAAAGGAGCGCTTTGAAAAACAGGTTGCCGCCAAAAAGGCCGAGGAACCCGAATGTAACGCCGAGGTGGATTACGACTATGTAATCGCACTTGAATACGGTATGCCGCCCACAGGCGGTCTCGGTTTCGGTGTAGACAGGCTTGTAATGCTTCTTACAGACAGTGCTTCTATAAGAGACGTTCTGCTCTTCCCCACAATGAAGCCGTTGGACTCTGACAAGAAGGTTTCCAAGGAAGTTTCGGCTCCTGCGGAGGCTGCACAGGCGGCTCCCGAAGTCGAGGAAAAAATTGATTTTTCCAATGTTCAGATTGAACCTTTGTTTGAGGATCAGGTCGATTTTGACACCTTCTCCAAGAGCGATTTCCGTGCCGTAAAGGTCAAGGAATGCGAAGCCGTGAAGAAGTCCAAAAAGCTCTTAAAGTTCGTTTTGGACGACGGAACCGGCGTAGATAGGGTCATTTTGAGTGGAATTCACGAATATTATGAGCCGGAAGAACTGGTTGGTAAGACCTGCATTGCAATCACCAATCTGCCTCCAAGAGCGATGATGGGTATCGACTCCTGTGGTATGTTGATCTCTGCCGTGCATCACGAAAACGGTGAAGAAAAGTTGCATTTGCTGATGGTCGATCCTCACATTCCGGCAGGCGCAAAGCTCTATTGATTGACCCTAAATTGTCGGTGCTTACGCCACAACTTACGCCAATTTACTCCGAGCTTACGCCAAAAATGCGTTTGGAATTTTGCGATTGCAGACAAGTTCCGATAGCATACGATAATTTCATATGATTTAAGCCCGCTGATTTCGATCAGCGGGCTTTTTCTATTTCTGCCCCTATTACATCCTCGAGATGTGATAGTGGCTGAAGGAAAACCCCAATGTCCGAAAGTATATTGCCCAGAGAGCGGGGCTCCTCGGCGCTATCCGATTGCCGAATGATACCTTCAAGGCCGCTGCCGGTACGGGGATCACTTCGGATATTATCTTCCACTAGAAGCGTGATCGGCTGATAGATATTGAGCCCGATTGTGTGCATCTGGCCACCGACGCCGATGGAATCCGGATGAACGCCTATTTCGTGGACAACCCCGAAAAGATGTTGGGCGATATGCAGATGGTCAGCGGGCCTCACGGCATGGAGTCCGCCTGTATTGCTTATCAATCAACAAAATGTCATACGCCGCCCCGGAAACTCCACTGCCCTTGAGCACGCAGCAAAAAGGCCTTTCACCGGAGGGCTTTATCCCGGGCAACTGTGTGCATGAGGTGATGACCGGCATCGGCGGCAGGCTCAACGAGGCCAAGAACAAGGCGGGCGTCGGCTTCATGGCGGAAAGGAATATCCGGGCACGAATGACTTGCCTGCGTCGCAGGACTTAGAAGACGCGGGCAGGCGCATTTTTATTTGGAGGGAACATTATGGCATGGGCCATGCTCGCATTGCCGGAATTTTTGAGGTCGTTTGGGCGACCTGCATGAAGTGTTCGGAGGGATTCATAAAGCTCAGCTGGTCGCTGCTCGTTTGCCGGCATGGCGGTGAGCTTTTTCCTGCTGGCACGCGCAACCAAAACACTCCCGCTCAGTGCGGCTTATGCGGTCCCGACCGGGAGCGGCGCGCGGGGCTTCGTAATCGTTGGCATCATCTTGTTCAAAGAGCCGGTGACAGCGGGTGCATCGTCACAATGTGCAATTTTTTCGCGGAAACGCGCGGTGTTTACAGTTCTTTGATATATTTCTCATAGACGTGTGATAAAATACAAGAATCAAATTCAGCAGCCTGGAAAGGTGATCGGTCATGAGACAACGGTTTGCAAAATGGATGATGGGCAGAAACGGGATGGATGCACTCAACCGCCTTCTGTCCGTGCTGACACTGATCCTGTTGATCGTCAGCATGTTCGTGCGCGGTTATGCGGCGCGCATCCTGTGGTCGCTGGCGGTCCTTTGCCTGATCGTGGTCTATTTCCGTATGCTCTCGCGCAATGTCTATCGCCGGCAGCAGGAAAACGGTGCGTATCTGCGCCAGAGATACAAGGTGACGAGCACGTGGCGTGGTGCCGTGGACCGCTGGCATCAGCGGCGTGACTACCGCTTTTTCAAATGTCCGTCGTGCCGGACGCGTCTGCGCGTGCCGCGCGGCAAGGGCAAGATCAATATCGTCTGCCGCAAATGCGGCACGTCCTTCCAGCGGAAAACCTGAGGCGAAGCCAGATGTTTGGATATGTGATCGCAAATCTCGAGGGCCTGACGCAGGCGCAGAAGGATCGCTACAAGGGCTGCTACTGCGGCCTGTGCCGGGTGCTCAAGCAGCGGCACGGCTTTTCCGGCCGCCTGACGCTGACGTATGACATGACGTTTCTGGTGCTGCTGCTCTCGGCGCTGTATGAAGCGGACGAGGAGCGCGGTATGGAGATTTGCCCTGCGCACCCGCTGCGCAAGCATTTTTACTGGCAGACACGCTACACCGAGTATGCAGCCGATATGAACGTCGTGCTGGCCTACAACAACTGCCGCGACGACTGGCAGGATGACGGCAGCGCGCTGAAATACTGGGAAGCGGAGGCGCTCAACTGCCAGTGTGCAGCCGTGCGCGCGCGCTGGCCGCGCCAATGCGCCGCGATCGAGCAGTGCATGGCGGAGCTTTCCGATATCGAACAGACGGACACCGGCGACCCGGATGCTGCGGCCAACTGCTTCGGACGCCTGATGGGCGAGCTGTTTGTGACGGGTGAGCTCTGGGACGACCGTCTGCGCCCGTTTGGCGAGGCGTTGGGCCGATTCATCTATCTGCTTGACGCGGTGATCGACCTGCCGGAGGATCTCCGGCACGGGCGGTATAACCCGCTGCGCTCGCTGCCGCAGGATGCGGATCTCCACGCACTGCTGACGATGCTGCTCGGCGAGTGTTCAGCGGCGTTTGAGGCGCTGCCGGTGCTGCAGGACGTGGAGCTGCTGCGTAATATTTTATATTCCGGCGTATGGCTGCGCTACGAGGCGGCCATGAAAAAACGAAAGATCGGGAGGAGCGCCGAATGAGAGACCCATATGAAGTCCTCGGTGTTTCCAGAGACGCGAGCGAAGAGGAGATCAAGGCGGCCTATCGCCGTCTGGCCAAGAAATATCATCCGGACCTGAACCCGGACGACCCGCACGCGACGGAAAAAATGAACGAGGTCAACGCGGCCTATGACGCGATCAAAAACGGCAAGGCCAATGGCTACGGTGCGTCCGATGGTTACGGCCAGACGGGCGGCTATGGCGGTTACGGTGGCTATGGGGCCTATGGCGGTTGGGGCGCGCAGCGTGACCCCGGCATCCGGCCGGAATATCAGGCGGCGGTGAACTTTATCCAGACGCGGCACTTTGCCGAGGCGCTGCAGGCGCTGTCCGGCGTGCCGATGGCCGAACGAGATGCCAACTGGTACGCCCTGAGTGCCATGGCGAATTCCGGCGCGGGCAACCGCGTGCAGGCGCTGGCGGATGCGCGGCGCGCGGCCGAGATGGACCCGACGAATCCGGACTTCCAGCGTCTGCTGCACCAGCTCGAGAGCGGCGGTGACGCGTATGCGACCTACAGTGCCGGCTATCCGAACAGCGGCTTCGGCACCGGCAGCTGGTGCGCGGATATGTGCCTGCTGAACCTGTGCTGTAATCCGTGCTTTTCGCCCTGCTGCTGAGAAAACTGCAAACGAACACCCCGGCGGGATCGCACGTCCTGCCGGGGCGTTTTGCGCTCATGCGCCGGGGAAGGTGCGCAGATACCGGTCGGTGAACGTGGTCAGCGCGGCAAAGTCCATGCACGGCCGGTAGACGGCCTCCAGCTCGTTGTGCAGGAGGTTGGCCATGCGCAGCTGCTCCACTGCGCTTGCGAGGGCGAGCTGCTGCTGCCGGGTGTCGCTGCGCATGGTGCGGCGCAGTGCCCGCTGGCGCACGGGGTCCGGCAGCACGTCGAGCCGGATGTGCCGCTGTGTCAGACCCTCCGGCACGTCGTCCGCCGTTCCGGCAAGGAAGCCTACGCCGCGCGATGGTACGAGCACGGCCTGCGTGCGCGACGGTATGAGCGGGTCGGGGCAGGAGAGAACGTCCAGTCCGCACCGGGCGGCGTGTGCGCGCACGATGTGCAGAAATTCTTCTGCCAGGCCGCAGCCGTCGTCGAGCAGGTACACACGCTCGCACTGCGCGGCGATCGTATCAGGGAAGAAAATTCGCCCCTCACACGTGATGGCGCTTAAAAACAGCCGTTCACACCGGCCGTGTTCCGTGCCTTTGCCCGGTGTGCCGAATTCCCGTGCGCAGATGCTCTTTGCGCGGCGGCGTGCGGCCTCGCGATCCTCGGGATAGACCAGCCCCGGCGTGGCGCGTGCGTCGAGTGCGGCGGCCGCCGCCAGATATTGCTGCGCGCGCAGGCGGAACATGGCGCAGTCGGCATTCAGGGCGCGGATGCGCGCCGTGTCGAGCGCCTCCGTGCGGCAGAACGTGCCGAGGTCCAGATATTCGCCGCTCGCGCCGAAGAGCGCGGGCTCGACGGTGTGCGGCGCCGTGCCATCGAAGAAGCCGGAGCATTTTTCCGGGAAATAGACCCCGTCGAGCGAGGCAGGGTCGCCCGCGCAGTGCAGCCAGACGACGGCCAGCCCGGCTGCGTGCCCGGCATCGCCGACGCGCTTGAGAAACGTGGATTTTCCGCAGCCCGGCCCGCCCTTGAGGATGCAGAAATACCGCTGCGGCGGCCGCAGGAACTGCCTGTGCAGTGCGTAGTAGCCCGCGCCGGTCAGGGCGCTGAGAAAGTAGCGTGTTTCCAGTCCGTTGTTCATGGCGAAACCTCACATTTTTCAGGTTGCTACAGCGTATGCATCCGGCGCGGCTGTTGACAATTTCGCGCCCCGATGCTATCCTTTTCCCATCTTGATTACGGAGATTTGTCATGATCCAGACTGTTTTATTTGATTTTGACGGTACGCTCTTTGACACCGGTGAGGGCATCCTGCGCAGCGTGCAGTATGCGCTCGAGGGCTTCGGCATCCATGAGACGGACACGGCGCGTCTGCGCAAGTTTGTCGGTCCGCCGCTGCTCGATTCGTTCTCGGAGCTGTATGCCATGACGCCCGAGCAGGCGCAGGCGGCGGTCGCACGCTACCGGGAGCGGTATCTGCCTGTCGGCATCTATGAGTGCACGCTCTATCCCGGCATTCCGGAATTGCTCGAGCGGCTGCGTGCGCACGGTTTTCGCGTCGCGGTCGCGACCGGGAAGCCCACGCCGATGGCGCGCTCGATCCTGCAGCGGTTCGATCTTGAGCGGCTCTTTGACTGCGTGATCGGCTGCGAATACGACGGCACGCGCAGCACAAAGGCCGAGGTCGTTGCGGCCGCGCTTGCCGAGACGCAGACCGCGCCCGAGGCGGCGCTCATGGTCGGCGACCGCAAGTATGACGTCACCGGCGCCGCTGCCTGCGGCGTTCCGTGTATCGGTGTGTATTACGGGTATGCCGAGCCGGGCGAGCTGGAGGCTGCCGGCGCGGCGGCCACGGTGCAGACGGTTACAGAGCTGTCCGAGCGCCTGCTGCACTGGAACGAGGCATAAATGAAAAACTCCCTGCGGAAACCATGCGTTCCGCAGGGAGTTTTCTATTTTTATCAGGTCATTGCTTTTCCGAGCACGCGCAGCGGCAGCGCGTCCGAGATCTCCAGGTCGGCATAGGCCGGGTTGAGTGAGTGCAGCAACACGCGCCCGCCGTCGCGCCGGAGCTGCTTGAGATAGGCGCTGCCGTCGTAGAGGAACACGCCGATCTCACCGGGGTCGAGCGTCGGCTGCTGGTGCACCCAGACGGTCTGCCCGCTGTGAAAGCGCGGTTCCATACTGTCGCCCGCCACGCGCACGCCGAAGTTTGCCTCCTCCGGCACCTCGGGGCCGACCGGCTGCATCTCATAGCTCTCCCCGTCGAGAAACTGGCCCGTACCGGCCGAGACGGCGAGCGAGTACAGCGGCAGACTGCGCAGCGCGGCCGGTTCCGACGAGGCGGCAAAGCGCTTGCTCTCGCGCAGGAGCGCGATGTATTCCAGCGCGCGGCGGCGGCCCTCTGCGTTCAGCCCGGCGAGCAGGCCGCCGGCGTCCCCGCCGGAGAACGTGCCCGCAATATCGTCCACGTCCAGCACGCGGCACAGCGTCAGAAACTGCTGTGCGTTCGGGAGCGTGGCGTCATTTTCCCACTTCGACACCGCCTGATTCGACACGGGCACACCGGCCTCGGCCAGCGCGTCCGCCAGCGTCTGCTGGCGCATGCCGTGCGCGCGGCGCAGGGAAGCAATCGTTTCACCAAAGGTTTTGTACATATGCAGCACCTCGTATACAATATATCGTATCGGACGAAAAAACGCAAGAAAAATATCTGGATCAGATAAGAAAACGCTTTAAATATCCCGAAAAGAGATTTATAATAGAGACAATCTCGTTTTGGGAGAAAGCACTATGGACCGTATGATCTTACATTCGGATATCAACGCCTGCTATGCAAGCATCGAGCTGCTGCACCATCCGGAGCTGCGCGGGCGGCCGGTGGCGGTCGGCGGGGAGCAGGAGCTGCGCCACGGCATCATCCTGGCCAAGGACCAGATGGCGCGCGCCGCCGGGGTGCGCACGGGCATGACGCTCTGGGCGGCGCGGCAGCAGTGCCCGGAGCTGACGATCCTGCCGCCGGACTTCGACCTCTACTACGACTACTCGCGCCGCGTGCGCGAGGTCTATGCCGGCTTCACCGACCGGTGCGAGCCGTTCGGCATGGATGAGTGCTGGCTGGACATGACTGGCTGCGTCGGCCATGAGGACGCGCTGCGCACGGCACAGGAGGTGCGCCAGCGTGTGCTCGATACCACGGGCCTGACGGTGAGCGTCGGCGTGTCGTGGTGCAAGGCGATTGCAAAGCTCGGCTCGGACTACCGCAAGCCCAACGCCGTGACGGTCATTGACCGGGCGCGCTTTGCGGACATGGTCTGGCCGCTGCCGGTCAGCAGTCTGCTCTTCGCCGGGCGCAGCTCGGTGCGGCAGCTCGAGCGGCTGGGCATCCGCACGGTCGGTGCGCTCGCGGCGGCGGACGCCGACGTGCTCGAGCAGCGCCTTGGCAAGGGCGGACGGCTGCTGCACGCCTACGCCAACGGGTATGACCCCACGCCGGTGCACCGCATCGAGGATCTGCCGCCGCCGAAGTCCATCGGCAACAGCGCCACTGCGCCGCGCGACCTGATCTGCGAGGCGGATGCGCGCGCTGCGCTTCTGTCTCTGGCGGAAAGCGTGGGGGCACGCCTGCGGCTGGAAGGGTATCAGTGCCGCACGGTAGAGCTGAGCGTGCGCACGGCCGACCTGCACTGGTGCAGTCACCGCATGGCGCTGCGGCATCCGTCTGACCTGACGAGTGAGCTGCTCGACGCGGCGCTGGCCCTGTGCGAGCAGGCGCACCTGTGGCCCGATCCGCTGCGCAGTATCGGCATCCGCGCGCTGGAGCTGGTGCCTGCGTGTGCGCCGCATCAGCTGGATCTGTTTGAGGATGCGGAGCACCGTGCGCGGCAGCGGCAGCTCGACATCACGCTCGATAACCTCCGCGCACGCTATGGCAAGACCTGCGTCCTGCGCGGCCGCGCATGCTTTGACCCGGCGCTCGGCCTCGTTCAGCGCGAGGAGCACGCGTTTTTGCGCAAATGAAAAAGCACGCACCGTCCCAATGGGACCGTGCGTGCTGATGCTTATGGGTTCAGAAGCCGAGCTTCATGCCGCCGGTGATCTTGCTGACCGTGGCGTCGGAAGCTGCCTCGTACTGACGCAGTGCCTCGTTGACGGCTGCCAGCACCAGATCTTCGAGCATTTCGACGTCGTCGGGATCGACCGCCTCGGGCTTGATCTCGATCTTGGTGACCTCACGGTTGCCGTTGACCGTTGCCGAAACCATGCCGCCGCCGGACTTGGCCGTGAACTCTTTCTCTTCCAGTTCTTTCTGCATCCGCAGGAAGTCCTGCTGCATCTTTTGCGCCTGCTTCATCATGTTGGCCTGATTCATGCCGCCATAACCGCCGCGAAAACCGCCTTTTGCCATGTTTGTATCCTCCTGTGAATCAAAAAATTTTTATCGGATCGTTACGTTCGGGAAGTGTGCCAGTTCCTCGATCTGCCGCTGCTTGATCTGCGTGGCCGTATCCATTGGCTGCATGACCACATGGACGTTCTGTCCGGTCAGCGTCTGTATGGCCAGACGGAATTTTTCCGCGATGTCCGGCTTGTTGAACATCGGGTAGGCCGGAGCCTTGTTCAGGTGCAGCGTCAGCGTGCCGTCCGCCAGCTCGCCGGCTGCCTGCAGTGGGTCAAGTAGCAGGTTGTAAAGGCCAATCGGCAGCTCATGCTCCATATACGCGCACAGTGCCTGCCAGTCGAACGCGCCGGTAGGCGCGGGGGCAGGCTCCGGCTCTGGTGCGGGTTCCGGGACCATTTCCGGTTCCGGTTCCGGAATGGGAGGCGCGGGTGGCTCTGGTGTGTGCTCTGCTTTGGGCGTGGGACGCGGTTCCGGTCTCGGTGCCGGCGGCATTTCCCAGGGCGGCCGCTCTTCCGGCGGAGCCATCGACTCCGGGGGCGGCTCCCACGGGGGCACGTCGTCATACACCGGTTTTGGCTTCGATTTTGCCTTCGGCACGGAGACAGGCGGTGCGGGCGGCTCCCACGGGGGGTCGTCATCAAATACCGGTTTTGGCTCCGGTTTGGGCTGTGCTGCCTGCGCCGGGCTCGATTTCGGCACGGGCTCTAGCTGCGGGGCAGGGGCCGGTTTTGCCGGAGCGGCTGCTGTCGGAGCCGGAATGTCCCCACTGTGCACGGCCTGTTCGAGCTTGTCCACACGTGCGCACAGCGTCGGCACATCGTCGCACAGCTCCGGCCGACAGAGCCGGATCAGACAGAGCTCCGCCGAAATGCGCGGGTTGGGCTGTGCCGCCATAGCGGTGAGCGCGTCCTGAATGCTCTGCAAGTTTGCCAGCAGCTGCGCCGGTGTGAAGGCGCCGGAGAGCGTCTGTAGTGTTTCGCTGTCATATCCACCGGAGAGCAGCTCGCGGCCGCCGCGCGGCGCCACGGCCTGCATGAGCAGGTCGCGCTGGAGCATGCTCAGCTCGTCGAGCAGGGCAGCGGGGTCTTTCCCGTCCTGCCAGAGGCTGCGGAATTGTTCAAGTGTTTTTGCGGTGTCGCCATCGGCAATGCTCTGCAGCAGCCGCGCCGTGCGCAGGTTGCCGGCAAGGCCCATGGCGGAGATGACCGCTTCGGTGGTGATCACATCGCTGCCGGAGCACTGGTCAAGCAGCGTCAGCGCGTCGCGCATGCCGCCGTCCGCCATGCGGGCGAGCAATGCGGCCGCGTCCGGCTGCAGGTCCAGGCGTTCCTGCTGTGCTACATAGTTCAGGCGCGCGGCGATCGTATCGACCGGGATGCGCTTGAAGCTGTGCCGCTGGCAGCGGGAGAGGATCGTCGCCGGGACCTTGTGCAGTTCCGTCGTTGCGAGGATGAACATGAGGTGTGCCGGTGGCTCCTCAAGTATTTTCAGCAGGGCATTGAACGCCGAGTTGCTGAGCATGTGCACCTCGTCGATGATATAGACGCGCTTGTTTACGTTGGCGGGGGAGAACACCGCCTCGTCGCGCAGCGCACGCACGTCTTCTACGCGGTTGTTGGACGCCGCGTCGATCTCGACTACGTCAAGGATCGACCCATCGTCGATGCCGCGGCAGGCGGCGCATTGATTGCACGGATTGCCGTTGACCGGATGCTCGCAGTTGACTGCCTTGGCCAGGATCTTGGCGCAGGTGGTCTTGCCGGTGCCGCGCGTGCCGATGAACAGGTAGGCGTGGGACAGCCGTCCGGTCTCGACCTGCTTTTTCAGTGTCTCGGTAATATGCTCCTGACCGACGACGTCGTCAAACGTCTTCGGCCGGTATTTGCGGTAGAGAGCCTGATACATAATTGCGCGCTTCACCTCCGGCAGCGGAAAACATGAAAAAACGTGACCATTGACAAGACTGCACACCCACCTTTGAATAGACGACATGCCCGTTACCACAGCAGCCAGCTCGGGCCCGGCGCCCCCACGGCACACGGAGTGACCTGCTTAATGCTGCTCGGTTCCCCGCCTGACATGGTTCACAGGGCTCCGTTGCGCGGGACCGAACCTTCAACGCCGCTTACTGCGGGCAGACGACACATCGGCCTATCCGGGGGCGGGAATTCATCCCTGCTATAGCGGATTGCAGGTACAGGACACCGCTGGCTCCCCGACTAGTGCAGCCTTGTCAATGGCCACGTAAACGTATTCTACTACAAAAGCGGCGATTGCGCAAGTGGGGGATGCAATTTTCTTGCGCGGGACTTTTTGCATAAAAAAATCGCGGGAACGGAAAAAATGGGCTTTACAAATGCGAAAAATGTGCTATAATAAACAAGCCTTGTGGGGGCGTAGCTCAGCTGGGAGAGCGTTCGGTTCGCATCCGAGAGGTCAAGGGTTCGAATCCCTCCGTCTCCACCAAATCAAAAATCCGAACCTTTGTCCGAAGGGACAGAGGTTCGGATTTTTTTATTTTCCGAACGATTCGGCATTTTGAAGGGAGGAGCAGCGGTGATTTTTGATTATGAGCGGCGCATTCAGGCTTTGGAAGCCAGAGTGCAGGCGCTGGAGGATGCGCTGAAAAAAGAGCGGGCTGCGCAAGTGCCGGATGCGCAGGCGCAGGAAAAGGTGACTGCGCAAAGCAGTCCGGCACCTGCCGTGCAGACACCGGAGAAAGCGTCGGAACAGAGTCTGGCAGCCGCCGCGGAAACGCGGGAAAAAACACCGGAACAAAGCCCGGCACAGCAGACGGTCTCGGCTCAGCTCCGGGCGGCGCTGGATGCACCGGCCGATCCGAGCTGCTTTCAGTACATGCCGGAGCCGGGGACTGCGACCAATGGACTTACTTGGTATGGTGCGGAACATCCGAAACCGGAGCGTGCGCTGCAGAAGCTGGTCGGCAAGGGGCTCCGGATCACGGCCTATACCGGGTTTGATGCGGAGCGTGTTGTCATTCCGGCGAAGATCGGCGGGCTGCCGGTCGTCAGCATCGGCGAGAAAGTGTTCAAGAACACGACCGTCTCGGAGGTGATCCTGCCGGAGTCGATCAAGGCCATTCTCAGAGAGGCGTTTTCTGGCTGCAAGCGCCTGCAGCATATCGACCTGCCGGATGGCTTGGAATATTTGGGGAGCCACTGCTTTGCGGGCAGCGGACTCACGGCGCTGCATTTTCCGGATCGTCTGAAAACGATCCCGGAGGGTTGCTGCGGCGGCTGCGCAAACCTGAGTGACGCTACATTTGGTCAGCAGGTGCAGACGATCCAGGGGAGTGCTTTCCATGCCTGCAAAAAACTGCAGACGGTTTCCTTTCCCGAATCGCTGCTTCGGGTCGATAACGACGCTTTTGAGAAGACGGCGATCACACGTTTTATTTTTCCGGCCGGTGTGCAAGAGGTCGGAGATGTCAAGCAAAGTCGTTTCTATATTGAGCCGCGCTACCCAGCAGTTGATGGGACAATATCGGACAGCCCTGTTCTGGTTTTTCTAGGAATGGATGCAGTTCTCAAAATAATTGACCGTACCCATATTGCGCTTATCTACTGCCTGCCGGGCAGCAAGGTACAGCAGATCGCACGGGATAAAGGCATACCCGTCCGGCCGCTGAGCGAGTTCCAAATGGAGGATGCATGACCCATGGTCGATCATATGCTTGTACGTGGAGCAAAGGTCCACAACCTGAAAAATATTGACGTGGACATTCCGCTGAATCAGATTGTCGGCATCGCGGGCGTGTCCGGTTCCGGCAAGTCGTCGCTGGCGCTGGGTGTGCTGTACGCCGAGGGCTCGCGCCGCTATCTGGAGGCGCTGTCGACCTACACGCGCCGCCGGATGACGCAGGCCGCCCGCGCGGCAGTCGATGACGTGCTGTACGTTCCTGCGGCGCTGGCGCTGCACCAGCGCCCCGGCGTGCCCGGCATCCGCAGCACGTTCGGTACGGGGACGGAGCTCTTGAACAGCCTGCGGCTCATGTACTCCCGCCTCGCCAGCCACCGCTGCCCCAACGGGCACTACCTGCCGCCGACGCTGCTGGTCGCCGCGGGGAAGGAGCTGACCTGCCCGGAGTGCGGCGTGCATTTTTACGCACCGAGCGCCGAGGAGCTGGCCTTCAACTCGCAGGGCGCGTGCCCAAGATGCGGCGGCACGGGCAGTGTACGCACGGTGGACATGGCGTCGCTGGTGCCGGATGATTCGCTCACGATCGACGAGGGGGCGGTGGCGCCGTGGAACAGTCTCATGTGGTCACTGATGACGGACGTCTGCCGGGAGATGGGCGTGCGCACGGACGTGCCGTTTCGCGACCTGACGGAGCGGGAAAAGGACATCGTCTACCATGGCCCGGCGGAGAAGAAGCACATTTTCTACCACGCCAAAAACTCCAATCAGGCGGGAGAGCTGGACTTTACCTACTTTAACGCCGTCTATACCGTGGAAAATGCCCTTGCCAAGGTCAAGGACGAGAAGGGCATGAAGCGCGTCGAGAAGTTTCTGAAAGAGGACGTGTGCCCGGACTGTCATGGCACGCGCCTGTCCGCTGCGGCCCGCGCGCCGAAGCTGCGGGGCATTTCACTGGACAAAGCGTGCACGATGACGCTCTCGGAGCTGTATGACTGGGTGCAGGGTGTGCCGGACAGCCTGCCGGAGGAGATGCGCCCCATGGCGGGGAGCATCTGCGAGGCTTTTACGGGCACGGCGCGGCGGCTGCTCGACCTGGGGCTCGGCTACCTGACGCTCGACCGCTCCGCGGCGACGCTCTCGACCGGCGAGCGGCAGCGGATGCAGCTGGCCCGCGCCGTGCGCAACCGCACGACTGGCGTGCTCTATGTGCTCGATGAGCCGAGCATCGGTCTGCACCCGGCCAACATCGTGGGCCTCACCGGTGTGATGCACGACCTCGTGGCGGACGGCAATTCCGTCATTCTCGTCGATCACGACACGCAGATCCTGAAGGAATCCGACTGGATCATTGAGATGGGGCCGGAGGCCGGCGCAAAGGGCGGCCGCGTCATTGCACAGGGCACGGTGTCCGCAGTCGCGGCAGATCCCGCCTCGCAGATCGGCCCGTTCCTGTCCGGAGCGCCGGAGGCGCCTTTGCGCCCGCGCGCCGGGAAAGCCGACATGTTTGCGCAGGGAGTTATTCATCTGGCCACGACGCAGATCCATACGGTCAAGCCGCTGGCGGTCACAATCCCCAAGGGGCGGCTGACGGTCGTGACCGGTGTGTCCGGCTCCGGCAAGACGACCATGGTGCTCGAGAGCCTGATCCCCGCGCTGGAGGCCGGCATCAGCGGCCATGCGCTGCCGCCGCACATTCGGTCGGTCAGCGCCGAGGGCATCGCGCACGTCAAGCTCATCGATGCGACGCCCATCGGCATCAACGTCCGCTCCACCGTGGCCACCTATGCCGGCGTGCATGATGAGCTGCGCAAACTCTATGCTAGATCGCCGGATGCAAAGGCGCGCGGCTGCAAGGCCGGCGATTTTTCCTACAACACGGGCTCGCTGCGTTGTCCCGGCTGCGATGGAACGGGCGTGGTGAGTCTGGATGTGCAGTTTCTGCCGGATGTGAATATCCCTTGCCCGGACTGCCGCGGCTCGCGCTACGCGCGCGCGGCGTATGATATCAGGCTGACGAACAGGGCAGGGCAATCCGCCTCTCTGCCGGAGCTGATGGACATGGACGTCAACACCGCGCTCCCGTTCTGTGCGGACAGAAAAACGGTCAGCCAGAAGCTGCAGGTGCTGCAGCAGCTCGGCCTCGGTTACCTCACGCTCGGCGAGGAAACGCCGAGCCTCTCCGGCGGCGAGGCGCAGCGGCTGAAGCTGGCCAGCGAGATCGGACGCATCCAGACGGATTCCGTGTTCGTTTTCGACGAGCCGAGCATCGGCCTGCACCCGCTGGATGTGCGGGTGCTGCTGGGCGTGTTTCAGGCGCTGCTGGACCATGGCGCGACGGTCATCGTCATTGAGCACGATCTTGATGTGATCCGCAGTGCTGACTATGTCATCGACATGGGCCCCGGCGGGGGCGACGCCGGCGGGCGGATCGTCGCCGCCGGAACACCGGAGGAGATCCGGCAAGATCCCGACAGCATCACGGGCAGATACCTTTGAAGGCAGCAAAAACCGCCGCTTCCGTAATGGGAAGCGGCGGTTCCTATTTGTATTCGCTCAGAACTTGATGTCGGTGGGCTTGCGGTCGAACATGGTGTTGACCTGCTTATAGAGCCAGCCCATCAGCTTCTGGTCCAGGTTCCAGAAGTACACCACAAACAGCGCACCGACGACGGTGGCGGAAGTGGTGAGCGTCTTTTTCAGGACTTTTGCAACCACAGGATTCATAGTTTGCTCCTTTCCGGCCGGGGTGGCTTACTTCTTGGCGAGACCCTTCTGGCGAGCGTACTCGGCAGCGCCCAGAGCGCCCATCAGCTGCGGGTCGGTCTTCAGCTCAACGACTTTGAACTTCA
>ERZ773188.621-NODE-621-length-43549-cov-4.450016_pt1 | contig 43549 bp, 54 predicted proteins | sample MGYA00581011_ERZ773188 | MGnify/ENA primary metagenome ERZ773188 (study PRJEB29015, sample SAMEA2737798) | human gut metagenome | biome: human gut; feature: human-associated habitat; material: faeces | place: China | collected 2012 ...
AGCGTTTTTTGCGATGGTCGAAAACTGACCACCTGATACTTTTCTATGATTTCTTTACGCGGATCCTATTACTTTCTTTATTACAAAGAATATTATCTATAGTATTAAGAATATTTTCTATTTTAGAACATCTTGTATATAGAACATGGTTATTACGGCTATTTTTTATAACTATTCTCTGTGTGTAGTAATTTGCTGATTGTATTTTAATAAAAAAATCTAGGTATAATCAGTGAAAAAGGGGGTTTTCGCGAGAATTTTTCACCCGACACTCTGACGAATAGATCGTGTCAGTTCGTGCAAGTTGATACAAAGGTAAACATGACTTTACTTGTGCTTCGTGAGCATAGCCACGCAGTTAGGATAGCCTAAGTTAAGTTAGGGTTAGGTTACTACGTGAGTAGGGGCACGCAGCCTAGAGTTGATTCGTGACTAGGGTCATATGATGCAAGTCACGCGAGTTGGAGGGGGTGCGGGTTGACAGAGCGACAGGATTGTCTTTACACATTTGACCCGGGGCGCATAATTTGACAAATTCAGGAAAACATGATAGAGGAGCATAGGAGGGGATTCGGGGGCCCCTCGACTTGACAAATAGAAAATCAAATGCTATATGGGGAGGGGAGGGGTGGGGGGTGTCATACCCACCTTTCTATGGAGCTACCCACCTTTCTATGGGTCAAGTCACGTTGCATACTCAATGATTGGCTGCTAAGATATGAGTATCAACAACGAAAGGAGAAAACATGAACCTACAACCCAGTGAGTTCATCGCCAAAGGATCGCCACATACAGCATGGTCCCTGGCACTGTCGTACGCCTCAGGAACCGCATCTTCGTGCTTGTCGATGTCTCAAAGGGGCCTCACCAGTGGCTTGCAGCCCACACTGGACACCGACACCGACACCGACACCGACACCGACACCCCTACAGACAAGGAGAACAACAATGACAACGACTGAACTTGACCCGCTCATCAAGGCATTCGTCAAAACTTTTGAGGAAGCCAATATCATTACCACCACACACGACCTTACCAGCACGCAGTTTGAGTGCTTCACTCCTGAGTGCCAACGAATCGTGACGGACTCACTCGACATCGAGCCAGGCACTGTCGTCTGTGTCGGCGGCTGGGAAGCAATGCGTGTCGTTGGTAATGGTGACCGCAATGAGTTGGTGTGGGTCGGATTCGACGGTCGTACGTACACCCACGAGGAGTTCGCTGATATTGTTCGTTCGTCTCATGATGTCGTGCGTGTCGTCCACTATGGGATTATCTGATGAAGAACACCATCGAACTGGCTGCTGAGTTTATCCGCCGCGCTGCATTTGTCGATGCTAACGCGCTACTGAAGGATGAGTGCGGTGTCGAATACAAGAAACCTTCGCAAGTGGAGTATTACACACTGTTCAAGGACCATGATGATTCGAAGGCCGTTAATGAGGCACTAAAGCATGTTGCTGACATACTCGGGTGCATGACGTATATCGAGTATCAAGAGTCCACATCCAGGCTCACGATTGTCGGTGAAGAGATGGCAGTCAACACCGTTAGGCAAGTGTGGCAGACAGCCCTCAAAAACTACACGTCGACGCTGAATGAGCGGGTGTCGAAGGCCTCTATAAAAAGCCGAGAAGGGTCCAGGAAGTGGTCGGATGACTATATCCTTGGTTTCTTTGAGGGCCTTACTGCCCGGCACTCGTATGCCCACCCGATGATTCTTGGACTGCTTGATGGTTTGAAAGAATATAAAAGATGACTGACGTTGATAAGCTGCTTGAGGGTATTTCTACCTTGGTGCGCAGCGAGTTTGAGGATAGTCCGAAGTTGAGTGGGACTCAGTTTCAGATTCTCGATACGGATTTGAATGCCGCTGTCGTTGATGCCACGAGCTTTTCTTCTGGTGTATTGATGAATATGGGCGGCTGGGAGGTCTTTTGCTTCACTAATAGTAAGTTTGAGAGGTGTTGGATTTCCTTTAATGGTGAGATTTATAATGACTACGAGTTTGCGGAACTTGCTCGCAAGTGCAATGGAAAGGTGATGGTGATTCATGGAGGCCTGTGAGTTTAAGAGGCTGAAGTTTGAGCCTTACATTATCGAATACAATCTGAATGAGAGTTGAAATGTTGGATGCACTGTACGCTGTGTGGGACTTGGACTGTGATGACCCTGGCATCATTGGTCTTTTTGAAACCAAAGATGAGGCTGACGCTCATGCGGCATATGTGACACATAAGTATTGCCGTGCAATGACTGTTGTCGAATATCTTGCAAAGGAGAATGAAAACAAATGAATCGTTAGCTGGTTGCCGTTACAGGTGCGCTCATGCTATCTCTTGGGGCTTGTAATCCGGCCCAGACGGCCTCGTACAACCTGAGCAACGACAGTGATAACTTCCGCGTGATGCGCAGGGTTGTCTTTGTCAACGGCATCACCGATAAGTACCTTCTCAGCATTGAGGGTTTGTGCTCGATCACGAAGGATAAGGAGGATGCTCAGCTTGAGGTCACCTGTAAGACGGGTGATGGAAAGTACAAGAAGCATTATCTGGGTATCTCAGATAACGTCACCTACTTTGTGGAGCAGATGGATCCTGCATCTGTGAACACTTATCACTATAAGGTGCAGTTCCGTCCTGAAGAGCTGGTGCCTGATATCGATGTACAGGTCAGTGAGCTGCCCTGTTCTGATCGATACAGAGGGTAATAGGTGATTACTGATTGGAAGGAGAAAAACAATGAGCAACCAGGAATACATTGATACCTTTGATGAGGTGCGAGAAGGCTACAAGAAGCTGCACACAAAGACCCTCGATAAAGTGAAGATCATGTGTGTAGCGGGTGTCGGTAAGCGAGAAGTTGCAACTATCATGAGTTGTGAAGACTTCAACACCATTACGGACAAGGGCAGTGTCGTTGTCACTGAGAAGCACGGGACATTCCTGAAGGTGACTGACCAGCATTGGGTGACGGTTAACCACTTTGAGGCTGAAGGTATCCGGCATGATGCTGACGTGCTTCTTGCCTTGATCCTGGAACAGGATCACGTCAATGTGTTGATTGATCCAGGTCACGAAGCGTAGTGTTTGTACCAGTGCTATGCTGAATACATAACTGAATAGCCCCCTCAACTCCTTGCAAGCAAGGGACGGTGAGTGTTAAGGGGGCACCACCCCTTGTGGCGGAACAGGAAGACGCGCTCGGCTCAAACCCGGGTTCCAGTAAGGAGTATGAGTTCGACTCTCATCAAGGGGACCACCAAGCACCGGACGATGCTGGATGATTAGGCCTTGTAGCCTGCCTCTGTTGATCAAGAGGCCGTGATCGGGAGGTCACGTGCGGGGTAGCACCCTAGGACTGACAGATTTTTGTATCGTGATTGTGTTCGTCAGTCAACAGCACCTCCCACCACATTGAAAGGAGAAACAACATGAAACTGCGACTGACTGACTACAACGACAACACGTACATGGACACTGCCCTCTCGTGGGCGCTGGTTGATAAGACGGCCTGAGACAGCGCGCCTCTGATCTCAGGAACACGTACTAGGAGGGTTCGTCCTTCCAGGTACGGGCCTTGTGCGGGCTTACAACACGCACAGTGAAGGGGCTGTCGAACATAAGACAGCCACCTCACATTATTACCAACAAAGAGGAAGGAGAAAGAAATGCGACCTTACAGGCAGCATAGCGGCGACGCGGGGTGTGACTTGGAGGTGCCGATCCCATACATCATTTACCCTCATGAGACCATCTTGGTGAAGACAGGCTACACGCCGCAGATGTTCGACATCCCCCGGGATGCTGTCGGCCTTGTCTTTGCCCGCTCGTCGCTGCACAAGAAGGGCTTGATTCTCGCCAATGGTGTCGGTGTGATCGACTCCGGGTATGAGGGTGAGGTTCTTGTGCCACTGCATAACCTGACCGACAGCCCTGTCGTTCTTGAAGAGCACGAGCGCATTGCGCAGATCGTGGTCCTGCGATTAGAAAACCTGTCTAAATTGTACGCTGAGCCTGTCTTGTCCACGAGGAGTCGTGGTAAGGGCGGCTTTGGTTCGACTGGAAAGTGAGAAGAAGTTGAGCATTACTGTTTACTCTAAGCCTCGTTGCCCTCAGTGTGTGGCTACGTACCGCAAGCTGAATGGACTGGGTGCCCCGCACGAGAGTGTGGACGTGTCTGAGGACCCCGAGGCCCTGTCGTTCATTCAGAGCCTCGGGTACAGTCAGGCCCCTGTCGTTGTTGTGAAGGATGCTAAGGGAGCTATCGTGAAGCATTGGTCGGGGTTCCGCCCTGATTTGATCAAGAAGGAGGCTGGCAAGTGAGTAAGATTGAGAACCCTGTGAAGCTGGAAGCTGCACGTGCGCGGATGGCGAATGCGCGAGCGTCGCGAAAGAAGATGGATTACCCGGCTGATGTCGAGGCTCGTCTTGATGATTTTCGAGCGCTTGTGCTTGCGCAATTCATTGATGCGGGCCTGTCGGCGTTCAAGGATGGGCGCAAGGTTGGGGGACACTCGGATCGGTATTTCTACAATAAGCTGGTCCGTGGCAGTCTGAATATCAAGGACATGATCCTGTTGAATGATTACCTGCCTATCGACTGGACGCTTATTTTGAAGGCGATGCGGCGTCCGAAGGATGTTCTGCGGCCTGTCGATACTGAGCCTGCACCTGTTGATGTCATGTTCGCCGATCCGGGTGATGATCCGTTCGCTGCTTTCTTTACTGATGTGGATGGTGTGTGATGGAGCTTAGTCTGCTTGAGTTTGCTAGGGGCATTGGTAGTATTGGGGCTTTTAAGGTCATTAGGCTGCTGGCTCGTGAGGGTTATCTGAAGCGCCGTGGAGGTATTAATGTGCCAACACAGAAGGCTGAGGGTCTGCTTGGTGTGCGTCGGGCTATTACTCGGGGTGGTAAGCGGCCTAGTTATCATTGGCAGACATATGTGACCCCGGAAGGGGAGGAGTTCTTTGCTGATATGATTGAAACGGAACTGAGAGACTTCGGACACTGGGAGTTGAAGAGATGAATTGGGTTGATCTGACTGCTGATCAGAACATGTGGATTGACAACTTTGATGAGGGGCGTGGTGGTAACGCTCTTGATCGGATTGTCTTCCATCACAATGCTGGCAAGGCTATGTCGCATAATGCCGTGTACGCTGCGTTTTCCAACAATGGGACTTCTGCGCATTATAACGTGGATGTCGAGGGCAACATTTGCCAGTTCGTGCACGATAGCGACACCGCTTGGCACTGCCCCGGTGTGAACAAGAAGAGCATCGGCATCGAGCATGCGAATGATGGCGGGGCCGAGTCCGGATGGAATGTTGGCGAGGAGACCATTGACGCCGGCGCCCATCTAGCTGCAGCCCTGTGTCGAGCCTACGGCCTGGGACGTCCTGAGTTGCGGGTCAACATGTTCCCTCACTCGGATTTTTATTCGACTGCTTGCCCGGCTTCCTTGCGTGATAAGTACATGGGCGAGTACATCGACAAGGCACAGCAGTACTACGACGATCTGGATGCTGACCTGCTGAACAAGGAAGGCTGGGTGTCGCAGGACGGCGGCTGGTGGTACCGCAACGCTGATGGCAGCTGGCAGACGGGATGGTTCCCTGTTGCTGGTGCGTGGTACTACGCTAACGAGAAGGGCTGGATTCAGGCTGGCTGGCAGCACATTGATGGCAACTGGTACTACCTGCATAACGTCCATGACACTCGTTATGGGCAGATGGAGACCGGCTGGATCAAGGATGGTGAGCACTGGTTCTACCTGAACTCGAAGGGCGAAATGCAGACCGGCTGGATTCAGCTCAAGGGTAAGTGGTATTACCTGGAAGTTAATGGCGCTATGCGTACCGGGTGGCTGTCGTATCAGGGGGACGATTACTTCTTGACTGATACGGGTGCTATGGCTGTCGGCTTGTGTCAGACTCGTCTTGATGGTGGATGCTCGATCTTTGGTGAGGATGGCAAGCTTATCCATGGTCGGATGACAGTTGAGCAGGATGCTGACGGTATTGTGAGGCTTGTCACGCAGCACTGAGTTGAGAATACGGCGGGTTGACAGTTATCCTTGTAGCTGTCAACCCGTCAACATATAAGGAGGAAAAACAATGAAGAAGATCATCGCAGCCGCCGCCGGTGTTGCCATGCTCGTGGCTGCGCCTGTCGCCGCCTATGCCGCCACCGACACGACACCGGCCATGACCGCCACAGTCACCTCAGCGCAGTCCATGAGCCGACAGACCAGCTCCGAGGTCAACGTGTCTGGCACGTGGGAGACTGAACGTCTTACTGTCGGCCAGTCATTTACCGTTGCATCCGTTGATGGTGGGTTCAAGTGGAACGCTTCGTTTCCTTTCACCCTCGATGACGGGTCTCAGATTGGAGAGTGCACCGCCAATGAGACGACACTGACCTGCAAGGTCAGCGTCGTCCCTGCTGCCTACGTCAACAAGAAGGATGTGAAGGGTACCTGGTGGGCGCGTGCTCGCCTTCAGGATGCTGCTGTCGGCACGACCGAGGGAAAGATCAGCCTGAATGGTGAGGTTATAAAGACCCTTGTGTGGGGCGACAAGGACGCCACAGGCGTGTGCAGCAATGATTGTTCTGGACCGGCACATTACGAATATGCCACGCCTGAGAACCTGAAGTTTGGGTGGACCAACAGTAATGGCACTGTTGGGTGGGGCATTAAGTTCATTGTCGAGCCTGGCACAGAGTACACCGTCAAGGACCTCGACACCAAGCTCAACACCGACGTGAAGTGCGCAAAGTCGGGGACTTGGGACCCCAAGACGACAGCGTTCATCACGGCCATTCCGGTGGATGCCAACACGATCAAGTTCACTGCCCCCGAAGGCGCAAAGGTGTGCATGGTCTACCCACCTGAGCAGGTTCGTGTTCCTGATGGTCAGACTAGTGTCACCAACCATGCCGAGGTGAACGGTGTGAAGCTGGAAGCAACGGCGACCGTCAAGGCTAATGGCGGTGCTGATGGTGACGGTACGGCCATGACGAAGCCGAAGCCTTCTCCGGTGCCGACCCCTGATGTGAACATGCCGACCCCTGCTCCGGTTCCTTCGCCGAAGCCGAAGCCGTCTGATAAGCCTCAGTCTGATGTGACCCCTGCCCCTGTCGAGACGACGCTGGTTCCTGTGCCGTCCGTGTCCCCGTCCGCTCCTGCGCCTGTCGAGAAGCCACAGGGCGCGCAGGGTGGAACGCAGGGTAAGCTCGCTAAGACGGGCGCTACGCCTGCTGGCCTGATTGGTACAGGCATCCTCGTGGCGGGCAGTGTCGTCCTGGCTGTCGCACGCTACAAGCGCCGCTGAGAACTAAACAAAAAGCCCTGGATGCTACTCAAGTGTCCAGGGCTTTTTGCATGCCCACGTTTTGTATAATGTGAATAAGGAGGTTTAGAGATGAAGAATGAAGTTCTGACCATTGATCGTACGAAGTGGACGGCACTCACCCCTGAGCGTCGTAAGGCTCTCTATGGTCTGTTTGCTGCCATCGGCATGGTTGGTGTCGCCTACGGCGGTTGGACCGCTGAGAACTGGGAGCAGTGGTCTACGGTTGCTCAGCAGATCCTGTCCGTGATTGGCCTGCTCGTCGCGACTGTTCATACGGGTGGTACCTATTTGGCGCCTGCCTATGGGACGGTTGACGACGGCAACTAACAAGATGTGGCCCTGTCGCTTAGGTGGCGGGGCCACCTTACTATTCACAATTATTTAAGGAGTTGAACAATGCCTCGCATTGTCGGTAGCGTTAAGACACCCGCGGGTGATCACGTGATGATCAGCCTGTACATAACGCCTAAGCCTAACCCTGTCGGATCGAACAATCCTGCTACGGACATCCTGGTTGGTGGCTACGCTGTGCAGAACACGTTGCAGCCTGTCTCAATTGACCTTGAGCCGGGCACGTACGACGTGCGTATCACAGGGCCCGGTGGCGTCATCATGGAGAAGGAGATTGGACTCGCGGCTGACCAGGAGGTGTCGCTGAGCGCGCTGGTAGGGTCCACACCTGTTGTGCCTGCCCCGCTCGCCCCTGTCGTTAACATCAACGTGACGAGGCCAGAGATTCGTGTGGTGGCCTCCAAGGCTGAAGCCGAGGCGCTGCCTGTTGGCGCGTACTACTTCCTCATTGACCACCCCACATCGACACCGACGCTGATTGCTCACGTGGGCGGCCAGTACACGGGCGACACGGGCACGGTTACTGTCGATGGGCAGGCCGGGGACACGGTGATCGTTGGCATCAACGTGAAGGCTCAGACGGATCAGGCGTTCACCTGGCCTGCTGGCTGGACTGTGCTTGTCGAACCCTACTGGGTCGGCACTCAGCAGTCTACGATTGCTTACGGCCCATGGTCTGAGTCCATCACCTTGAAGACAGCCAAGGCTGTCGAGGCAGGATATGTGGCCCTGTCGGTGCGCGGTGGTGGCACGCCTACGGTGGGTAGCACGAAGGATCGGACGAAAGAGCCGAAAGAGACTGTAACGGTCACGGCCCCGAAGAGGGCGGGCACGGGTCTTGTGTTCGCGTACGCGTTCGAGCGCACGGCGGCCGATGAGGCTCGTAGCCAGATCACGCTGAGTGAGGGTTGGGAGCTTGTTGACTTTGCGGCTCAGTCTGACACTAACTTCCAGACGGTGGCGGTTGCCCAGGGCAAGGGTGACACGGATGCGGTGTTTACGTACCCGAATGCTCAGGCGACGAATGGTCTTGGTGTTCAGGTGGTGGTCCCGAATGCCTGATCTGTGGTTGCGTCACGCTGGTGGTGACGTTCGTGGCACGATGTGGGTTCGTGATTCCGGCGGGGATAGGTGGGTGGCTGGCACCCGCAGGGTGTCGAAGCCTGCTCCTGCTCCTACTGGCTCTGTCGTTGATCGTTTCCTGGCCTCTAAGCCGTTCTACGTGGCGCACAGGCTCGGCGGTACCGAGTACCCGGAGTTCACTCAAAAGGGCCTTACAGAGTCATTGAGGGCCGGATTCAAGGCCTTGGAGCTGTCGGTGCGCCGCTGTTCAACCGGCGAGTTTGTTCTGATCCACGATTGGGTGACGACCCGTACAGTGCCGGGTACGGACTACCAGATTTGGAACACCCCCTGGTCTGTGCTCTCGGGCTTGCAGCAGGCATCTGGAGGCTTCATGCGCCTGACTGATGTTGTCAACCAGGTTGGTAGTGACATTGTGCTGGCTATTGACCATAAGGTTACGTCTAGTAAGCCAACTGGTTCGCAAGGGGATATGGACTCTGAGAAGGAGTTGTTCGATTATCTTGATACCATTCCAAATGCTAAAGATCGAGTGCTCATCAAGCAGTTTGCGAAGGGTGGTGTCGCTGACCGTGCGAAGGCGAAGGGGTACAAGAGCATGTGCATGATGTACCCGAATGAGGTTGCCGGTGCGGACCTGTCGCTCTTCGATGTGCTCGGCATGGAGTGGAATGCCGAGCAGGGTGTGTGGGACACTCTCAAGGCAACGGGCAAGCCTTTGATTGCACACATCATTACGACTCAGCAACAGGCTGATATAGCCCTCGCCAGGGGCGCTACAGGCTTGATGGCGTCGGTGCCCAGTGTCGTTCATCCGTGATTGTAATGGCCGCCCTGCTAAATGATGCGGGGCGGTCATTTATACTATTACTATGAATAGGATATTGGATACGATGAAAGAGCCCCGTTTAGTAACAGCGGTTATGGTGGTGGTCTATTGGCTTATCGCCATTACTGGCACGTTGTTTCTTTTGCGCGTAGGCAGCCTGTCGTGGGTGGTTATTGTGGCCGGTGCGATCATGCTGGTGTCGGGCCTTCTTGGTGCCCCCTCTGCTTGGAGGGGGAGCTGGTGGCTAGAGGGGCCGGCGGCGCTGTTAGCTGTTGTCGGGATGCTGCTGATTTCGATTGATGAGTTGCTGCTGCCAACGGCCCATGTCAGGTGGCCTTTGCATGTTATTATTTTATCGGTAATTATAGGCCTGTTATTCTTGGGCAGGGCGTTGTGGGTATGGCCTTACTCGTATCGTCCCGGTGTCTTGCCAAAGACAGAACTGGAAAAGGCTAAAGAGAAGTACACAAGGACCCGCAAGGAGTACTTGGCGGCCATCAACAGCTAGGAGCACCGTTGAATACTGCAATCGTTGGGATAGCGTGCTCTGGTGCAACACTTCTCATCAAGACCATTATCGATCTCTGCGTCAAGCGTTACGAGAAGGCGCAGGAGATTAAAGAGGCACGAGAAGATCTCGAAGCTGAGTTGCGCACGCAGGCGTTCCTGTGGAGGGAACATGCATATGCTGTGCGTGTCGCGGCTGTGAAAGCTGGTGTGAGGGTAGAGGACCTGCCTTCTGTTCCGAGGGAGGATTGATGACATTTCTTATCGGTGTGTTTGTTGGCTTGATTGTTGGCATAACTGGCATGTATGCATACCTGGATCATAAGTTCCAGAAGACTATCGAGGGGGTTATTCGTGAGTTCAATGAGCGAATCTCGGACGCTTTTGACGAGTGATGACCCAGAAGTGAAGGGGCGGCGAGATGCCGCCTTGTCGTTGCTGAAGCGTGGCGCTGATCGTAACAAGATCATTGAGGCGACAGGCTTTACGTCGGACGAGCTGTTCATTATCGAGCAGGCATATTATGACAGCCGACAGGAACTCTCACCTCGCAACATGCGCATCAAGCAGCTTGACCGTCTTGATGCGCTTGTTGACATGGCCTACTCGCAGATTGAGACGTTCGGTCTTGCTGATGATAAGGGCAATTGGGGTGCGAACCTTCAGGGTCTTCTTGCGGTCCTGCGTGAAATCTCTGAGGTTGCCAACCTGAAGCGACAGACCGTGACACATGAGATTCGGGTGATCGAGGAGAAGCAGGTAGCAGTCATGCTGTCGTTCACCAACCAGGTGCTCGAAGAGTACACGGCACTTGTGTATCCTCATTTGTCCACTGAGGCGAAGCGCGCCCTGGAGACGAACAAGGCTGACTGGTTCTCTCAGGCTGTGAATAAGCCTGCGGCATTGCTTGAAGCTACTGTCGAGATGGAGGGTGACTGATGCTGCCTTTCGGTGCTGTCGCTAAGAAGTTCTCTGACGCTCAGCGCCTTGAAGTGTGGCGCAACAACCCCGCTAAGTGGGCAGAGGATCATGGCCTGTTCATGTGGTCTAAGCAGATTGAGGTTTCACAGTCTGTAGTCGATCACCAGAAAACCCTTGTGGTTACTGGCAATGGAGTAGGCAAGGATTTTCGGTTAACCGAAAAATTGCCTACTCCTACTGGATGGACCACTATCGGTGAGGTTAAGGTTGGTGATTATGTTTTTGATGAATACGGTCGTCCAACTAAGGTAACAGGCAAGTCACAGATTTGGAACCACGACCTCGTGAAGGTCATATTCAATGACGGTGCAGAGTTTATCTGTTCACCTAACCACGAATGGGTGACACTTGACTTTAATGAGGCTGGGCGAGCACGTAAGCGTATTGATGGTGACTGGCGTAATGGTTGGTCTTATGGTCATACCCGTGAGACGCGGGAGATTATGTCGTCACTGCGTCATGGCAAGCAAAACCAGGCTAACCACTATGTTCCGATCAATGCGCCCATTGTCGGACAAGTGGCTGATCTGCTGATCGACCCTTACGTGCTTGGTGTGTGGCTTGGGGATGGTCACTCAGCTAATCCCTGCATTACGATCGGTGAGCGAAAGCAGCATATTCCTGAAGAATTTAATCTTCGTGGTGTTGCACTAACTACATATAAGGTCAATCCGAATAAAGCACCTTTGTACGGGTTCACCCATCAGGGTTACAAGGCTAAGCTGCGTGAGCTTGGTGTTCTGAACAACAAGCACATTCCGCAGGTGTACCTGCGTGCGTCTATCGAGCAGAGGATCGATCTTCTGCGCGGCCTCATGGACACCGATGGTTTCAACTCCTGGACTAAAGCAAGCACTTGTGTCGGCATTGACCTCATGAATGAGCAGTTGGCACTCGGTGTTGCCGAGCTGGTTCGTTCCCTTGGTGTGCGCTGCTCTGTGTCGAAGGAACGGACATACCTGAATGGTGAAGATGCTGGCCCTCGTTGGCGTATGGTGTTCAACCCTACGTTTGACCCATTCACACCCGGCTCGGTTAAGAGCTTGGAGCGGCCAGAACAGGATGCTCAGGCTTCGCGTAAGACTGTCCGTACCATCGTCAATGTCGTGCCGGTGCCCACTGAGCCAACTCAGTGTATCGAAGTGGACTCTGAGAGCCACATGTACCTGGTTGGTGAACACATGGTGCCCACCCACAACAGCCGACTCTCAGCTACCCTTGTCAATTGGTGGGTGGACACCCATCCTGTCGATGACACGACAGTCGTCACCACGGCAACTAACTGGAAACAGGTTCGTAACGTCTTGTGGAAAGAGATTCCTCGTGTCAAGGCTGATGCCGGTATTGGTGGCAAGGTTAACGCGGATGCGACATGGAAGATGGGCGACCGACAAGACCCTATCGCTTTCGGTATGAAGCCGGACGATAAGGACGAGTCCGGCTTCCAGGGTGTCCACGACCAGTACGTGCTCGTCATCATGGATGAGGCTGGAGGTATCTCCAAGGAAATCTTCACCGCAGCCGACGCCATCACGACGAACAAGTTTGCACGCATCCTGGCCATTGCTAACCCGAATGACCCATCGTGCTACATGGCTGAGGTGTATAAGCGGGAGATGCGCCTGAAGCCAGAGGAACGCTCGTGGAACATCATCCAGTTCGGAGCATACGACACGCCTAACTTCACGGGCGAAGTCGTACCCGTCGAAGTCGCGACTCGTCTTGTGCAGGTTGACTGGGTTGAGGCGCGTAAGAAGGAATGGGGCGAGGATGACCCCCGCTTTGTCGCACGTGTCCTTGGCGAGTTCCCTGACGTGTCTGACGACGGCCTGTTCAACATGGGGCGCGTCATGCAGTCCATGGAAGCCTACGACACCTCCGAGCCGGATGAGGGCATGCCGATCACGATTGGTGTTGATGTGGCCCGGTACGGTTCCGACAGTTCCGTGATCGTGTCGAACCAGGGCGGCTACATCAGGATTCATGGCCGGTATCAGGGCTTGAATGGTCCTGAGCTTGCACGCAAGGTCGGCGAACTGGCCGTGGAGATGGGGGCCGTCGAGATTCGTATTGACGCTATTGGTGTCGGTGCATCAGTGCTCGACAGCATCGACAACTTCGTTCCGCCAACCATTTCCGTCGTCGGCATTCACGGTAACGCGAAGTCAGGGGACTCCACGAAGTGGTACAACTACCGTGCAGCCATGTACGACCAGTTTGCCAAGGCTGTCGCTGATGGAAGGGTGTATCTTCCTGACGACGACGAGCTGCATAACGAGATTGCATCGATCAAATATGAGTACCGTGGGTCCGCGCTGCTCATTGAGTCGAAAGAGAATATGCGTAAGCGTGGCATTAAGTCCCCTGACGTTCTTGATGCTGTTATTTATGCATACCAAAACATTGGCGCAATTATGGCAGGTGACTCCGAGGGACAATACTTTTCACCGGATGATTTGTTGGATGCCAATGACTTTACAGACTTCATGTTTGAGGATGAATTGGCTTACTTTATTGCGTGATAGGCTTAGTTTATGAAGTACGAGCAGAAACTTATCGAGGCTTTGGGGGCTTATTCTGAGTCCCTTGCCCGCCTTCGACAGGAGGACATCGGCTGGGTGTCGTTGTCTGCTGTTGAGGGTGCTGACTCGCTTATTACTCTTGATGTTATCCGGGATCATTCCGCACGCGCACGTCGCTTGGCTACACTGAATCCGATTGTCAAGCGTGGCCTTGTCGTCCGCAACGCCTACATGTGGTCCGACCCGGTTGTGTATAAGGGTGCGACAAGGCCTGCACGTAAGGTGATCGACGAGAACACTAAGGCGTGCTTCAGTGTGCAGGCCCGTGTCCGTGATGAGCAGGCTTTCAACACGGACGGCTGCGTTATCTACCTTGTCGATAAGACGACGAAGACGGTCACGCCTATCCCCTTGATGCGTCTTGGTGGTGTTGCCACTGATGATGTGACCGGGGATGTCGTTGCGCTGCTCATTAATCCGGCGTCTACGGGGGACCCTCAGTGGTACATGCTGTGGGATCGCACGGGCGTGACGATTAATGCTGCGAACTACAAGGTGAACCGTCGTCTGACTGCTGTGTATGCGACGGTAAACCGGCTAAGTGCTGAGCATTACGGCAAGCCGGACCTTATGGGTGCGTTAAATTATGCTCAGGCTTACAAGGAGCATTTGGAAATTGCACGCATGATGCAGAAGTCCTTGTCGCGTCTGGCTTTCAAGGCGAAGTCCGTGAATGCCAAGCAGCAGCAGGCCGTGACGGCTCGTATGGCTGGCATGGGTGTGGGAGGCACAGCGTCTATTGGGGCTGGGCAGGACATTCAGGCGATTACGAAGGCTGGTGCTGGTGTCGATTTCTCTGCTGGCACGCCTCTTGCGGCTATGGTGTCGGCTGCTCTCGATATCCCTTTGTCGGTGTTGCTGACGGACGGCTCTGCTGGTGGACGACAGGGCGCTGAGACTGCTCTGGAAGACCCGACCTTCAAGGCGTTGGAGCTTCGTCGTCAGCTTCATATCGACATGCTTAATGAGGTTGCGCAGGCTCTTGGCATTAAGATCAACGTCGAGTACGGTTCGATCAACAATGATCAAACCCATCGACGTATTCAGTCTCTGACGCTTGCGTATCAGAATGGCGCGTTGCATCAGGTTGAAATGCGCTCCGGTGTATTGCAGTTGTTGAAGATTGCAGGCTCTTTGCCTTTGGAGGATTTGCCTGAGCTGCCTTCTGAAGATGAGGGCAAGGAAGACTCGACATCGACAAAGAGTGATGACGAGACCAAGGACGGGCGTGCGACAGGTGTCGGACCCCTGTCGGACGGAACAAACGACAATAGAAATAGGGGGACCGATGCATAAGCTGCATGAGTCTTTCTCACCGGAGGCTAGTTCTCTGGGTGATGGGAAGTATCGGATTCGCATTATCGCGCCGGGTCAGGGTTCGAGTGGTATTTACACTGCTGAGAACTTGGCTGAGTCTGCGCCTTTGTTCAAGGCTGGCACTGAGATGTTCATTGACCATCCGACAGAATCTGAGGAGTGGGAGCGCCCGGAGCGTTCTATTCGTGACTATGCTGGTGTCTTCTTGGAGGATGCTTCTGTCGGAGAAGATGGCGCACTCTATACGGTGTGCAAAGTCTTTTCGGGTGTGAATGATCTAATCAAGGATAAGTGGGAGCATATTGGTGTTTCCATTAATGCCTGGTGTGCTGACCCTATTAGCGAGAATGGGATTGTTCCGCCTGTTGCTGGTGTGCGTTCGGTTGACTTTGTGACTACTCCGGGTGCAGGTGGTGCTATTGTCGATCTGCTAGAATCTAATCGAAACGACAATTACGTTAAGGAGGCGGGCATGGACAAGGAGATCGAGTCCAAGTTCGACGAGCTGAAGGGCGAGATTGCTTCTGTTATTGAAGCTCTCGGTTCTAAGCTCGAAGCTGCTATGGCTACTATTCAGGAGGCCAAGGCAGAAGAGCCTACCGAAGAGGCATCTGTCGATGTTGATTCGGTTCTTGAGGCTGGCCGCAAGATTGCTGAGTCTGGTTTGCCGGAGGCTGCCATCGTGCGTGTTCGTGAGGCCGTGAAGGCTGGTGCGGATGTTGATTCCGCTTTGGAGTCTGAGCGTGCTTATCTGAAGGAGGCTGTGGCGGCTACTGCTACCCCGGTTGACGACAAGCCTGTCAATACTTTCAAGAAGATCGGTTGGTGATCACTATGGCGGTTATGCCTATTAAGGTTCCGGTTGTCAAGGACAATCAGATTTTCGAGTACTCGGATACTCTTTCTCTGCCTGTCGATGCAACACAGGCTCATCTTGAGCCGGGTGATGTCGTTGTCATTAATAAGACGAACGGCATTGCTGGCATTCTTCAGTCGAAGGTTCGCCCCACGACTACTGAGCCTGAGAAGACTCTCGGTGAGGTCCTGACTGCTCCGACCTATGGCCTGAACGGCCCCGGCTACGCCTCTGTGCGTGTCGCTGGTGGTGTGTTCGAGCTGACCGGCAAGGTCACTGCTGATGCCAAGGCCGGTGACCCTGTGTACGTGAAGGCTGCGACGGGTGCTGGCACCAAGCCTGTTGTGACGACCGTCAAGACGGGTGCGGATGTCATTATTGGCTGGCTGAAGGAGCCGGTGTCGTCCGCTTCTGTCGATCAGAAGATGCAGGTTGTCCTTGCGCCTGCAAAGACCGCCTGATAGGAGGCAATTAAAGTGCGTTTCAAGAACCAGGAAGACTTCAATACTCAGTTGGCTGAGGCCCTTGCAGGTGACCGTCTTGCACAGGCTCGCCTGAAGGAAGCCATCACCTCTGACCAGCTCCCGCACATGTTCGTGACAGCCGCGAACGTGCGCTTCCAGGAGTACTTCGACTCCTACAACACCCTATGGGGCAATATTGCGACGAAGGAGCTGCTGACGGATTTCCGTCCGGCTTCGCTGCTGTCGCTGAAGCCTGACTCCGCGACTGTGCCCGTCGACAACGGGGGCTACAAGCACCCTGTCGGCACGTTGCCTCATGTCCCTGAACTCACCCCCTACCCCACCATGTCGTACCAGGCAGAGGGTGCGTTTATCACCACCAGCAAGCATGGTGCTCGTATCCAGTTCTCCTTCGAGTCGTTCATCAACGACGAGTGGAATGTGATTGCGCGTTTCCCGAAGGATGCTGCGACACTTGCTGCTCGCACGGAGGACCTGCTGGTTCTGCTTCAGATTTTCGATCCGGTCACGAAGTCTCTTCGTGCTGACGTGTTTAATGACGCCAACAAGACGAAGGCTGACTTCACGACCGTTCCGGACGAGTTCACTGGTGGCACGGGCGCTGGCGGTGTCGGTGGCGTGAAGAACGCGGCTCTGTCGTTCGACGCCATTGTGGCCGCACGCTATCAGGCTCTTGCGACCATTCGTGATGGCCACTCCACGTACGTGCCTGAAGGCTTCGTGCTGGTGACCAACCCGGCTCTGGCCGAGGTCGCCAAGAACTACACCCTCATCAATGAGATTCGTACGCAGGTTGGCAAGCGCACGGAGATTAAGGCGAATCCGCTGAAGGGTCTGGAGGTGCTTTCCTCTGACCTCATCTCGGTTGTCGGTGGTGAGAAGGCGTGGGTCCTCTTGCCGAAGGGTGGTCGTGCCAATGGCAAGACTGTCTTGGCCAAGACGGGTATGATGGGTCGTGAGGCTCCTGAGCTTCGCATCCATAACAAGACCGGCCAGATGCTCGGCGGCGGGGATGTGAACCCGTACGAGGGCAGCTTCGACAACGATGACATTGAGATTCGTATTCGTCAGATTGCCGGTGCGGGCTTGGTCCGCTATGATGGCATTATCGGGTCTACGGGCCTGAACTCCTGACGGATTGATTGAACCCCCTATGGCTTTTGCTGTAGGGGGTTCAGTTATACTTAGATCATGATTGACTACACTTCTCCTATTGGCCAGGTAAGGGTCCTTATTCCTGACTTGCGTAAGTTGGAGGACTTGCGGGACCTTCGCAATGAGCCTCGCTATTTGTTTACGGATGATGAGATTCTTGCTTTCCTTGCTATTAACAATGGGAATGTGAAGCGGGCCGCTGCTGATGCGTGTGATGCTATTGGCATGGATAAGGCGTTGCAGCTTCTCGTCTTGAAGACTGATGATAAGCAGACAGATGGCGCTAAGCTGCTTGACGCCATCGTGAAGCGTGCGAAGACCTTGCGGGAGCAGGCAAAGGAAGATGACGAGAACAACCTGTCGTTTGATGTCATCATGCCGTCGTACGAGCCTGTTGATTGGGTGGTGAACTTCTAATGGCGCTGTCGATTGAGCCTAATATCCATCCGTTGTTTGTGACTCTTGCGCATTATCCGTTGGAGTTGTTGTCGAATAGCAAGATCAGTGTGTATCCGACTCCGGATTCTGTCGAGCATGAGTGGGACCCTGAGCATGGATTGCATAATCGGGAGAACCTGCCTATCTGGGTTGGGTGGGCGAACGTCACCCCTAACATTGACTGGCGTGCTCGTAATCGCGAGTGGGCTGGTGAAGTGACGGGCGTGCACGCATACCGCATTCAGCTTCTTCATATCGACAAGAATGAGATTGTGAACAGGCAGCTGTGGGGTGATCCTGAGATGCGGGTGTCGTTTGGAGAGGGTATGCGTGTGGTGATTAATGAGTCTCCTGCTGACCACCGACAGAATGGGTTGAAGCTGGTTGTCCGTAACGCCGTGTTTGACTCGTTGCCGTGGCAGCCGACGCTGTTGTGTGACTTTGAGACGGGGGATACTAATGCCCAGAACTAAGAAGGTTGTCCGCTTTGATGGGCGTGTCGCTGGCATTAAGGTCACTGTCGAGTCTGACCGGTATGGTGTCGCCGCTCGTGCGAAGAAGAAGATCATCGATGCTGCGTGGAAGCGTGTGAATGAGGCTGCTCAGGCTGCTGCTGTCGCTTCCACTGAGTATGGCCGGGCGCTGATCGATACGGATCCTCGGCGTGTCGATACAGGCTATATGCGCGATACGTTCAGTGTCGATGCGTCTAAGGGCGGTAAGGTCGTGGAGATCGGTTGGCATAAGTGGGCGCGCGAGAAACCCTACTACTCATGGCAGGAGAATGGTACTCAGGGTAATAGGACGACAGGGTACTTGCGATCTGGTTTGCGTGCCAAGGCGAAGAAGTCTGCGGGTAAGGGTATTACTCCGGCGAAGTACCTGCCTCGTGTGACGAAGGTGTTCCGTGAAGAGTTTTATGGGAGGTTGAAGTGAGGGATCGTACTCTTGAGTTTGACAGGGCTTGTCTTGATCTATTGCGGGGCATCCGGGATATTGAGGTCTTTGATTCTTTTGCTCGTGATGCGAAGAAGCCTTTGTATGTTGTGTACCACGGTGGGGCGGAAATTAACCGCTACTTGAACTCGTATCTGTCGATGGCAGGGCACACTCAGGATGTGTATGAGCATCCTTTTTATGTGGATGTTTATGCTGAGAATAAGGAAATGCTCAACCGGCTGGTGTCGGTTGTGAAGGAAAAGCTCATTGGTGCTGTGTTGATTGACGGGTCGAATGAGGTGAACATTGCAGCTTCTGTCGGTTCGACGGCGGATCATGATTCGACATTGCGGCCTACTGTTTATCAGCGGCATATGAGTTTCTACGTAAACCTGGATAGGGGGGATTGATATGCGAGTACGGAATATCCACACGGGTATTGTGTGCGAGAAGTCTAAGGACATGCTGTCGGTATTGCCCGATATGTATGAGCCTGTTGATGACGATACGCCCATGACACAGCCTAAGTGCTGTGGTGCGGATGATATCATTGATATTGACAATACGACGGATCAGGAGGACTGATTATGCCCAAGATGCTTTCTCCGAATACCACTATTTGGTGGATTTCGGCTGACAGTGTTACCAACGTGGGTGACCTTTTTAAGGTTGCCACTTACACGGGTGCCTCGGCTAAGGCCGTGGACATTTCGTGTGCCATTGCGGCTGGCATGACGCTGGGTGCGACCGACAGCGACACGGATGATTCGCGTTCCATTTGCGATAGTGGAAACGCCAAGACCCCCACGGTGTCGAACTACGAGGCTTCTCTGACGTTCTTCCGTGAGGCGATTGCATCCGGTCAGAAGGCAGCGGGTAACACGAGCGTCTACGACAAGGCGTTCCAGCTTTTCAAGCGGGGCGTCCTTGATGGCCTGAACGAGGGCTACCTTGCTCAGCGTATCGGCTTTCGACAGGGTACTCCTGTCGAGGCTGGCATGGAGATCAGCGTGTTCAAGGTTGTCGCAGACAACCCGAAGGACGAACTCGGAGACGGCGACAAGCCGATCCAGTTCACAGTTCCATTCCTGCCACAGGGCTACATGGAACTGAATAAGGCCATCGCGGCCTGATAGAATACCCCCGTACCTCCGAGGTACGGGGGTATTCTCATATCTGATTGGAGTAGACACACCATGCCCTTTGAACTGTCTAAGATCATCTCTTCTATCAAGCCCACTGTAAAGGCCATCGACGTACCATTGAACACTGAGGATGCTGAAAAGCTAGTGGAGCTGACGGAGATTGCAAAGACTGCACAACTGCAAGAAGCGCCTTATTCTCGGTCGATTACTGACACCACGCCCGGTGTCGAATTGGCCGAGAAGATTGAGGAGCTGCATAAGCAGACGATCACTCTTCGTCTTCGTGCGCTGTCGAACAAGGAGCTACAGGTCCTCAAGCGCCGCGTGTGGACGGATCCTGTCTTTTCAACGAAGAACAAGTCTGCTGACGAGAAGGCTGTTCTTGAAGTCGAGCGCGAGGATCGACTGATGGAGTACATCATTGCTCACGCCTGTGTCGAAGTCATTGACAACTCGACTGGTGAGTCTCAGAAAGGTCTGTCGGACGAAGAGGCTGCTGAGCTTCGTGGCGCGCTTCCTGAGTTCTTGTGGCAGCAGATTTGCACCACGTGGAATGACGCTCAGACGCTGGGTGTCATGGTGTCGGAGGCGATCAGTGACCCCACGTTTCGTGGGGACGGAGCTGTCGAAGCAGGAGAATCAGTGGATGCTCTTGCTTCTGAAGACAGCGAGGGCTGAAGGTAAGCCACCGACACTGTTTATTGGTGCACAGGGTATGTTTGCTCGCACCTTGCCTGTGTGGTTTGGCGATGACAAGGACTATGAGTCGATTCCTCAAACTGAATACACACCACTTGATCTGGCTTTGTGCGCTGGCTATCAGTATTACCTCGACAGCCTGTGTAACAAATGTGGAACACCTTTGTGGTATGGGCGCAGTGAGCATTCATCCATTGAGTTCCATGTTGAGCACTCAACGTGCTATTCATGTGCTGAGCTTGAGACGTATCGGGAGAAGCAGAGGGATTCAAGACCTGGTGAAAGCACCTACACAGTGATGGATACTGTCGAGTATTCAGACGGCTCAAAGGAGCCGATGCCTTCTCCTTTGGAGGCGTTGGAGTTCGTTAAGTGAGAATTGTCCCTGGTATCATTGAAGTGGTACCGGGGACATTTCTATGTAGGGGTTTAAGACATGAGTGACGAGTCGATCAAGATTGACATTGATGTCAATTCTGCAGGGGCTGAAAAGGCTGCGCGGGATATTAGTGCTCTGGAAAAGCAGATCGGCTCTTTGCAGTCTGCTGTTGCTGCATTGAAGGCCCCGTCCGGTCGTGGTGGCTCTGTCCTTGATTCGCTGCAGCTTAATAGTGCCAAGGTCAAGAACATGCGTGAGACGGCGACAGCGTTGAAGTCTGTTGCTGATGGCCTGTCGTCTGTGTCGCGTGCCGGGGACGGCATGACGAAGGTTGACTTGGCGGCGGGTGTTGATAAGGCTGTATCCGCGTACCGTAGGTTTGTGCGCGAAATGCAGGCCAGCAATAAGCTGACGAATGATCACATTCAAAAGCTGAAGGATACTGCTGCTGCGATGCGTGATGTCGCATCAGCGACTAATGCTATGGCGACTGCTGAGGATAAGGCGAAGCGTGCGCAGGCCGCGTTGAACCAGTCACAGGCTCGTAAGACCGAGGCTCAGGCTGAGAAGCTTCGCGCGCAGGCAACAGTGAAGCGCGAGGATAACGCTATCCCATTGCAGCGACAGAAGGGCCGGGACGACCGTAACTTGGTGAAGGCGAAGGGCAATGAGGCTGCTCGTCTTGCCGAAATCCAGGCTGCGACACAGTTGCAGCAGGCCGAGCTGAAGCTTGCTGGCGTGACTGCTAGCGCTGAGGCGAAGCGTGAGGCTGCTGCTGTCGCTGCGTCTGCGCGTATTGCTGCTGCTCGTGAGGCTGAAGCTGGTCGTACGCAGCGTGCCATTATTAAGGAGCAGGGTTCTGGCGAGCGCCAGGCAATGCGCATTAATGCATCTGCAGCGAAGGCTCAGTTGCGTGCGAACGAGCAGGCTATTGAGAACGTTCGTTATGCTGCTCGCGACACGGCGGTGTATTACGGGGCTATTACGGCTGGCCTTGGCACGCTGGTGTCGGCTGCTGTGCAGGCTGGTATTGCTCAGGAGCGTGCATTCGCTGACGTGAAGCGCACGGCCCAGGGTACGACTAATGATTTGAATGAGTTGCGTAGGGCATACACGGATTTGTCTACGCAGAAGGTTGTGACCCCATTTGCTGATCTTGCGAAGATCGGCACGCTGGGCGCGCAGATGAACATTCCAACGAAGGACTTGAAGGACTTCACGACGGCTGTTGCTGAGTTCTCGACGGTTACGGAGATGGATGTCGAGGCTGCAACGACAGCATTTGGTCGTTTCGGCCAGATGATGGGCGGCTTGCAGGAGTCCTCTAAGGGTGCGGGGGACGGCTACAAGATTCTCGCGAACCAGGTTGCGGACCTTGGTGCGAAGTCTGTTGCGACGGAGCCTGAGATTGCCAACATGATGGTGAGTATCGCTGCCCAGGGTAAGAGCGCTGGCTTTACTCAGAACCAGATTCTCGCCCTGTCGTCTACGCTGTCGTCGCTCGCTATTCCGAAGGAGTGGGCACGCGGTTCGTTGCAGCGTATCTTCAACTCGATCAACGCGGCTGCTGCTGAGGGCGGCGACGCTATGCACACGTATGCGCGGGCTGTCGGCGTGACGGATGCTGAGTTCCAGAAGCTGTGGCGTGATGATCCGAATAAGGTGTTCCAGGGTATTTTGCAGAACCTTGCGGGCATTGGGGACAAGGTGCAGAAGGCTCAGGCTATTAAGGACTTGGGCTTTAAGAACGTGCGCGACGTGGAGCTGCTGTCGCGTATGTCGAACAGTGTCGGGCTGTATGTGGAGCAGTTGCAGGAGGCTGAGCGAGCGTCAAAGAATACATCGTTCATTGATGACTCGATGTCGATTATCACCGACACCATGTCGGCGAAGTTGCAGCAGTTCCAGAACGCTTTGCAGAACGCGGGCGCGGCCATGAACTCTAGCTTCATGGTGCCGATGAAGACTGTTGTCACGGTGGCGACGATGGCTGTGAATGCTTTTGCGAAGCTGCCCGCTCCTATTCAGGCGTTCGTTGGTGCTTTGACTGCTGTGGGTATTGCTCGCGTGGGTATGGTGGCGACGAAGGCAGCGCTGGTGTCGATGTCTGCGACGTACATGCAGATGGGGTCTCGCGTGATGCAGGCGACGGGTCAGCAAACGTTGTCGTGGGGCGTGGTGTGGCAGGCCGTGAAGCAGGCTCAGGGTGGTGTTGTCGCATACGACAGTGCTTTGGCTGCGAATACAGGTACGGCGAATGCTGCTGCTGCCGCAAATCAGCGTCTTGCGGCGTCGGACTCGGCTGTGGCTGTCGCTGCTGGTAAGGCGGCTGCTGCGAAGGAGGCTCAGGCGGCGGCGTCGGCTGTTTCGACAGGTGCTCAGGTGGCTGCTGGTGCTGGTCAGGCTGTCGGTGCTTTGTCGAAGCTGTCTGCTGTGGGTTCTGGCTTGATGGCTATGTTTGGCGGGCCGTGGGGGTTGGCTATTACTGGCGCGATTACTGCGGCGTCGGTTGCTGCGACGTACCTTGGTGACTCGTTTACGGGGGCGTCGGAGAAGGCTGAGAATATGAAGGCCGCTGTCGGCGGCTCGTCGGCGATTCTGAAGGCCTTGGCTGAGGATACGAAGGAAGTTGGCTCTGGTGCTCAGACTTCTTTCGCTGAGTTGAACGCTACGATCCAGCAGAACGGCCAAACTCTCACCTCGAATGGTGAGGCACTTGGTTACTACGTGGATAAGTCCGGCCAGGTTGTTCAGACGACACATGCTCAGGCTGAGGCGTTCGGCTATTCGACGCTGAAGATTGGTGAGCATACTCAGGCTCTCATCAGTGATGCCATTCAGGGGTCTGATTCGTTCAAGAACATGTCGAAGGATGTGAAGCAGGCGCTTGTTGACATGGGCTTCTCTTACGCGCAGTATATTAAGTTGGCAACTACGTCGGAGTCTGAGGGCGGCGGTAAGGCTGCTGCTGATGCGTACGTGGATGGGTACATTGCTCAGCTTGAGTCACGCAAGAACGAGATGATTGCTAAGCTCGATCCTGAGTCACCTTCTTATGCAACTAAGCGTGCGGACATTGCTTCGCAGTTTGAGGGGCAGATCAGTGCCTTGAATGAGGTGAAGAGCCAGACTGAGGGTGTCGGGGGCGCCATGCGTGATGCTCTGAACGACGCTCAGCTCTTTGGCCAGGAGATGAGCGAGGCGGGCGACAGCTCGGAGGAGGCGTCGTTCAAGATTGGCGACGCTAAGAATGAGTTCAAGGATCTTGGTGAGGTTCTTCGTTCTGTCCTTGATGAGATGTTTTCTTCGACGGATGCAGCGGCGGCTCTCGACAGTGCGTTGCAGCAGGTGTATGAGTCGATGCAGACCAATGGTACGTCGATGGACCCGAACTCTGCTGAGGGGCAGGCGAACATTGCAGCCATTAGTGATTACTTCCAGGCTATGGGGAACGCTGCTGCGGCTGGTATCGAGGAAATGGGCCTAACTGGTGAGGAGGCGTACCAGTACGCTCAGCAGTCGATTCAGGACACGATTGATTACCTGTCGGCCCAGGGGTTCGACATGAGCGCGTTCGAGGCTCAGCGTGACACGATGGCGGCGATTATTGCCCAGCCGTACCAGTCGGGTGAGGTGGACCATTCAGCCACGGATGCGTCGTTGAATGAGATGGTTGGTAATGCGGCGAACGCGGTGAGCCAGGCTCAGGGTTTCTTGGGTAAGGTCCAGGCTATTTGGCAGTCCATCCAGGGCTACATGTCACAGATTGGTGGCACGAAGTCTCTGTCTGGTAAGGGGTCGTTTACTCTTGGCCAGAAGTCGAAGGTTCGTCTGCCTACGTTTGCTAACCGGAATGCTGGTAAGAGCGCATTCAGTGCTGCGAATTTCCGTGCGAAGCCTCAGCGTTCGTCTGGTGGTGGTGGTGGTGGCCATTCGCCTCGTTCTGGTGGTGGCGGTGGCGGCCATTCACCGTCGTCTCGTGCTCGTAAGGAGACGAAGACTGCTGCTGAGATTTTTGAGGACTTCTTGTCGAGGTTGAAGTCTGCGCTCGACAAGGCGTTGCAGTCGTGGTGGCGTTCGACGACGGCTCAGGACAATTACCACAAGGGCTTGAACTCTTTGCGCAAGGATGTCGAGAATACGACGAGCAAGATCAAGAATCTTCGTAAGGAGAATGAGAAGCTTGCGTCGGATATGCGTAGGGCTCAGCAGGAGTTGCATGATGCTGAGTTCTTCCATGCTGTCGCCGTGAAGTATGGTGACGAGGAGCGCATGCAGTCTACGCAGACCGATATCGATGAGGCGAAGCAGAAGATCAATGAGTCTCAGACGAAGATTGGCGAGAACAGCCAGGAGATTTCGGTTCTTCAGGCTGGGCAGTTTGCGTTGAAGGGGTACACGGAGGCGGCTATTGCTAACCGTGAGGCTTTGAAGAGCTTGCAGTCTCAGATGATTGGTCTCATCGAGGCTTACGCTGCTGCTGGCCATTCGACGCAGGAGATCGAGGCGTATACGCAGTCTTTGAAGCGTCAGTTTATCGATCAGGTGACTCAGCTGGGTTATAACCAGGGTGAGGTTACTGAGTTGGCGGGCGCGTTCGACAGCCTGACGGGGACGATTGGCCAGGTTCCTCGTGACGTGAAGGAGAACGTCACTGATCAGGGCACCATTGGCTCGACGCAGACTGGTATTGACGGGATCCACGGCAATCAGGTTACGGTTCCTGTTAATGCTGATACAACTCAGGCTTATAACCAGTTGAACCAGCTGATGTCGTATATGGAGTACATCCGTAATGCCATGAATAAGGGTCTTACTCGTGGGCAGGCGGCGGATGCTGCGCGTTATGCGGGTCAGGCTGGCCAGATTCGACGGAGGTACCTGGGTGGTCCTATTCCTGGTTTTGCTGGTGGCGGCTTGTTGCCCGGCCGGCCCCCGGCTAATCCGAAGGTTGATAACTTGTTGGGCACTAATGGGCATGGGATGTTCAAGCTACGTAGTGGTGAGTATGTCATTTCGCAGCCTGCTGTCGATTTCTACGGTAAGGGCTTCATGAATGCCTTGAACACGATGCAGGTGCCTGTGTCGTCTGGTGGTGGGTACCAGATGGGTGGTGGTGATGGTCTTGTTACGATTAATCCAGCGCAGTTCAGTGAGCTTGTTCGTGCTGTTTCGACGACGGTCATGTTGAATGGTCGGGCCATTAGCAAGAATATCGACAGCAATAATGTGAGGAGTGGTAATCGTGGCGTCTACTAGGGGTTGCCAAACACGTGAGGTTTATTTCGCGGTCGGGAATTTCATGTCGTGGTTTCCAGCCCCGGATGAGTCTCCGACGGCGGATAGTGTGCAGTTCAGCAGTGATTCGACAACGTTGCTGAATGGCTTTGCGTCGATTAATGGTTCGGTGTATGGGCATCGGAAGTATGAGCTGAATTGGTCGTACTTGAATCGTGATCAGGCTGAGCTGTTTCGGCGTTTGTTTTTGAATCGTGGGCATGAGTGGGTGTCGTATGCTGATCCGTTTTCGTTTAATAACATGTTGTCGCCGTTGATGGGTTTGCCTTATTTGCATGTTCATGCTGGTACTCCTTTCGCGTATAATGATTGGGGGAAGCAGGCTTTGTTCATTTCTGAGAGTGTTGATGAGAAGTCTCAGCATCCTACGGTTGTGTATAAGCCTGATTCTTTTGCGGTGAAGAATCAGTTGAATCATGTGTATAAGAAGTTGAATGCTCGTCAGGATTCCTTGGCTTTGAGTAAGATCGGGGAGTATACAGAGCGTGTTGTTGTTCCTGAGGGGTATTATGGGACGTTTTTTGCATTGGGCTATGAGGATGGTAAGCAGCCGTTTAAGTGGGCGTTGCGGCGTGTCGATGGTGGGACACCGGGCGTTGTGGTTACGAAGCTGAAGAATCAGGTTTTCGGCTTAGGTGAGGGCTTGTGGGAGATTACGATTCAGCCTCTTCAGGAAGGGCAGTTGTCGTGGTGTGGTCTTCGTGTGACGCCGTATGATCCTGATCAGGTTTTGGCTGGTCCTCCTGAATACAAGTTCTCGTATCCGGCTGGCGGGGGGAATATGAAGGTTGTTCCTGGGTCTGCCCGTGTCGTTACAGTTAATAATGCTCGTGGTCATTTTTCTGCTTCGGTTTCTTTGGAGGAGTGCTACTCATGGTGATGCGTGTCTTTGGGATTCCTGCTGGCCAGTTGACTTCCTGGTCTGTGCAGGAGGATGGTATGTCGCTGGATCGTGACCAGTCGACTGGCGGTTTCTCTGAGTACTCGTTGGAGGGTGCTGGAGGCATTGAGCCTGCTCTTGTTGTGAACAAGGATGTGGTGCTGAGCGATCTACGTTTTGGCCGTACACATGCTGTGGCGCGTGCGCTTTCGACAGGCCCTTGGTCATGGTCTGTTACGTTGAATGATCCTTTTTATCTTCTGGATATTGAGACGACGATTGAGCCTATGGTCTATACAGAGCTGAAGACCATTATTGCGAAGTTCTTTAGGGCTGCTGGTGTTGTTGATGTGCCGAAGATTTATGTGCAGAATTTTCATCCTAGTAGCACTATTGGAGGTTTCTTTACTATTAATGGTGTGTCTTATGATCACATTTATGATTTTCCTGGTGGTAAGGGTAATTTGTGGTCTTTGTTGAAGTTGTGGCTGTCGGCCAATGATCTCCAGATCACGTGGGTTTACGACACGGTTGTGGTGTTTAAGAATCATACTGTGTTGACCCGTCTTCAGGGTTATACGTCGGACTATAAGATCTCATATGAGCAGTCTGAGCCTGCGTCGAGCATTGAGTGCACGTATCGTGAGTCTCTTGTTGAGAAGCTGTTTAATGGTGGTAATTCTGAGGCGGCTTATTGGGTTGACGGGAAGCCTGTTTTTAATGCTTATTTGAAGAATATGTCTGCACCTACTGTTGTGCTGTATCCGTATTACGACACTAATAAGCCTTTTTTGGAGGCCTTGAAGGATCTTGAGGTGCTTTCTGTCGATGCTGGTGAGACGAAGGAGTTTGTTCTTGAGGTTCCTATTCATGTGAAGAGCATTACTTCGCAGCCTGTTTGTGTGATGCCGGCCGATTATCCTAGTGGCGCTCGTTCGGTTTATTTCGCTAAGTCGGGTGCGTCGAGTAATCCTAAGGAGTTTGGTAAGAGCTATTACGTTGTTGTTGGTAAGGACAATAAGCCGATTACTCCTGCGCAGTGGAATGCTGAGGGTGGCAGTGTCTTCGTTGAGGTGGGTGATGAGCCGAATCAGTTGAAGGTTACTGTGACGGGTATGCTGAATAAGCGTCTTGCACCGTATCGTTTGGCTGAGTCTGATGGCCAGAATGATTACTCGTTCTTGCGTATTTGTGGTGAGGGTTATCCTTATGTTGAGAAGACTGTGACGTTCTATACAGGGTATCCTCGTCGGACTGATCCGTTGAAGATTAGTAGCCCGTACATCGACACGGTGGATAAGGCGTATGCAGCGTGTGTGTATGCTGCTCAGTCTGCTTTGGGGACGAAGACGAGTCTTGAGTGGTCTGGTATGACGCCGTTGAATGAGGCGTATACGGATGTTGTGTATGACTTTGAGCGTGAGCTTGTGACGGCCGCTGATGTGACTGCTTTTACTGACGCGCCGTTGCCTGAGAAGGCTACTGAGAAGTGGCCTGAGGGTACGACGATGAAGAAGATCATAGATGATTTGTTGGCGTTTACTGCTAATAAGCCTGTGACTGATAAGCCTCAGGTGTTTGGTCGTATGGCGGGGACTTGTGCGTTGTTCGACAGGTACATGTGGCAGATTAATAGTGTCGAGTACAGTGAGTCGGGTGCGAGCGTGTCTGCTGAGCCGTATACGTCGGTGCGGGATTTGGCGGATATGTTTGACATGCCTCGTGTGAGTGATCTTCCGACGCCACCTGGTATCACTCTTGGCCAACTGTCGCTGAGGGGTTTTGAGCATAAGGTCTAGGCGCAAAGAAAGAGGGGCGACACCGTGGTTGGTGTCGCCCCTTCTTTGTGTTATGCGCTCAGGATGTTTGCGAAGTAGGTCTGTCCCTGTGGTGTGACGAGTAGCTGTGGCCAGATCTTACCGGCGTGGTCGATGCGTTCGGTGAGGATGAGGATTCCTCGGTTGACGGCATCTTGCATGGGGATGATCCTGCCCTGCCCGTTGCGGAATGCGAAGTTGTTGTCGAGGAGCCAGCGACAGAACTTGTTAGGTCCCATGGTCTTGATAGTATTCGACAGAATCTTGCCGAAGGCACTGGGTGTGAGGTCTCCTTCTGCTGTTTCGATGGCTTTGCCGAGGGCTGCGACAGGGCGCTGGGCTTCGACTTCTGCTTCTGCCTTGGCGCGTGCAGCTCGTTCTTCCTTGAGAGTTGTCGCGAGCTGGATGATGATGTCGGGATTGGCGATCATCTCTTCGATGGTGGCAGGTGTGGCGTACATGCCGTGCTTGCGGATGGAGGGTAGGACTTCGCTAGTGACCCAACGACGGAACTGTGTAGCATCAGGCTTGTCGGATCGAATGATGACTTCGTAGAGACCCACCTCATTGATGACTGTAAGCTGTTGCGTGCCTCCAGGGGTGTCCACCGGGCGGACACCCTTCATGTCTTCATCGAGGCGGGCGGAAACATTCCTAGTGTTGGTAATTCCAAGACAATTACACACGTCCTTGAGGACAAAGAGTGGTTCACCTTGTTCGTCTGTCATGACGCGGATGTTGTTGCCGAGGTGGTTGAAGATGGTGATGTCGTTCATCAGTTGCTCTCCTTCATAGAATTGTTGCTTGGGTGGCGTTTCATGGAAGCGTAGCGGCGACCTGACCCGGGGCGGTTGTTCATCCAGTGTTCGACAGTGTCGATGTGCCAGCCAGGGCGTTCACCCTTGCCGGTAATGTAGAAGATCTCGGGGGCGGGCAGCATGCCCTTGAGGAAGTAGCTTTGGATCGTGCTGTCCGTGAGGCCGACGTGCTTGGCGAAGGCGCTGACGCCGAGGTACTTGGGTGTCATTGGATTTCCTTTCTGTTGTTTCCTTCTGACACGAATAAGAGTACATGAGTCTCGTGCGTGAATGCAACCTATTAGAAAGTGACTCTCGTCATACTGGTATACTAAGGGCATGAAACACAACCTCCCCACCCCATCACAAGCATGGGGCAACGACATCAACAAACGCCTCGCATCAGTAGAAAACGACCTCATGCTGATCCGCTCGACAGCGAACAACGCAGCACAAAGCGTCACTTCCCTGGTGTCAGACCGCGCCACCAACGGCATCGCCAAACCCTTCTACGACGAAGTAGGCGTCTCTTCCCCCGGCCGAGGACGAGGCGTCGGCGTCAACGAGGATATTTGGTATCGCAGTGTCCCGTGGGCAGACTCCGGCCTATTCATGCAGCTAGCCATCTCCGGATACCTCAGGATCCCCATCAGCCTCAAACTCTACAGCGGCTTCAGGTACCCCGTCGATGTCTCCGTCGGCGTACGAGGCGCACGCGCCATGGACACCCGCTACCTACGGTGCTTCCTGTCGTACGAGCCGACGGGGGACGAAGGCCGGGCCATGATGGTCGCCCACATCAACTACAACACCGTCATCGATTACGAGCACTACAAGGATGGTATCGTGGTTGTGAACATGAGTAATTCCAGTACCCATCCAGAATGGGTATACAACTGGGATTCGACAGCACTACTATCCCTGCAAATCGCAGGAGTGAGGTACTAACATGCCAGTCAATCCTCAAGGTATTTGGACCTATTCTGATTCGGACATCGTTCAATCATGGCCCGCATTCATGAATTTAGGGTTCAATACTGTGTCGGACGTTATTAAGGGTCTTCAGCAGAATCGGGTCCTCATCGCCAAGAACAATAACGACCAGCGCGACAAGCTAACAGTCATCAACAAGGCATCTGTCGGCTCCTACGACGTGCTCATATACCGCTCGGACATCAACGAAATGTACCTTGCGACGAATACTGGCGTGAAGAAAATCTGGGGTGGTGCTCCCGAGATTAAGTACATCAACGACAATGAGGCTTTCTCGAAGTGGTACCGCTACACCCAGCACGGTGCAGGCGCTATCATCAGCCGTAACGTGTCGATCCCTAGCCAGGGCTTGTGGCTGTTCTCCAACTGTATCACGCTGGATAACAACGACAGCTCCAAAGACACGAACGTCGACGTGTTCCAGGCTATTGGCGACGGCGTGTTCTACAACGTTGGTACGACAAACACCTACAATCACTCCGAAGGGGTCATGTCGTTCCGTATGGCGACAATGGCTTACTATGCCGCAGGTCCTCGTAGCGTCCCAGTGCAGGTGAAGATCTCATGTTCGCCTGTTAACAACATCGGTTGGGGCGGCCTGTGTATCGGGGCGTCGAAGATCGGATAAGTGTGCTACACTAAGTGGCGACAGTTATTCAACAAGATTCTGTGTTGTTGACGCTGTTGGGTGTTTGGGTACGAGAAAGCCCCCTGACTAGTTCTCCTTTCCTAGTCAGGGGGTTTCCTTTATTTACCTTGGCCAGCCGGTGTCGAGCGTCCACTTGTGCTTCAGCTCGTGAACCAGGTAGTACACGAGGTGTCGGAATGCGTCACGGACGTCGTTGGCGTCCTTGTAGCCGACATCCTTGCCGGTAAGCCACCAGCCGAGATTCTTCAGTATCGCATCCTTAACAAGTCCCTTAGCCTGTGCCGGGGTCTGGTAGTGGATGTCATCGACAAGCCAGTCAAGGATAGCGTTCACTTTCACGGGTGTGAGGTCAGCACTAAACTTGTTGCCGGGCCGCAGATCGAACTGCTCGGCAACGATCACGGCATCAGGGTACTGGTCGAGGTATCGCTTGATGAGCTCCACTGTCTGCGTGTGTGTCGAACAAATGAACTGATCGAAGTGCAGAATCTCCACCTCTTCTTCGACACGGGCAACGACAATGCCAGTGTTAACCCCGGGATCAATCGCGATGACGGTTTTCATTTTTCTCCTCCCAATTATCGTTCAGAATTTCATACTTCGTCTCGCACAGTCTGTTTCTGTCAGCCGGTGTCGTTCCACCAAAGACCCCCGACCGGTAGCGTTTGCCATCGACAGGTACGTCTTCGAGTGCAAGGCAGTCTTGAAGACATAGTTCTTTGACTGGACACTGGGAGCAGCAGACCTTTAAGACCTGGTAATAGAATCCTGAGTCAAAGAAAAGCTCGACAGGTACTCCGACACAAGGCGCTTGCTCGTAGGCGTGGATGTCGATCATACTTCCTCCCAATTATTGCCAACCTCTGCTTCTGCCACGAAGGGCACGCGGTTGAAGACGAGTGTCGCGGCCTTGGACATTTCATTCTCCATCATGGTCCCACATTCTTTGATGGTTTCTTCGGGGCATTCGACGTAGATGGCGTCGTGGACTAGGCCTACGATCTTCGCGCCGTATTGGCCCACCTTCTTGTTTACTTCGATTGCTGCGTGGAGGCAGATGTCGTTTGCCGTTGATTGTGGAACGAAGGCTAGTGCTTCGTTCTGTGTCGAGTTGTAGTTGGTGTCCGACACAAACAGTGGGTTGAACGTGAGCCTGAACTTGGTTTCTCGTTCGTAGTCCTCTTCCTTTCGTCCGACACTGTGCTTAACTCGTTCCTGCCAGTCTCGGAGTCCCGCGTAAGAACCCATGTACTGATCGTAGACGTACTGTGCGTTGTCGACGGGCATTTCTAGTGCGGTCGCAATGGCCGGGACACCACGACCGTAGTTCGAGTTGCCAGTAACGATGATTGAGCCGTTCTCGTCTTGTGTCACCCACGTTCCGTAGTCAGTCGTAGGGCACCAAACATCAGTTGTACCACCGTCTTTAACAACCAACTTCTGAGCCGTGACAAAAGACTTCTTACGTACACGATACTTGCTCATGCCACCCTCCTTATATTCACTCGATGTGACGTACTTTCCACACAAGAACGCTGCGAGACGATATGCGTCAGCAGTGTATCCATGCTTCTGCGTCACAACCCAAGTCCCATTGTCAAAGTATCCCTCAGCTTTGTTGAAAATATCCACAAACATTTCGAGATGCCTTGCGTTAAGAGACAGCACCCACTGGCAGAGATTTTCTTTTTCGTCACCGATTCCAGACTTGTCCCACACACGGCGAGCGTCATCAGCGTGGACACGCCAGGTGTAAGCAGTCTCGTAGTTTACACCAGGACGCTTATCAACTGAATGGCTGAAATTAGTCATCAGCTTTTTGATCTCTTCGACATACTTCGGCTTTGCCTGCATCAAAATACCTCTGATCTCATGGTTGGTGTTAGAGCGGTGCAAGTAGCCATCCGAAACGACCCACGCAATAAGTTGCACTTCCTCATCCGTGTAGCCATCGTCGTGGTTCGACAGGTAGGGGTACGCAAGCATGATCTTGTCGTCGTGCTTGATGTCCTTGGCTTCAATCAGAGCAATCTCATCACCCTTACCCCTTCTGCGCTTACTGACAACCCACTTGTGATTAGATGTTGTTGTCACGTTAAAACCACGAGTCGAGTAAGTGTTCACAGGTGCGTTGCTGTAACGGTTGATCTTACGTAGTGGTGTCGTTACCAGCTGACCTGTGGTTGCGTCTGCTACGTACACGAGTTCACCTTCAACGAGATCATCTACTGACTTCCATCCCTCTGCTGTGAGAATCGGGTAGCTCAGCGGAACACACCCGTACACTACACTCTTTACCAGTGCGCGTCGGTTCTTTGCGGTCTTTGGCTGTTCGTGCTTGAAATCCTCATACGCTTCGATTGTCGGGAACTCTTCTGGCCAGATCTTTGTCATCAGATCATCGAAGAAATCAGGCGCACCCGGCTGGAAGGCAGCAATCATGGCCTCGTCGTCTGCAAGCTCAGCGACAGTACGTAGCTCAGCCTGCGAGTAGTCACACGAGATGATCTTATAGCCTGGCTCAGCAACAAGAGCACGCTTGATACCACTATCACGACCCATCGTCTGAATGGCCGGCCCTTTAGCCGACAGACGCCCCGTCTTAGCCCCATGAGGCAAGTAGTACGGGTGGATACGGCCATCCTCGCCAGTCTTACGTCGCACGTTAGCAATGAAGCTCCCGATCACCTTAGCCGCATAGCGGTATTCCAGGAGAGCGTCGATAAACTCGGTCTCCCTTCCTTCACGCCGTAGCTTCTTCAGGTGATCTGAGTCGAACGACGGGGACGATACACCTTTAGAAGTGAAGTAGTCCTTGATCTGCTTCGGTGACTGAGGGTTGAAGTGCTCGCCTGCGTGTTCACGTAGCGTCACAAGCGTCTTGTCGCACTGTTCTTGGTACTTCTTTTCAAGCTCGTCAAGAGCATCGAGTGAGACTGCAACACCATTCATCTGCACGTCGTTGAGAACCTTGGTGACCTGCATACGATAGCGGTAATAGTCGTACTTTCCACTGTTCTTCAGGAGCGGCAGGAAGTACTCGTACAGCTTGTAGGTGTATACCGTGTCGAAAAGGTTGTACTTGTAGAGCTTTTCACGAGGAATGTTCTCAAAGTATGCACCATGCTTCAGGTACGACTTCGCATCGGAGTCCCAGTCAGCAGCACGCAACCAGCGACGAGCAAGAGGCTTCAGGCCATGCTCACCTGCTAGGTTGTCGAGCACGAAGTGCATCAGCAGCGTGTCCTCATGGTGATACACATTGATGCCAAGCCGCTTCGACAGGTAGGGCATGTCGAACGTGCCATTATGACAGACGACAATGCAGTCCCGACACAGGCGCTCAATCAGCTCAGCAGACTCGGGAGTCTCAGCAAGCTCCTCAGGGATCACCACACCGAACTTTCCATTCCACAAGGCAACCGATAGGATGCGACCAGCCGCGAATGTGTCGTTGTCGATGTCACCAGCGGACTCGATGTCGAGGGCAATGACGCTCCCCTTCTTGAAGGAGATGTCCTGGCCCTCCCAGATCACCCAGTCCTTACCGAGTTCCAGGCCAGGATCGATAGGGCCAAGGTAGCCGTACTGAAGCGCCTGAGCAAGGAACAGGATTGCTTGTGGGTTGGTGACGATCTGCTTAGGCGAGAGCGTCTTGTATGCGTCGCCCTTATAGCCCTTCACAGTGCCGAGAGTGATTGCGATGTCCTTGGCTTTGGGATCATCAACGACTTCGATAGGTGTGCCAGCAGGAAGGCCTGAGACAGCCCTAGCCCTCTTTAGCAGAACTGAGACAAGCACAGGCAGCTTGTCTACGCTGTTAGTCAGAATCTTCACACCTGGCCCCCTATGTATTTGATGAAACGATCACTATTCTTTTTCCCTTGAATAACTTCCTGGACGACACCACGCGCCTGAGCATACGTGATGATTTCTTTCAGCTCCTTCATTCCGTTGATTTCAGACTGGAACTTCAGAAGAATCTTCGGGATCGGCACAAGGCCATTATCCGAGCGAGCAATGAAGCTAATAAACTTATCCACCTTGTTGCTGAAGTTGGAGTTCTTGACGTGGTGAATAAACACCTCGTTCGACGACATCCAGATGGGTGCTAAGGCAATGGCCTTGAGCATGTGTCGCATCGTGACAACGACACCGCCATGAGCATTAGGGCCGTTGTACATGGCAAGCAGGGCAGCGATACGCAAGACAGAGAACGTCATACGCTCGGTGCCAGGGAACAGCTCACGGCTACTTAGGACATGTTGTGCAGCCATCACTTTGGCTTCCTCAGAGAACTCGATCCACCGATCAAACACGCCCGGCTCAAACTCGACAGGGATGCGAACTTCCTCATGTGGTAGGGACCTGGACTGGCGTGCGCTGAAGTGTGTGTCGAACTTAGTCGTTGCCTTGATGAGGTTCGACAGCATGAAGTCACGCTGCTTGTCGGCAATCTTGCCTGTCGAAGGATTAACAGCAACAAGCTTCACATCCTGTGAAGACGTGATGTAGTGGTCCCGTTCATCGACAACAACAAGGCAGCGCGGTGTAAAGCCAGACTCAACTCGTTCTTTCGTCAGGTGCTTCGCAGACTGATCAAGAATACCTGTCCCGTAGAACGTCATGTAGTACGGTGTCACTGTCTGGTAGGAGACCTTACCGCCTTTGTCTTTACGTGCGACAGCGGGGATTTTCCCGTCGTAGCTCTTGGTGAGGAAGGGCATCATGGAGGACATGTAGCTGCCCCTTTGTGCAGCGTGTGCGAAAAAATCCTGCACCTCGTCAATTGCGTACAGGCCAGACTCCTTCGGCTTGGTACGAAGGTATGCCGACAGTGCCTCGCCTGTCGAATCCTCCGGTGCAATGAAGGCGTCTGCCCCCTTACCAACACCAACAGCAACGTCCCGCATAATGCCTTCTGCGAGGCGCAGTGATGTTGACTTGCGGGACTGGGTGGTGCGTCCCAGTACCAGGAAGTATAGGTTCAATGGCATTATCTGGACGTTGATGGAGATGAGAGCATACTTCGCAAACACTGAGGAGAGGATGGCGAGAGCGCCCGCATAGTGGAATTGCTTGGGTGCCATTGCTGACTTCGTTGCAGCCCACACGGCGAACTGATCGACAAAGAGACCCATTGGTTCCTGCTCGTTCTCATGCAGGAAGTTCACATTCTGAAGGGTTAGCTCCCGTGCTTCACTTAGAAGATACGAGGAGCCGACCTTGGTAGCAGCTTCCAGCTCCTTCTCAGATGGCCCGTTGTGCTGTGCCTTCCATCGGGCATGATCCCGGTTGATCTGCTTCCACAGGTAGCCGTCGCCTCTCCCGTCCATAGCGAACTTGTTGAACTCCGTCCCGCGCACGACGGCGAAGGCTTCGACAATCGAGCAGCCTTCCTCCCAGAGTGTACATTCGAGGTGATACATTTTCGAGGAGCGGTCTTCCTCGTCAACGAACACGTCATCTGTAGCCAGGTCTGTAATGTACGAGCGGTTGACCATGCCGAGGACTTCGTACATGGTGGGGATGTCAGTGGGGAAGTCTTCTTCCTCGATACCCATTCGCTCGACAGGGGGGTACTCGGCTGCGAACTCAGCAGCAGTGATCTTCTCATCGCTGGTGGTGAGTGTGATTTCCCACGGGTCCATTCGCTTGCAGTTGTGCGTGAACGGGACCCTAAGCTTCTTCGACAGGGGCCAGCCGCGATCCATGCCGTCGTTGCGGTGATCCTCATAGAGCGCTCGCGAGAGTGCTTCCAGCATGTCGTTCGACAGGTCCTTGGCGTCATCAAGCAGCCAGTATCCCTGCCAGTGCTTCTCACTGGTCTGAACGAGGATAGACGGCTTGATCCTCAGTTTGTCGATGGGGCAGTCATCGCCATCTGACCACACGCACGCCGCCTTGATGACATTATCCTTGGCCGCGTGGCGGGTGTTCGACAGTGCCGGGGGCTTCGTGTACAGGAAAGGCGAGTAGTACACATCAAGGTCAGCATGTGCCTTGGTGTAAGCCACCATCTTGTCGAGTTGTGCGGGCAGGTTGAACCAGCGGAAGTTTGTGAGCCCACCCATAGGGCCTTTAAGGATGATGGGAGTCCAGCCTTCACTGTCTGGGAAGACTGCCTGAAAAAACTCTGTGAGGTTCATGTCTCTCCTTTCGTATCTGCCTATTGTAAGGCGGGGCTGCACCTCTTGTCGAAGTACAGCCCCGCCTAGTTAGTTGATGGTCAGAGTTCGATCTTGGAAGCCTTAGACTTCTTCGGCTTCACATCGTCCCATTCGACCTTCTTGATATTGTTGCGCTTGCGGGTCTCACCGTTGTACTCGGACTCTTCGACATCAAGGGTGATGGTCGCCGTCTTGCCAACGATGTCGAGAGCAACCTGGTAGTAGTAGTCAGTGGTGCGTTCCGTGCGCTCGGTAGGCCAGGGATTACCCGACGCAGTGCAGAACTTGGGGAGGTCCCAGTGCAGACCATTTTTAGTGACCATGACCAGCCAGTAACGAATCTGGCGCGCCGCGTGCTCGCCTTCTGTGACCACGAAATCGACTGTGTACATGGGGTTGCCCTTCTTGGATTCACCCAGCTCACAGGCATCAACGGTCACCTTGTACTGCCCCTTGGGCAGAGGTTCGAAAGACATGGACTCGGCAACGTCCAGGCTCATCAGTGCATCGAAATCAATCATTGTTGTTCTCCTTCATGTAGTTGTTGATAGTTTCAGGCAGCCACCCGTAGGTGACTAGCTTGTCGTGTCGAATGATAGCATCCGGCTGTGGGAACCCCTTAGCGTCCTCATGGATACGATACAAGATTGTCGTACGTTTGACACTCGTTTTTTCAACCACGTCAGTGATCGACAGGTACTCAATCGCCATCCTTCGCCTTCGTATCGTAATGCTCATGAACCCAGTGCATAATCTTCGACATGGTTGGGTTTCCAATCATCGGTGGCATGTTGTCGAAGCGTGTCTTAGTCAGGATACTAGACGGCGACTTGACGTTCAGGACGACAACAAGGTTCTCTTCCTCATTGTCTCCCACATCCTCCCACGTCATACGACCAATCAGGTCGAAGATGGAAGGAAGCTTCTTGAAGCTCTTCTTACCTTCGAAGTCAGGCGCGATCTGGGAGAGGCGTTCCGTCTCCACAATTTCTCGTGACTCGTGGGTGATACAGATGATATTCAGAGACATATCGAAGGCGATCATGTTCACAAGGTCCAGTACCCTGTCGTATGCCGCCGCCCACATCGCAAAGGTATCCTTCGGATTGATCGCTGAGAAGTGGAGTTTAACAAGTTCCTGAAGTCGGTCAACCGTGTCGATAATAACCGTCTTGAAGGGCTTATCCTTGGCCTCACCAATCCTGACGAGCAGGTCTGCGAACTCCTTGTATGTCGCGGGCTGCACAACGAGCATGTTGTCCAAGTCGCCATACTTAGCAGCGGGCGCAGTGCCCCGCTCCAAGTCAACGTACAGGACGGGACTAAGCTCTTCGACAGTGCTGGCTGTCGAAGCAAGCGAAGTCTTCCCCGTACCTGAAGGCCCATAGAGTAGAACCTTCAGCTTAGGAACATCCTTGCGGGGGTCTGAAACCTCAATGTCGAGGCCTGTCAGGAAGCTATCAAACTTTCCCATGTTTCTCCTTTCTTCTCTACCGCTTAAAAGCGCAGTAGTAACAGCCGGGATGGCTGTCGAGTTCCCTAATGTTGTCCCGATTTTCATCGGCCCACTGGAAGATTTGGCTGGCTCGTTCGAGGACGGCATGAGCTGCTGCCCTGTCGTACTTGAAGCATAGCTCATGACTAGCCTGTAACACACTTTCAATGGTGCAGTCCCTTGGGAAGAGGACAAGCGAGCAGTAGTTCACCTCGTAACCAGCGTTCTCCATGCCCAAACCGTACAGCATCATTTGATAGAAGTACTTCTTGAGCTGTAGTTCAGTGCGAGAGTCCGAGTAGAACTCTGGCTCTTGATGTTCATTGAAGAAGGTTGCTGACGAGAAGCCCTTGATCTTCTTTTTCGACAGCACTTTGTAGTCAACGACATGCCCTGTCGCCACGTCGAAGCCATCACAGGTACCAGAGATGTCTCCGTACCCATCGATGGTGCCGACAGTTACCTTAGTCTCCTTGAGGTAACCCTTGAGGCTAATGACGTTCTCTAGGTAGAGGTGGAAGGCCGTGCCGATCATCGGCGCGAGGGGGTGGTTGTTCTCATCCTCGTGGATGCCGAGCAGCTTCTCTGCAAGACAGCGCTCACAAAGGTCTCCCAATTCAGACGGGCCGACCTTACGTTGCCTGTCACGCGGCGAGGGCTTCGACAGTTCCCGAATCAGCTGATCGTAGATGTCACTCATGAGAAGCCCACTCCTTGTACTGCTCTTCCTTCATGATGTATAGGTTCCACGCAAATTGATGCAGGTCATCTAGAGGCGATTTAATGAAAACCAGAAAGTCGCCTTCATCAACAACCTTCCACAGCTCCCGTGTCCCAAACAACGGGACACACGAAGCGTGGCGCACGATCTGATCTGAGCCAGCCTTAACCTCCCACCTTGTCTTGCGAATTTTGTCCTGTTCGACAGAGGTAAACAGGAACCCAGGTGGAACCTGGATAACCAGCTTATCCTTCGACATGATGAACTCCCTTCGACAGTCCCATGAGGAGAGCAGTTGCCTCGCTAGAGTTGTTGTAGTCACTGAGGTAGACCACCTCGACAATCTCAGGGCACGATGAGATGAGGTGCGCGCATCCTCGACAGGGGTAGTGAGTTACGTACAGCGTGTATTCACTCCCATGTTCTGTCATCTTGCGGATGGCACCGCGTTCCGCGTGCACAGTGTTGACGCAGTGGTCATCGACAATGCGGTGACCCCCTGTGTCGCACGGCTCAAGGCCAGGTGGCGTCTCGTTAAAAGCACTCGACACCACCTGGCCGGTCGCACGGTCAACGATCACACACCCGACATGCGCACGGTCACAACGAGACTTCTTAGCCTCGTCCCGCGCTGCCTTAATGTACTCTCTCACTTGGAAAGAATCTCCTTATGCTCCGGTGACATAGTAGCTGCCCATCCGAGAACCTTGTATCCGAAGTCGGTGACTCCCAGACGGGGGTCAATGATCTTCGGGACTCGTGACCACTTGTAATCAAGGAATGCGAGAGTGTTTCCACTCAAATACCTCATGAGCCTTGCAAGTGCAGAAGTCTTCAGAACGACCATGTTGCCATCTTCATCCTCCTTAAGCGCAAGCAGACTCATTCCACTCAGCCGTGCCGAGTAGGGACAAATGTTCTCAGGGAAGTCATCCCTGTAGAACCCTACCTCGTTTCGGTCATGATCCACCCACATGAGTGACAGGTCAAGAGGCTTTGCGGCGTCGAGGTCAATGCTCTTCGACACCAGCTCTCGTGCGTTACACTTCAGGTCAGTCAGTGTTGGCACGGTGAAGACCTGGTTGTTGAAAGGGTCAACGACAGCCATCTCGTTGTCACCTGTCCACCACTGTGCACACACTGTGCCAGATGTGTTGATCAGACGAAGCTCTCCACTTGCTAGGAAAGCTGTCCCAAGTTTTGTCCCGCTTGGTGTGGTGACAATGCCATCTTCGACAGGAAGATATCTCCGCTTGATGTAGTCAGACGGCAAATCCTCCCAACCGTAGCCAAGGATGGGGCTATAGATTTCCTTGATGCTTACTCCCATGTCTCTCCCTTTTCGTAATAATGAAATTCAACAATCGGGGTATAGTGTCGAATTGGGGACTGAATCCTGTCGCTAATGTAGTACCTGACAGCATCGAAGTCGATTGACACTGTTCGTGCTGTGAACGGGTGTTCATCACCCTGCGGGGTATACCACAGGTGAACATCCTGGCTGTCGTTGAATGAGGTCCTATTGCTAGCGGCTTCAGTTTCTTTCCGACCATCCAATGCCACATAGGTCTCCCACTTGTAATCAAGCGCATGAACGCAGACGACACTTCCATCGGTGAACTGAATATATGCGTCCCTGCTGTTGTCTAGCCAGAACTTTTCCACGCTCTTCTTCAGAAGCTTAGCGACCGTTTTGTGATTGCACTCTACAATCTGCATGTCAGTTTTCTCCCTTCATCATAAAGCGGGTGAGTGCCCAAATGATCACGAACAGAATCATGATCATAAGGGAGATTGCTACCAGCCCTGCAAGGTAGATGGCACAAGCAATCACGATGTACATGTTCCACGACGGGAACCAGAGGCCCGTCACGGTAAGAGCAATACAGAACATGATAGGGATGAACGAGCGGCGCTTGCGTTCATTCCAACTGCACTTTAGTTCGTTAGTGCAATCGTGGTAGTAGTCATGCATAGTAGTTTCCTTTCGGTTGTTGTTGTTTCTTTCCTAAATTAGGCCGCTGGCCTTCAGTCTGTCAAACCGTTCCTGCAAGCGGCCTAGCACACGGTCATCCACCGTGTCGGTAGCTTGAATCAGGAAACGGTTGACAGCCGTCTTTTGCCCCTGTCGATTAAGGCGTCCCGTTGCCTGTTCGTTAATGACCAAGCTGTTCGACTGGCTCAGCCAAATTTCCGTATGACACACGTCTTGGAGCCCATCGACACCCTCACTCATAGCCTCATGCTGAGCGACAATGACACGGACTGTCCCGTCAATCAGAGCATGGAAGTCCCCACGGGACTTACCGGAGACTTCAAGGCAGGAAATGCCGGCCTTGTGCAGACGGTGCAACACTGCCTTGATGAACTTCTGGGAGTGTACCCACACAACGACAGGATCGTCCTCGGGAAGATCAGCAATGACGTCCATCATCGCGTCTAGCTTTGAGGACTTACAATCCTCGTGGTAATCGACAGTCCCGTCCTCGTTAAATGAGGGCACTCCCAGTGTCATCTGTCGAAGCCTCAGGTCAAGCTCCATGGGAATACTCAACGCAAGTGGTTTGTCTCCCAGGAATGTCAACGCCTTGTCTTCCAGGTCGTTGTACAGCTTGCGTTGTGTGCGAGACAATTCCACTTCGACACGGTGAATAATCACGCCGGGTAGCTCTGGGTTTGCCTCAGCCTGAGACACCTCATGGTACGAGGGTGCACCACGGCGCACCATACCAGGATGCTTCTCGCTCGTATAAGTCTTCCCGAAAGAGCTAAAGGCATTGAACTCTTCCGTGAAAAACTTGGCACAGAAGTCCCAGTAGCCACCATAGTGGTTAGGCCATAGGAACTTGAGGGCCGCCCAGATATTACAGGGCTTATTCCCCGCTGGTGTCGCACTCAAGGCGAGCCGGTACTTGGCTTGAATGTTTCGTGCGACAGCGAAGTTCAGGGAAGAATGGTTGCACGCGCGGTGCCATTCGTCGGCAATGAGCATGCCGAACTCGACACCGTAGAATGGCTTGCGCATAGCTTTGTAGATCATCTTCTTAGCCTTACCGTCCCAGCGCTTTTCCTTGTTACGTGAGCGCATTAGCTCCCAGGTAATAAAGTAGACACCTGGTTTGTGGGCTTCAAGGTTGTCCCATACTCGCAGGGCAGCCTTAGTTTTCTTCCCTGACAGGGTGACCATGTCGAGACCTGCGAGCATTTTCCAGTGCTTGCGCCATCCTGACTCAGTGCGGACAGGTGCAACCACGAGGATGATTTGATCCTTGATTGTATCCCCGAATGCGTTCATGGCATTCCACACCGACACAGCGGTCTTGCCTGTTCCGAGGCCGGCCCCTACCAGTCCCGTGAAGGGTGTTTTAGAGTTTGCTAGCCCTTCCAATACTCGGGACTGGTAGAGGCGGGGGGTGAATGTCATTTAACAAATCTCCGAGTAATCAGTCTGCATTGTAGTATCCTCCTTCAATTCTTGCTGAGGCCGCATAAAAGACACCATCCTCGACAATGCCTTCTGCGTATTCCAGTGACTTCACTTCGTCTTCAGTAAGCTCATACTCTGTCTCGAAGTCAATGAGTGTGTATTTGGGGTCACACATGATGACCCCGTTATCTGCTAC
>ERZ773188.626-NODE-626-length-43417-cov-7.527305_pt1 | contig 43417 bp, 36 predicted proteins | sample MGYA00581011_ERZ773188 | MGnify/ENA primary metagenome ERZ773188 (study PRJEB29015, sample SAMEA2737798) | human gut metagenome | biome: human gut; feature: human-associated habitat; material: faeces | place: China | collected 2012 ...
AGTTGGTGTTGATTGCGGCGAGGGTCCACCCGTTCCCATACCGAACACGGAAGTTAAGCTCGCTTGCGCTGAAAATACTCGGCGGGAAGCTGCCCGGAAAGATAAGTAGATGCCAACACTTAAACCTGTAAACAAGCAATTGTTTGCAGGTTTTTTTGTATTTATTTAGAGTTATAAAAAACCAAAATTTAAAGCAATTTCGCGGAAAGCACTACGAATGGTGGTGAAATATACCGTTCTATTGTTAACCGCACAAAATCAGCGTACAAATCGCCTGAACTGTTACTTTCGGTTTTTAAGAGTAAAGAAAAAAGGAAGTAAATGTTATGAGCGAAAATATTGTATGCAAAACAGCGGTTGTAGCAAATATCACGGAAATCTCCACAAAACAGCTTTGCGAGTTTTCGGATAAACAGATATTAAGACTTTCGGGGAGACCGCAGCCATTTTTGGAGTATTCTCCCGAAACGCTTTATGAGCTTGTTGAGAGTATTAAAGAACGCGGTATAATAAATCCTGTTACGGTAAGAGAAACCAAAAACGGTAAGTATGAAATACTGTCGGGCAGAAACCGTGTACGGGCTGCAAAGAAATTGGGAATAAGATCCGTACCCGCTATTATTAAGGAAAATATCTCAGATGATGAAGCCGCCTTAATAATGCTTGACAGTAATCTGCGACAGCGGCAAAGCCTTAAATACAGCGAAAAGGCATATGCCTACCGAATGCAGACAGAAATTCTTAACAGACAGGGCAAAAGAAGTGATCTTGAACAAACCTTGTGCAATAGTTGCACAAAGGTGGATACTTTAAGGGAAGCGGGAGAGAAGAATAAGGAAAGTCGGCGGACGGTCGCCTATCTTATACGCCTTACATACTTGTTACCCGCCTTGCTTGAAAAGGTTGACGACGGAACGGTTAAGCTTATGCCGGCGGTGTCAATGTCTTACTTATCTGTAAGCACACAAAGCTATATCCTTAAAAATATTATAGGTAAGCATAAAATCAGCAAACAGCAAGTTGAAGAACTGCGTAGACTTGAGAAAAAAGGCAGCATTAACGGGAATCAGATTGAGAGCGTTTTTAAAAAAGACAAAGCTACGGAACAATACACTTTCAGTCTTGACCGCAAGTATTTTAAAGAATACCCCGAACTGTTTAAGGATAAAGCAAAGCTGCAAAAATTGTTTGCGGACTTTTTAAAAGGTTATTCAGAAAGGCAGGCTATATAAATGAAAAGAGCATTATTACTTTCACTTGCCGGTTTATTGGTTTTATCATCAGGTTGCAGGAAACACGGCACGGATTATACTTCATCGGGAAATACCAGAGATAAAAGCTCTGTTGTTTCCGAAACGACAGCAGAGAGCAAAGTGATTTCTTCGGCGGAGAATGTGTCCTCGGAATCCTGTGCAAATGTTGCACAAGGTTCATCAGCCGAAAGCTCTAATATCGCGAAACCGAATAAAACGGTATCGCAGGTTAGAGAACAACCGAAAACTTCTTCGGCTGCACCGCCTAATACAAATACCGCACAAACCCAGCCGGAAACGAAACCCGAAACACCGGCAAACGCAACCGCGGCAGACACCAAAGCTGTTGCCGACCGGGTTATATATCATTTAAACCGCGCAAGAGCGAATATAGGCAGTGGGGAGCTAAAAAAACTGCCGCGCCTGACAGGGTACGCAGAGTACAGGAGCAGCCAGCTGCCGTCAAACTTTGCCCATGATATATCCGACTGGTTCGCCGCGGCGAAAGCTACGGGCTACGGCAGATATACGGAAATGCCGGACGGCAGCGGGTCTTACGACATAGGCGCGCAGGAAGCAATAGCAATGGCAGGCATAGTCGGCAGCGCGGACAAAATAGGTGAGTGCTTAGCGCAGATAATAATAGAAAGCCACCGCCATTGGCCGTATGTTGGTTCAGACGAAATGAAATATACCGGCGTGGGCGTAACCTGCGTTGACGACTTGTGGTATACTTGCATTATGGTAACAACGACAGACGAATACGAAAAGTAACAGTTAAATATTTTTAAATCCAAGCCTCGGTTTTTCCAAACGGAAAAGCCGGGGCTTTTTGCATTTCCATAAAAATTAAATACGGGGAGGTGAGTCCGATGTATCAATAAAGCCGGTGGGACCGGCAAAGCGGAACGCCAAGCCGTCCGCAGAAAAAACAAATATAAAAACTTAAAAAGGAGAAATCAAAAATGTTTAAGAAATTCTTGAAAAAATTAAGCCGCAAGGCAGATAACGCCGTTATAGCCACAAGCGTGGCGCTCAAAAACCGCAAGGCAGAGGGCTATGTAGATACCGGCGTAAAGATTTTAATTGCGGTGGTTTTGGGAGCGCTGGTGCTCACATTGCTCTATGCACTTCTCAAAACAACCGTTATGGGAACCGTGACTACAAAGGTTTCAGAGCTGTTTAATTACAGCGGAGCCACCACCTGATAAACCAAATACGAAAGGAAATAAATTACAATGAAAAAGTTTTTAGATAAGCTCCGCAGAGGAGCAAATAATTTGGCAATAGGCGCTAAATGCGCATTACAGACAAGAAAAGCCGAGGGCTATGTGGATACGGGCGTTAAAATCCTTATAGCCGTAGTCCTCGGCGCACTGGTGCTGACTCTGCTTTACGCACTGCTCAACGGCACCGTTATGCCGAAGGTCACCGAAAAGGTGAACAGTATGTTCGCGTATACAGCGTAGTCGGCATAAAAAACAGAATCCATAGGCGGGGCGTAAAAAGCTCCGCCGAAAGGAGGGTTTACATTTGAGAGAAAATATGCTTCCGGTAATAGAAAAGTTTACCGGAACTGAATACAGTACCGCGGGGTTTGTAATAACGGCAATATTACTTTTGCTGATCACAGGCTTTGCGGGATATATAACCGGCAAAAGTGCGGCTGAAAGCTTCGGCGGAAATAAAAAGAAAACGGCGATTGTGTTCACGCTGGTATCGGTATTAACTATGGCGGCACTGCTCTGTTTTTTCGGAGCGTCGGCAAAGGCAGCGCGTGGGGGTGTGATGTGTATTATCATGCTGTACGCGGCGTTTGAGGATATTAAAACACGCGAGTGTGCCGACTTTTTATCCGTGACGCTCGGTATAACCGGGATTATAGGTAAAGAGCCGAAAGAATTGTTTTTATCCTTAATTGCCTTTGCCGGGATCGTTTTAATACTTTTAATATCTTCCGCCGTAACCAAAAACGGGATAGGCGGCGGAGATGTCAAATTTGCAGGTGCGGCGGCGCTTGTGTTAGGATTCTTTAATACCGCCGCAGCGTTGGTATTAGGCTTGCTTGCAGCAGTGGTAATAAACAAGCTTAGAAAACAAAAGAGTTTTCCGCTGCTGCCGTATTTAGCGCCGGCATTTATGACGGCATATTTTATGACTTGAAAGGCGCGACTTAATCCAAACAGCGTGCCGCTTAATATTAAGTTATATAAAACAGCAGTAAGCGGCAAGACACAAAAAAGGAGGAATTGTATAGATGCGTAATAGAACAATATTAGGTATTGTCTGCATATTTTTAAGTCTTTTAATTACATTCGGCTTTTCGCCCTTAATAAACAGACTTTTGGGCGGAGATATGACGGTTATACGGCTGTCACGGGATGTAAGACAGGGCGAGGAAATAACGGCAGACTGTACCGAAAGCGTAAAGGTAAAAAAGTCCACCGTGCCAAGCGGAGTTATTCTGAATTTAAAGGATATAAAGGGGAAGTACGCTTTATCCGATTTGTACGCGGGGGATTATCTAAAAAAAGAAAAGCTGTCGGGTACGGGCAATAGTGTAAAGGAAGCGTTCGCAAGCCTTGACGGAGATAAAAACGCCGTCAGCTTTACTGTCAAAAGCCTTGCGGCGGGGCTTTCGGGCAAGATAACCGCCGGGGACATTATAACCCTGCTAATAACTGACAAAAACGGCGAAACCAAAATCCCGCCCGAGCTTAAATACCTGAAGGTCATAACCACCACAACAGGCGACGGCACCGACGCAGATAAAGCCAAGGCAAACGAAAACGGAGTAAAGCCGACGGCGGCTGCCGTGACCGTGCTTTGCAATTCGGCACAGGCAAAGCTTATTGCCGAATATGAAAACAGCGGTAATATACAGGTTTCTTTAGCTTACAGAGGTAAAGCAGAAAACGCCAATGTCTTTTTAGAGGCGCAGGAAAAATATTTCGGAGGGAAATAAAAGAATGAGTAAATTAACACTTCTTTGCGGTCCGCCCCAAAGCGGAAAGACCGCCGCGGGGATTAAAATAGCGCAGGAAATATATTACCACTTTAAGGGCAGCGTAATATATATTTCCGCCGACACCGTAACGCCATTTATGGGATTGGTTTTCCCGAACGCGTCAGAAAAGCAGCTTTTTTCTTTGGGCGAGGCGCTGGAGCATACAAGCATTACAAAAGAAAATGTTTTGCGGCATACCGTGCCGCTGCCGAAAGCGGACAATTTCGGATTTTTGGGCTACAAAGCGGGAGAAAACAGATATACATATTCAAGACCCACCAAGGATAAAACCGCGGAGTTTTTTGAGGTGTGCAAATCCCTTGCAGACTATGTGTTTTTGGATTGCACATCATCGCTTGACGACCCGTTATCCGTTTACGGTATGGCGGCGGCAGATAAAGCCGTGCAGTTAGTAACGCCGGATATCCGCTCGGCGGCATATTACGCTTCGTTTGAGAAAACCTACGAGCAAATAAAGGGGAAGTCAATCGGGGTTATTAACATAACAGATAAAGACCTGTATTTGCCCGTAGGCGAAGTGAAAGCGGGGTTTGCTAACGCTAAATATATACTGCCGTACAGTATGTATTTAAGGCAGCAGTATATAACCGGAGAGTTGACCCAAAAAATACCCGACCAAAAATTCAGCGCTGTGTGCCGCGGCATTGCGGGGGCGGTGCTGTGAATGGGCAGGAATTTCTAAATTTGCTCCAAAGCACGCAGCGGCATATATCCGCTGTATATTCGGGCGCTGTAAACGGCAATAAAAAGGAGCAGTTAAGGGCATATACCGAGCAGTATTTAAGGCAAAGCGGGTATACCGACGAAACGGAGCTTAAAGAACTGACGGACAGGCTGTATTCCGAAATGGCGGAGTATTCGGTGCTTACAAAATACCTCGGCAGAAAAGATATAGAGGAAGTCAATATAAACGGCTGGGACGATATAGCCGTCACATACCGCAACGGCATAACGGAAAAGTCAGACGAGCATTTTTTAAGCCCGCGGCACGCCGAGGATATTATAAAGCGGCTGCTGCACCATTCCGGCATGATAATAGACAACGCCTCCCCCCATAGCCCAGGGACATCTGCCCGGCAACACACGAATAACCGCCGTTAAAAGCCCTGTTGTCGATGAGGACAGAGGGATAGCCGCATCAATAAGGCTCTTACACAATTCAGATATCACTACCGGGAAGATAGTAACCGCCGGAACGGCGACAAATAAGATGGTGGATTTTCTTTGTATGTGTCTGCGATACGGCGTTTCATTTCTTGTGGCGGGGGCTACCTCGTCAGGCAAGACAACTCTTTTAAATGCACTACTCGATACCGTTCCCGACGGAAAAAGAATTTTTACCATTGAATCGGGGTCAAGGGAGCTTTCGCTCGTCAAGAAAAGAGACGGTAAGGTTGCAAACAATGTTGTGCATACGCTTTCCCGCCCGTCGGACGATGAGGGGCTGAATATTGCGCAGGAGGATCTTGTTGTGGCTTCACTCCGCTTTGACCCGGATATTGTGGTTGTAGGTGAAATACGGGACAGTGAGGCGTATTCGGCAGTAGAGGCAAGCCTTACCGGGCATACCGTGGTTTCCACCATTCACGCATTGGCGGCGGACGCGGCGCATACAAGACTGGCGCTTTTGTGCCAGAAGAAGTTCCCTATTAAATTCGAGACTTCTTTATCTCAAGCGGCGCAGGCGTTCCCGCTGGTGGTGTTCGCCCATAGATTAGAAGACAGCAACCGAAAGATAATGGATATATCCGAATGTATAGTGTCCGGCGACGGAAACAGGCAGTACCGCACGCTTTTCAGATATGCGATTACGGAAAACAGCATAAAAAACGGAAAGTATGTAATAAAGGGGCATTTTGAGCAGCCGGAGATTATGAGCGAAAGCCTTAAAAAACGGCTTTTGCAGTACGGCGCGCCGGCGGATGTATTAAAGAAATTTGAGACGAAAGGGGCTGATTACGGTGGTATTTAAAATTCTTGCAATGCTGACGGCAGTAATAGGTATATGCCTTGTATTTGAGCTTACTCCCGACAGCATAACCGACGGTCTTTTAAGGGCGCTAAAGCCTAAAAACACAATAGCGGCAAGGTCGGCGGCATTAAGAGGAAAAGAAAAGCAATCGGCATATTTGCGGCTGATAAAGCTTAAAAATGCGCTGAAAGCCACAGGCAAAACAAAAAGCTTTTCGGTATCCGTTACGGCGGCGGTTGCGCTTATGTTTTTGGGCGCTGCCGCGGCGGTAATACTGAACAATATTTTCCTGCTGCCGGTATTTTGCATTGCCTGCGGCGCTGCGCCGTTTATGTATCTTTCGTCCATTATTTCCGCCTATGAAAAGCAGCTTGCAGATGAAATGGAAACGACCCTTTCGGCGGTCACCAATTCATATTTGCGCAGCGAGGATATTATTTCCTCGGTAAAGGAAAATCTAAAATATATTAAGCCGCCGCTTTACTCTGTGTTTGAAGAATTTTTAACCGAGACCGAGGCGGTATCGCCTGACATAAAATCCGCACTTTTAAATATGTCGGACAAAACGCAGGACGGGATTTTTAAGGAGTGGGTTTTAGCGCTTGTAAGATGTCAGGACGACCGAACGCTTAAAGACACGCTTTTGCCCATAGTAGCCCGACTTTCGGATGTACGGCGGATAAACACCGAGCTTTCCGGCATTTTAAGGGACGCTAAAAACGAGTACCTTATGATGGTTTTGTTAGTGGTCGGAAATATTCCGCTTTTGTATCTGTTAAACCGCGATTGGTTTAATACGCTTATGTATACAACTCCGGGTAAAGCGGTACTCGGTATTTGCGGTACGGTTATTTTAATAACCTTTATTCTGATGAAGAAATATACCAAGCCTGTGAAAGTGAGGGATTAGATGATTTTAAGGATTATATTTTTCACACTTTTGTCAATCGGGCTTACCTTTATAGCGCTGGATATTTTTAAAATACCGTATCTTAAAACCTCACGGGCAGTAAAAAGTCTCTTAAAAAAACGGAGTAAAAAGGAGTCTGCCGCCGAGCTGTGGCTATCGGGAGTGTCGGTAAGGCTTGCAAAGGTTATACATATAAACGAATACAAAAGGATAACACTTGCTAACGACCTTGCAAGCGCGGATATACCCTTAACACCCGAGCAGTTTAAAGCAAACGCTCTTGTACGGAATTCATCCTCCATATACCTGTATTCCTTTTCCACGCTTTCGGACATTTTGCAGGCAACCGGAATTTCCTCATAATCCGGCAGATCCTTTGCCATATCGTATAGAGATAAAAACACCGTGTTTTCCATAAGGTATCTTGAATAAACGATAGGCGAAATACCCGGCAGGAATTTCTCGCGTACCTTTTGCGTCCGGTTCTTTGAGGTAACGTTAAACTTTGTTTCGGGAGATTCATATATGCTCTCTACCACACCGTAGCACTGACAGAACTTCCTCGCGTCGCTGTACTTAAAGCCGTCCGCCAACATTAAGCGGGGTTTCAGTCTGAACAGCAGATAAAACGTACCCTTGGCATAGCCGTTTATCAGGGTTGCGGTCATAGCAATAACCTTTTTTGCAATACCGGCTATTTCCGCCATAGCCTCACCCTGCGCGCTTTCGCCAGAATATTCGTGCAGCTCGTCACAGATATATGCGTCAATTTTTTTGAAACGGTGCTTAATATACCGCGAAAGCGGGAATTTACGGTATGCTCCCTGTGCTGGGAATAAGCCGTCGGGATTGTCCATAACGGCTCCTACCTGCTTTTTCATACCGTCGGTTTTAAGCTTACCTGAATAAAAAGGGAATTTACGGTGGATATATCCGTAACCGCCTATTCCAAGCCAAGGAAAGCCGAGCGCCATACGGTTTCGCTCGCCGCATTTTCCCGCCTGTCTTGCGCTTATTTTTGGAATACCGCGTATTCCTGCAAATTCGTGCTGCGCCGATCAGAAAAATGCGGCGGCAGAAACTTCGCAGAACCTTACAAATAGAAAATTTTTATGTAAAACGCCGCCGCGGAGCGCAGGAATACTAACGTATTTCAAGCGACAAGGCAATGTTAGACGGAAAATTTTCATTTGTAAGGCGTATGTGGTTCGACTTTCCTTGGCTTGCCACTCGTTTTTGGCGGGGTCTAAGCAATCGGGATTATCTGCCTCCCATAAAACGGTTTTACAGCGTTGGCATTTATGGTTTTTGTTGTTTTCCTCACGGAAGAAAATACTGTCCGCAGGGACGGTATATGATGTGCCGTCGGTCGTCAGCGTCATTTCCTGAACCGCGCCGCATACAGGGCAGATAAAACCTTTTCTGCGTTTGTTCCACATAACGGTTGGCTTACGCAGATAACCGCTTCTTGCGCTTTCCTTTGAAAGCACCATAAAAACTGGTTTGTCCGTTGTGCGGTACAATTCGTACATACGGTCAACATCCGTAATGCTCGAAACTACCCTTGCAATACAGTTCGGTACGGTTTCGTAAAGCTCGCGCACCCATTTCTTTGCCACATGTGACGGGCAGGTAATAACATTTATACGCCTGCCGCCGCCTATGGATTTTTGGTAGGCATACAGCGCTGCTGAGCCTATTTTGGTTTTGCCCGTACCGCAGCCCGATACAAGCATTGTCATTTTTTCCTTTTTAAGCTGTCTTTTAATAGCCTCGGCTCCTGCCAACTGTGCCTCGTAAAGCGAATATCCGGTATTCTGCCGGATATACTCATTTACTTCGTTAAGCTCCGGGCAGATGCTTTCCTCGGCGGGATTGAAAACAGGCTTAAATGTTGCCTGTATTTTTTTCGCAATATCCTTGCCGAAAGCATTAAGATATTGCGTAAAGGTTTCTATATCCCTAAACGCCGTATCGTCCCGTTTTGCGTTAGGAATACATATTTTCCCCGATTCAAGCCCGTCCGTCAGAACCTTTGCTATTTGTGTTTCACCCTTTTTAAGCGTTACCGCATAAGCCGCAAATTCCGTATTGGTGCTGAATACATTAAGCCTTTTAAGAATCTTTCTGTCCTTTAATTCGCGTATAAAGTATTCTTCCCATTCGGGCATTAACGGTACGGACAGCTTACTGTCAAGCTCTGTGAAAAGTCCGCTTTCATCCTTACAGAAAATGTATAGGTCGCGCGGGCTTTCGTCTTTTTCCTTTTTCTCGTCGCCGTTCGCTTTCAGCACACACTCCGACGCGGTATCTCCCGCTTTCATGCGACGGCTGTAATTGCCGCCGTGTGTAGTCAGCTCCGTTTCGCTTTTTTCCCTGGGCAGTCTCAATGCAATTTTACTGCCGCTGAACAGAGCATCGGACATTTAAGGCAAACAGAAACCGAAGCCATTGCGCCTGATGTTTGAAGAATTTTGTTCAGACTTATCTCATCACTTGTAATACCGCGTATTACTGCGTTCTTCGATTGCACCTGAATCGAAATTCTTCTAAACAGCAGGTTGAAAAGTTTGTGCCGCCGCATTTTTTCGTTTGGAGCGGCACGAGTTTGCAGGAATACACGGTATTTCAAAAACGAGTGCAAGACAGATGGGGAAATGCAGCGTGCCAAACCGCAATGTTTTCGATTTTTGTTAGCCTTTTTTCGGGGTATCCGCCGAAGCGTATGGCTACGAGGCTTTTGTTTCCGTCGAACACAACCGTGTCCGCGTAATTGGTTATACCCACTCCGTAATTTTCGTCTTTCAGGATAACGGGTATAAGGCTTTTGCTGTTTTCGGTGATAGATCACCCTCTCCTTTCCGCCGTAAGCCTTGCTGCCTTAAAGAAATCTCAGGTGTAAAATGTAAAAATCTTTTAAAGGCAGTAAAGCTACGGCTTTTTGTGTTACATCCGACAAAACCGATTAGTCCCTGTTGGTTGTAACATTCTATGTAAAAACAAGAAAGGCCGACCTATCCTGCTTAAAACAGAATTGGTCGGTCAATCTTGTGATTACCGAATTTAGCTGCGGGCGTTTTAAATTGCTCTAAAACGCAAAAAGGCCGGACTTCTCCCTTTATGGGAAAAATCCGACCTTGTTACTCAAACCAATGTCATAATCTGAAAAGTCAAATTTGACATCACACTCAAACCTTGTTACAAATATATTATATATGATGAAAAAGGGGTTGTCAAGGATTAAGTATTGTTATATGAAATAAATGGTCAAAAGCTTTTTGCACATGAATCAAGAAAAATCATTTTTGTTTATTGGTATATTATAAAATATATGCTTGTTCAAGTGTAAGTATGGTGTCTTCATTGCCTATTTGAATTTTAAAATCCCCAGGCTCGACTTCCCATTGTCCTTTTTCATTTAAAAATGAAAAATCACATAATTCAAGTTCAAATGTTACTTCTTTGGTTTCTTGCGGTAATAAATCGACTTTTTTAAAACCTTTTAATTGCTTAACATATGGCGTGATTCTACAATAACAGTCAGAAAGGAACAAAAGAACAGATTCTTTACCTCTTAGTTTTCCGATATTTTTAACTTCAATAGATACTTTTACTGAGAACAATGGGGTTTCAACTACGGTTGCTTTTATGTTATTGTAGGAAAATTCAGTATATGATAATCCGTACCCGAATGGGAAAAGAGGCTCAGTTGATGAAAAGACATAATCTCTTCCGGGATTTGTGAGATTTCCGGGCTTATTGTAAAATCCTCTGGCTGAAGGCTTGTGGTTGTAAAAACAAGGTATATGTCCGGCCGATTTTGGAAATGTTATAGGAAGCTTAGCAGATGGATTTGAATCACCGAAAAGCAAATCACAGATAGCAGCACCGCCTTGTTCGCCAGGATACCAAGTCTGAAGTATAGCAGGAATGTTATTTTTCATCCATTCCAAATTATACGGACGACCTGACTCCATAATTAAAACAATAGGAGTTCCCGTTTCATAAATAGCTTTAATAAGCTTTTGCTGAGCAATTGGTAATTCTAATGATGAGACATCGTAACCTTCACCGCATGTTATATATTTTTTGTTTCCTGACTCGCCGCCAATTCCGCCTCCTACAGCAGAACAATCTCCCAAAACCACAATAGCAATCTGCGAATCAAGTGCAAGCGCCGCTGCTTCTTCAAGCATTTCTTCGGTTGTGCATGTATATTCACAGCCTTTCCGGTATTCAACTTTTTCTCCGAATCTAATTCTTAATTCCTTTACAAGGCTATTGATTTTATGCGATTGTACCGTTGAAGTGTAGCCGCCCAATTGAACGCAATCAGCGCTGGGCCCAATTACCGCGAGTTTTGATATATCCTTTGATAATGGCAAAATATGATTTTCGTTTTTCAACAGTACGACAGATTCGGTTGCAATTCGTTTTGCTAAGTTTGATTTTTTTTCGGCATCTATATTGTCACAGTTATTCTCAATTGAAATGTACGGATGATCAAACAAACCAATAGAGAATTTATGAAACAGTAAGCGTAAAACAGATTCGTCAATCAGTTTTTCCGAGACCTTGCCGCTTTTAACCAAGTTTTCAAGCTCGACACCGTATCCCACCGGAAAGGGAGCTTCCATATCTACGCCTGCTTCTAGTGCCATCACACCGGCTTCTTGGGCGTTGGAAGCTACTTTGTGCATTGAATTGAGCATTTGAATTCCGCCGTAGTCGGAAACAATAAAGCCATTAAATCCATACTCTTTTCTAAGCTTATAAATAAGCATTTCTTTTGAAGAATGCAAAGGGATACCATCTAATTCGGAATATGCCGGCATAATAGCAGCCGGTGTGGTATTCTTAATAACCTTTTTGAAAGGATAGAGCAGTATTTCTTCTATTTCTCTCTTGCCTTCATGTACTGGGGAAAGATTTAATCCGCCTTCGGGAGAACCGTGTGCAGCAAAATGCTTTGGACAAGCAGCTATATTAAATTTTTGAATTTCATTAACATATATTGATCCAAATTCAGCAGTAAGAAAGGGGTCTTCTCCAAAGTGTTCTTCAACACGCCCCCAACGAGGATCTCTGGACAAGTCCAAGTTTGGCGCATAAACCGTATCAATACCGGCTTTTTTTAATTCTTTTCCAATAGTTTCACAAACTTCACCAAAAAGCTCGCGATTAAAAGAAGCTGCCATAGAAACGCAAGAAGGAAATACGGTTCCGTCTTTATGAAGACAACCATGCACGCCTTCTCCATGTATGGCAATGGGAATGCCAAGTCGGGTGTTATTGATATAATAATTTTGTATTTTGTTGAGGGTGGTTGCGGGTGCAGAACAAAAATTATATAAAGCTCCACAACAATCTGAATGTTCTTCTAAAAATGAAAGAGGAAACGGCTCCTTTGTTAAAACTTCTTCCGGAATATATAGTAATCGCATTTGTGCCAATTTTTCCTCTAAAGACATTTTAGAAAGTAGATCTTTAGCACGCTGCATAGGGGAATTGTTTTTTTCACGATAAATCTCTGACATGGCTTTTCCTCCGTTTTTTGGTTTATTATAATTTCCCGCGCAGTAAAAGTCAATGAAAACAGATTATCATAATTATTCGACAAGATAAAACACATAAAAAGCCAAATTTCAAAAACATGATGATGAAAACTCCTAACAGCACTTTTCAAATTTGCGGCAGTACATATAATTAGCTTTAGGTCAAATTTATGTAAAAAAATCCCATACCTAATCATAAAGTGTCTAATAGTATAATTATTGTGCCTTTTTTTGTATTCATAAAACATATGTCAATATGCTAAAATAAAAGCACTATAAAATGTTAGAAAATTAAGTAAGTTTTGTAAAAGCAGTATATAATAGCACGGTTATGTTCTTGTTCTATTTGTTCAGAATACCGATTGAATTTTGTTCGGAGATGTTTGTAATAAGCAAAACATACAACTAATGAAATCATATAATTTTCAACATAAATAATAGTTGTATTTGAGAAGAAGTGAATTTTTTGACTTGAAACTTTTTATTGATTCAAAGTCTGTGAAATTGTATGAACATGTAATGTTCAAATGTTATAAATACATAGTTAAGTGGGTGAAAAAGCCATGAAAAGTATGAATAAAAATGAAATTTTCAATTTTACAGAGTTGTTCTCGTCTGAGTTTCAGGTGCCTGGTGCAATTAAGATTATTCGGGCAGGCGTAATAAACGCAAGACCAGGGTACGAGGTTGACTGGCATATAAACAATTGTTATGAAATCATTTACATTATATCGGGGGAAGGTTATTTTCACAGCGGTGATGAAAAGTACCATCTCCGCGAAAAGGATCTGCAAATTATAAAAAAAGGAACACGACATTATATTTCAACAATAGAAGGTCATAATTTATGGTATTGTTTTATTGCTTTTGATTTTGTCGAACCGATAGAAGAAAAATACGTTCAGTTTAAGAAAATGCTCGAAAACAACGATTCTTTAGTGTTACCGGATTTTAGTTCTATATTTCGCATTTTTACTATGATAATTGATGAAACATATTTCCATCGGATTTTTGAAAGAGATGTGTTGTCAAGTCTGCTTGAAATCACTTTGATTTATATTTATCGCAGAATCAGTGGTATTCAATGCAGAACTATTCCTCATGAAAAAACCGACACTTCAAAACATTTGATATATTCAATTATAAGGCTAATCGAAGAAAATGCTGAGAGTATTACCTGCGTAAAGGACATTGCTAATACCACAAATTACAGTTGCTCTTATATGGCACATATTTTTAAGCAGGAAATGGGGATCAGTTTGCAGGCCTATATTATAGAAAAACGAATGCAGAGAGCTGCCGATATGCTTGTTGATCAGCAGATACCGGTGTCGTGTGTTGCTCAATATTTCGGATATCAATCGGTGCAATCTTTCAGTAAAACTTTCAAAAAAATCATGTCGCTTTCGCCAACAGAATATGCAAAGTACAGAAAAAAATATCAAAGTGATTTACATATTTAAATTACAAATAAGGTTTCGTCAAACTATGAATAAATTGGCAAGTTTGGATAAGTTTATAACGAATTGGGATATTGCGATAAATTGTATAAAATGTTATAATATAAACACGGTTTCTTTTGGCTATTGTGTATGCTTTTGAATGATAATTACAATTTTGTTTAAATTTATAATTTCGGAATATTTTTGCAGTGATAAAAAACGATTAAAGGGCATAGAGTGATGCTTTTAAAAGGATGGTTTTAATGAAAAAGCTTAGCATTTTAAAGAAAAGAGAAAAAGCAGGATTTGGCTTTGTTTCATTATGGTTTATTGGATTACTGATATTTTTTATCCAACCGGTCACGATGTTTTTATATTATTCGTTTTTTAAATTTACGATGCTTCCTACCGGTGGATATGCTCTTGAAAGAATGAGTAATGTTTTTCAGAATTATATTGATGCTTGGAAATCTGATGCTCAGTATCCTGTCAGGTTTGTTTCTGCTTTTCAACAGTTTGCATACAAAGTTCCGATAATTGTTTTTTTTAGTTTGTTTATGGCTTTGTTATTGAATCAAAAATTTAAAGGCAGAGCAGTTATGCGCGCAATATTCTTTCTTCCGATAATAACAACATCCGGGTGCATGGGGCTGGTTATCTCACGGGGTATAAGCGCGATTGATATGGGTACAGTTTCTGGCAGCAGCACAATCTATGATGTTTCTATGCTTAAAGAAGTTTTAGTTAATGCCGGATTGGCTGAAAAGATAGTGACGACATTAACGGATATAGTTGCGAATGTGGCAGATCTTGTCTGGGATAGCGGTGTGCAAATATTGATTTTCATGATAGGTCTGTTGGCAATACCGGAATCGTATTATGAAGCCGCTAATGTTGAAGGGGCTACGGGATGGGAAGCATTTTGGAAAATTACTTTCCCGGTTATTTCTCCTTTTATATTAGCAAATTTGGTATATACATTTATTACAGCTTGCATGGAAACAGGCAATGGCGTAATTGATTATGTTATAAGAACGGCATCAGAGAATATGGATTATTCTTTTGCATCAGCGATGCTTTGGATGTATTTCTTAACCATTCTGCTTATTATTGGTGTGATTTTATTGTTATGTAAGCGAGCAGGTTTTGTTGAAAAATAACTTCAAAGAAGATGATAAAATGAAAAAAAATAATATCAATATTAAACAAACCCGAATTTCAAATTTCGTTTGGGCTGTCGTACGTTGGTTTTTCCTTATTAATATTGCTTTTATTATTATATATCCGTTGATGTATATGATTAGTATGGCGGTTCGTTCACCGATTGATTTTTTAGATGCGACGGTCGTTTGGATTCCGAAACATTTTACATTAGATAATTTTAAAAAAATCATTTTTGAGGCTGAATTATGGAATCCGCTTCTTAATACATTTATTGTTACATTTTTTTGCGGCATTGCGCAATTGTTGGTGACTTCATTGACCGGATATGGATTTGCGAGGTTCAAATTCAAGGGTTGCAATATACTTTTTGTTTTTGTTTTAATTACAATAGCAATGCCACCGCAAATGATTAACATTCCTAATTACCTTATAATGAGAAATTTAGATTTTTATGGAATTATTAAACTTATTATCGGTACACCCTCTCCGGTTTCGTTGATAAATTCTCCGCTTTCATTTATTATACCCGCAGTATTAGGCCAGGGCTTAAAGTCCGGTTTGTTTATTTTGATTTTCCGACAGTTTTTTTTGGGAATTCCAAACGAATTGGAAGAAGCGGCAATGATAGATGGTTGCAACCATTTAAAAACTTTCTTTAAAATAATGTTGCCAAATGCCAAAACAGCATTGATTATTTGCGGTACCTTTGTTGCTTCTTGGTATTGGACGGATTATGATGGTCCGTATTTGTTTTATACGTCCAAACGCACAATATCGATGCAACTGATTGATTTTAATTCCTTAATAGATAAATACTTGACTTTGTCGCAGCAGAATGCTTATTATAGGATTCCATTGCAGCAAGCTGCGTGCATCTTTTGTATTTTACCTCTTATAATTTTGTTTTTATTTTCGCAAAAGTTTTTTGCTCAAGGAATTGAACGCAGCGGTTTGGTGGGCTAATGCACGGACGGGAGGTAGTAGTTATGAAAAAAATGTTGGCAGCTTTCTTGGTTTTGTTTATGGTTTGTGCTTTTCCGGTGTGTGCAGAGACAAACAATTATTCTGATAGTATAGTTCTTATTTCAGATACAGAAACAACATGGGAACTTAATAAAGATCAAATTTATTCTTTTTCCGTTAAAGAAGATAATAATTATTTTGTTGAGATTACATATTGTGCAAATAATACTGGCACTGTGACACCGCAAGTCATGGTGGATTATGATGATTTAAAGATCAATAAAGTTGTTGATATGCCGCGTCTTTGGAAAAACAAATTTTCCGGTAATCGTTTTGATACAGATGAATTCGGAAATGAATGTTTGCCCAAACAAGAAGAAGTAATTGATTTTCAGACAATACAGCTTCAATTAGGAAACAATAATAATATTGTGACAAATAATGCTATAAATATTTCAAACGGTAATCACAGCATTAAATTTACGATGCAGAAAGAAAGTATAATTGTACGTCAGGTCAGATTGATTCCGAGTAATGGCTACATTTCATGGAAAGAATATTGTAAGCAAAATGGAAAAACCGGGAATTCAGATAATGAGTATTCAAAGACTTTAGAAGCTGAACTGACACAATATAAGTCACATCCGGAAATAGTTGTATCTTATGATCGTTCTTCCCCTGAGATAACGCCTAACGACCCTTCAAAGATTATTTATAATATAATCGGCGGAAGTGGTTATCAATTGCCCGGACAGTGGATTTCTTGGAGTGTTGATGTACCGGCGGACGGTTATTATTGCGTGGATTTTAAATATCGCCAAAATATAAACGAAGGTCAGATATCACACAGGCGCCTTTTAGTTGACGGTAAAATTCCGTTTGCAGAGTGTAGCGATATAGATTTTCCTTATTCTGAAAAATTCACTGAAAAAGTTTTAAAAACATCTGACGGTGAGGAAACGGGGGTCTATCTCACTAAAGGAACCCATGAAATAAAGCTTTTGGTGATTGAAGGCTCAGTTGGGAAAGCATTGCTTTTATTAGAAAAGGCAGTTAGAGATCTAAATAGGATATATACTCAAATAATAAGAATAGTAGGCGAAACACCTGATTCTTACAGAGATTATGATTTAGACAAACATATTGTTGGGTTGTTTGACACTCTCGAAGAAATCGCAACAACCATTGCGGAAGCTACAAAATATTTTTCGGACGGGAACACGAATAACAGTAATACAGCACAGTTAAATCAAGTTGTGCGAACCTTGAGGCAAATAATAAATAATCCCAGAACTGTGGCAGTCCGGCAAGACAGCCTTTTCACTCAAATAAATACTGTTTCCAATTTGATTTCAAGTTTAAGTACGCAACCATTAGAGTTGGATACTATTACGATTCATTCACTAAATTATCAAGGGCAAACTGATAAAGTGGGTCTGTGGGATAAAATTGCTTTTAGGATAAAAAGCTTTATATCATCATTTACTTCCGATTATACAAATGATACAAATAAAAAAAGCATTAATGTTTGGGTATCTGCAAACGGATATGATGTTTTTGGTTTTGCAACGGGACGCGATCAAGCTCAGATTATCAATCAATTATCGCGTAATGAATTTACAACAAAAACAGGGATATCGGTTAATTTCTCTCTAATGGATTCCGCAGTTATCTTGAAAGCTTTTGTTTCGGGTAAGGGACCTGATGCTGCATTGTTTGTTCCCGAAACCGTTATTTCAAATTTGTATTTCCGAAATGCTCTGCTGGATTTAAAGCAAATGAATAATTTTTCTGAAATTGAGGATAGATATTATCAAACGGCATTTACTTCTTTAAGCTATAATGGCAAGGTATTTGCTCTACCTGAAGTGCAATGCTATAATATGCTTTTTTGCCGCAATGATATTTTTGAAGAATATGATTTGAAAGTTCCCGAAACGTGGGATGATTTTTATAATGTTTTGAAAAAATTGCAAAAAGGCGGCATGCAGACAAGTATCGGAGATACGCAATTGTTATATGAGACGTTTTTATTGCAAAACGGGGGAGAATTATATGAAGATGATCTTTCCTCTACGAAAATGACTTCTGAAAAATCCGTTACCGCATTTCATGAGGTTACTGAATTTTTTACAAGATGGGGAGTACCTGTTTCTGCTGATGCTCTAAATCGCTTCCGTACAGGGCAAATTCCTATGCTGATATCTACAGCCTATTTTTATAATTCACTTACAATAAGCGCTACAGAGATAGAAGGGCTTTGGAGTATGTATCCGATACCGGCAACGGTAAATAATGACGGCTCATCGAATCGTTCAGAGTCCGGAAAAGTAAGTGGTGCGATAGCTTTTAAATCATCGAAAAATGTCGATGAAACATTTGATTTTTTAAATTGGTGGACATCGGACGAAGTTCAAAATGAATTTGCCTTTGAATGTGAAAGCCGAATCGGGAAAGGCTCCAGATATTTCCCGGCAAACAAAAATGTTTTGAAAACTATGTCATGGAGTGAGGAAGAATATGTTGCACTTTCTTCGCAACGAGAGGTTTTGAAACATTTCCAGCAATCACCGGCAACATATTATTTGAACAGAAATTTTGTAAATGCCTTTAGGCGCGTAGTTTATGATTACGAGAACTCAAGGGATGTAATTTACCGATATGGCAGAGAAACCGATTATGAATTACAACGTAAAATGAAAGAATTGAAACTGACTAAGGAGTATGATAAGCAATGAAAAAAGCAAAAGTTTTTTTTGCCAAATATGGAACTTGTTATGCTTTTTTATCGTTTTGGCTAATTTTGTTTATAGTGTTCACTATCATTCCAATTGCGATGGCAGTCGGTTTTAGTTTTACAAATTTTGACATGGTTCAAACTCCCCATTGGATAGGCGCGGATAATTATTTAAGAATGTTTTTGGACGATGATGTATTTATTAAGGCTTTTATGAATACAATGTTGTTTGCTGTTGTGACCGGTCCGCTAGGTTACATATTAAGCTTTGGTATAGGCTGGCTTATAAATGACTTGGGACGAATCCCGAGAACAATATTAACATTTTTGTTTTATTCTCCGTCTTTGATCGGTGCATCATATGTTATGTGGACCTACTTATTCAGTGGTGATGCGTATGGCTTGATAAATAGCTTTCTTCTCAAGTCGGGGATAATTACTGCACCGATTCAATGGCTTACAGATCCTTCGTACAACTTCTATGTAGTAGTAGTGGTTGTATTGTGGGGCAGCATGGGTGCCGGTTTTCTTTCTTTTGTTGCCGGATTTCAGTCATTAAACCGCTCTTATTTTGAGGCGGGCTGTATTGACGGTATACGAAATCGTTGGCAGGAGCTATGGTATATCACATTGCCGCAAATGGCACCACAGCTTCTCATAGGTGCTGTACTTACAATCTCCGGGTCATTTGCTATTGGAGCTCAGTGTTCTGCGTTAACAGGCTTCCCAAGTACCGATTATTCAACACATACACTTGTTCTTCATATTCAAGATTATAGTAATAACAGATTGGAAATGGGATATGCTTCGGCAGTAGCGGTTGTTTTGTTTGCAATTATGATATTGTCATGGATGGTAATAAATAAAGCAATTCGAAATCTATCATCAGAATGAAAGGTGGAATAATAATTGAGTTCCAAACGGGTAACACGCTCAAAGTACGGCAATGCAATTTCTTTTTTCTTCCTTGCTTTAATGGGAGTCTTTATAGCGTTACCGATATACTATTCTATTATCAACGCATTCAAACCGGTTAGCGAGTTGTTTTTATTCCCGCCAAGGTTTGTTGTTTATCATCCGACTTTTGAAAATTTTAAAAATATCATCAGATTACAATCTCAGTCAACCATAGCTGTAGAAAGGTACATATTTAATAGCGTAACAGTTACGGTAATTGCAACTGCCGGATATATTTTAATTGCTTCACTTGCGGCTTATCCTATGGCGAAAAAAGAATTTCCCGGCAAGAAAATTATATCTGTTGTAATTGTTTTTGCGATTCTTTTCAGTGCGGATGTTACAGAGTTGCCAAGGTATATGATGATGTCAAAATTCGGAATGCTCGATACCTATTGGGCAATTCTGCTGCCGGCTATGGCTGGGTCGTTTGGTGTTTTTTTGATGATTCAGTTTATGAGCGGAATCCCAAATGATATTCTAGAGGCTGCTAATATAGATGGTTCCAACGAAATACAAACATTCTTTTATATTATTATGCCTTCGGTAAAACCTGCATTATTCACTTTGACAATTTTCACCTTTATAGCGACATGGCCTCTTTCGGGAAGTCAGTTTACATACAGTGAAAGTTTAAAAATGCTTCCAACTATGTTAGCTCAATTGAATTCGGGCGGAATTTCAAGAACCGGTGTTGCGGCAGCCGGAACAGTAGTAATGATGCTGCCGCCAATTATTGTTTTTCTAATATGTCAAGGCTCTGTCATAGAAACAATGACATATTCCGGGATTAAAGGTTAGGGAATGGTGAATACGGTAATGACAAAGTTGAAAATAATATTTATTGCCGTCTTTCTTGTAACGGTTTTAGCTTTTCCGTGTCAGGCACTCTCGACAGGCACAGCTTATATGTATGATGCAAATGGAAATTCCTATGCTTCGCCGGAGGCTTATGTGCCAAGTAAATTTATCAGCGGTATTTCTTTGAAAACAGGTGCGTTTTCAACGCCACAAGATATTTATGTAGATTCAAATAGAAATATCTATATATCAGATACCGGAAATAACAGAATTATTGTTGTAGACAAAAACTTACATGTGACGCGAATTGTAAATGAGGTTTTGATACAGGGTGAAAAAAGTGCGTTGTCAAACCCTAATGGAATCTTCTTTGGAAATGACGGACTTTTATACATCTGTGATACAGGAAACTCCAGAGTTATTGCACTGGATAGCAATAATAATGTGCGTAGAAATATTACAGGTGATGATATAATTGCCGTTAATGAAAATTTGCAATTCAGACCGGAAAAAGTCGTAGCAGATAATGAGGGAATAGTGTATATTGTTTCTTCGGATATTTATCAAGGAATTTTACAATATGATACAGAGGACAAGTTTGTAGGATTTTTTTCTCCTAATGAGGTAACGGTCTCAATTGGGGTAAGGCTAAAAGCAATGTGGAAACGCATATTTTCTGAGGAACAGTATAATTACACCGAAAAGATATTACCTGTAGCTTATAATAATTTATTTATTGGAACACAACAGTTGATTTATACTACCGCAATCGGTGTAGAACCGGGCAATGAAATTAAATGCATGAATGCGATGGGAACCAATATTTTGGTTACTCCGCAAATACAACGCGGTGAAGTAAGCTATGGCGATTTAGAAACCTCCTATGAAAATAACACGCTTATCAAGAGCAATTTTGTTGATGTTTGCGCTGATGAAGACGGAATGTTTGCTGCTTTGGATGAAACAAGGCAACGCGTTTTCTTGTATGACAGCGAATGTAATCTAATATGTGTTTTCGGAAGCAAGGGCAGCACATTAGGTCAATTTATTAGTGCACGAGCAATCGAAAAATGCGGTAAAGATTTCTTGGTATTAGACTCGGAAACTGGAAGGATAACATTTTTTACTCCTACTGAGTACATTGAAAAAGTAATTGATGCTTTGGCGTACTATAAAGCCGGTAAATATGAAGAATCAGTAAATAAGTGGGAAAACATTCTCAGTTATGACAGTAATTATACGATTGCGTATCGAAGTATTGGCAGGGCATATTTGCAGCGCGGCGATACTGAAAAGGCAATGAAAATGCTGAAAAAAGGCAATGACAAATTTTATTACTCTTTGGCTTTAAAAGAAAACAGGAAAGAGTTTTTACGCAATAATTTACTATGGATTTTACCCGTGGTAATTATAGTAATTACCGTTATTATTATTGGTATAAAAAAAATCAGGCTGTGGCTCTTGTCATATAGGACTAATAGAAGGGGGCGTTAATGATGAATGAAGAAGAGAAAGTATTGAGCATTCAATATAAGGAAAAAATTTATATTCTTTTTCGCCTTTTAACTCATCCCATTGACGCTCTGAATGATGTGAAGTATGAAAAAAAAGGATCACTGACTATTGCAAATATTATTTTATTTTTGTTTTTTTTAGTGCATATGTTTTCTTCTTCAAAAACGGGCTATCTTTTTCTTTCATCTAATGAAGTGAAGGTAAATATAATTTCGGTCTTTTTAACTTCTGTCGGTGCGGTTGCATTATGGAATGTTTGTAATTGGGCGGTATGCACATTGTTTGATGGAGAAGGATCATTTCGTGAAATTTGGATAATGACTTGCTATTCTATTTTACCGTATGTAATATTACAGCCAATGATAGTTTTATTTTCAAATGTTCTTTCCATTGATGAAACGGTCTTATACTCTACATTGAGTACATTAGCAATGGCTTGGTTTTTACTTCTGGCCTTTTTGAGTATGATGGTTTGTCAGCAGTTTACAGTCACAAAAACAATTGTATTGGCTATAGTAACTTTTCTTGCTATTCTTGCTGTGGCGTTCTTGGCCTTAATGCTTTTTAGCACATCACAACAAATCATCGGTTTTGTTAAAAATATTGTTTTGGAGTTGTTGTTATGAGGGCAAATAAAATGTTACGAAAAGGCGTTGCAATTATGCTTTGTATCGTCATTTCATCATTCATAATAGCAATAGTGCCATCAACAAAAATCGGTGCAGCACCGGTGGATGATTCGATTCTGGTTTGTGAGAACAATCAATTAGGATTATATGTTAATCCTAATACGGCAGTAATCAGCGTTCTTGATAAACACAGTAATAAACTTTGGAATTCAAATCCTGAAACCGGCGATTCTTATGATGCGCGACTTAACTCTCAGATTGTAGTATCGTTTTTTGATGAACTCAGGAATATAGTTACTGTTAACAGTTATGAGGGCTCTGTATCTCCCAAGACATTTAAAATCAAAACTATTGTAAAAAATAATGAAACAACAGGCTTTCAAGTTATTTACAATTTTGAAAATGAAAATCATCGTTTCAGTATTCCAATTATAGTAACATTGAAAAGCAAATATTTAGAAGTCACTATTGATTATAAGCATATTAAAGAATATGGGACTTCAAAAGTCTGCCAAATCGACTTGATGCCATTGATGGGGGCAGGTTCTCCGACAGATTCCGGTTATTTGTTTTTGCCGGATGGCAGCGGCGGTATTGTTGATTTTGCAAATATTACAGAAAATAATACCGACTATGATGAGCCTGTGTATGGTTATGATGGCGGGATTGATGTTACTTTATCACAATTGCCACACCGGGAGGGCATTAAAATGCCGGTTTTCGGTATTAAATGCGGTTCTGATGCTATATTTGGCATTATTACAGAACAGGAAGCATTGGCGCGAATTAAAGCCTCGTCAGCTATGAACAGTTTTGGTTACTCTGCTGTATATCCTTCGTTTTCGTATCGCGAATCGGATTTGACGGGAATTGTTGATAAAGGCTCTGTAACACGCTCGGTGCGCTTAGTAGATAATACAGTATCGTCAGAGAATCCAAAAGTTTGTTATTATTTTCTTTCCGGTGACGAAGCTGATTATAGTGGAATGGCAAGGCTTTATCAGAGCTATCTTGTTAAAAAATTTGAATTGACTAAAAATGCATCTAAAATATTTCCTTATATAGAAGCATTTGGTCTTACATACAAAAAAACAAATTTTTTCGGCTTGTCCTTCAAAAGTTCAATTGCTGCAAATAAATTTTCAGACTTATTAAAGATAGAAAGCAATCTCAAAGACTTGGGAATAAATAATACGGTTTATTCTTTAATAGGCTTTTCCAAAAATGGATACCATGGCAATTCCGAAGCGGGATATAGCATCAGCAAAAAACTCGGTGGTCAGAAGGGACTTGATGAACTAATTAAAAAAGTTGGGGAAAAACGTATTTTCTATTCAGTGGATTTAGTAAGAAATTATTCGAATGCAGGAAAACTTTTTAAGGGATCGGATTATATAAGCGGTTTGAATAAGTTGACTGTCGTAAGACAATCCGGCAAACTCAGTACCGGGGCATGGAATGATTCGACAAAGTGGTTGTTCAGGAAATCCTCGTCAATAATTTCCTTAAATAATAAACTGACTGAAAAAATGCAAGAGGCCACAAAAATCGGTGTGTTATATGAAAACTTAGGTTCGGATATTTACAGCGATTTTTCGGATAAGATAAACAGCGACCGTCAGCAGTTAGTGAACACTTATCAAAGCTGTGTTTTCAGATCGCAAAAACAGAGGCAGGTTGCTGTGGATGGCGGCAACATATATGCGTTGTTTAATTCAACAATGCTATGTGAAATTCCCGATTCTTCCAGTAATCAAAATATTATTTCCTACTCAGTACCATTTTACACGATGGTGCTGCATGGATATGTGACAATGTGTTCAAAGCCTATAAACGAAGAATACTCTGCCGAGCAGCTTATCAGGTTTTGCGGCGAAAACGGAGTTTGTCCAACATTTAGAATTACATCTTGCGACAATAACAAATTAAAAAATAGCGAACTTTCATTTCTTTATAATTCAAAATATGAGATGTGGGAAGATACAATTGAAAAGTCTATGAAATGCTTATATGAAGTGCAAAACGGCTTGGAGAATGTTTCTATTCTGAAACATCAGTACGTGGGAGCATTAAGCATTATGTATTATGAAAACGGAACGGTAATTGTATCAAACACCGGAAATGAAACTGAAAAATATGAGGATATGAGTGTAGGACCATATGGTATTGTTCGTATAGATTAAGTTTTATAGTGGAGAAATCAATTGAGCATTTACAAGCGTTATTTTTCAGCACTTATACGGTGCAGAAATTGGTCGGCTTTAAATTTGCAAAGTGGAGGGAATTATGAGTATTGTAACAGAAAAATTTGTGCCACGATATGGAAAACAAATTGATGATTTGGTCGGCAACCCGGATAGAGGTTTTCGCACGGAAACAGTTTGGTATGTTGATAAGGCAGCAGAAAGTGAAAATCCGAAAAAATATATCGAAGATAAATTGGATATATATTGTCTGCCGTGCAAAGATGAAAAAATAAGGTTAGATATGATATATACATATTTGACAGCATATCGGGCCAGAGACTTGCCGAAAGAAGCTTTAGAGGTTTTACAGATATTTTTCAACGTGTTACGCGAAAGAAAAATGAAAATCATGCTGCGGTTTGCATACTGTGATAATTTTTTGGCTCTGGAAACCGGAGCCGGAGAAGCCAATATAGCGCGCCATATTCAACAATTGAGACAATTGGTTGCAAGAAATGCGGATGTAATACATACTTTACAGAGCGGATTTGTGGGCGCATACGGTGAATGGGCTCCTTGCTACCAAATGCCGCCGGTTAACTATTATAATGTCCTTTGGAGAATTTTGCACGAATTAGTTTTCCCGAGCGGTTTGTACTATCAGTTGCGTTTACCGACTTATAAGAATTATATAAACGATTATAAACCGTATTACGATAGAATCGGTATTGATAGCTGTGCTTTTTTCGGTGAGCAAACGCGTGAAGGCTGGGAGTCCGAAGGATTTCAGGTAAACGGAGAGCTGAAAGAAGATTGGGAGCAGTTAACACGAGAGGCAGCTTATACTCCGCAAGACGGCGAATTGTTTGTGAATGTTAATTTGGTAGAAACAAAACGCATGGTAGATGGAAAAGAAGCAATACTTGAAATGGCGCACCATAGGTTTACTTCATTTAGCTGTTGGCATGGGTATAAAGAGATTTCGGCTGAGGAAGAGAACACAACCGTTATGTACGGATGGAAACAGGAAGAAATCACCGCTGAATGGCTCAAAAAAAATAAAATTGTATATAACCCAAACTATTTTAAAGATGACAAGGGTAATTCAATTAAAAGAAATACATTTGAGTTCATTCGCGATCACCTTGGTTATCAGATTGTTTTGCAAAATTTTTCTGCTGACAAAGAAATATCACCCGGTGCTGAAGTGAATATTAAAGTTGAGTTAAAAAATTATGGATTTTCCGCGGCTTTCAATATGCATTGTGGTTTTGCAATTTTAGATTCGGATAATAAGGTTATCAAGAGTATAGAGACAGGTAATCCGGAAACATGGTATAGTCACGACCCGCAAAATGCATTTGATGACAATGTTTTAATCCATAAGGTAGAAGGAAAACTTGAGATGCCGGTTGCTCGCGGAGAGTATAGTCTGTGTTTTTACTTAAAGAACAGTATGAACGAACCGGCAAAAGTAGGAAATGAGATTGAGGAATACAATGGTTATGTTATTCTTCAACATTTCAAATATTAAGAAAGAAGGCTAATATCATGAAAAAAATTTCAATTATTGTAAGCATTGTTTTGGCAGCAGCTTGTTTGTATGCTTCTTGTTATACCGGTGTATTTGCCGCAGAAGTATATACAACCGTTATACCTGCAAAATATGTTGCAGAAGATCTGCAAACAGAATTAGAAGTTGCTGAAACAGATGAATCTTTTCCGGCTGGCGTTGTGATCGAGGGAACGGCAGTTCCGGCTCCGAATTCATCAAAATTACCCTTGGGGACTTTGCTATCTGTTACTGATTATGCAGAAATTCATTGTAAACCTGTTACTAATTCGGTTGGCGCGATTTACTATGTAAAGGCGCCTGACAATCAAAAAGAGACTCATTTGCGGCTTTATCCGGTGATTAAAGATTCAAACGGAAAAATACATGCAAGATATCAGTGGGGATATACCAGTTGGTATATACTTAATAAGGATTCAAAGGACTGGGAAGAAATAGCTATTGAAAATTACGGTCCGACACTTCCGGCAGGATTTGAAGGCTATGTGTATATTCCGAATGAACGGGTCACACTTCCTACATTAATCACAGCATCGGATGAATATGTCGGATGCAAGGCATGGTATCCCACACAATCAGGAACACCGGTTGTTATGAGTGCACCTATAGTTGTGACATCGTCAGGATTGAAGAACGGGAAACCAACCGCCGACAAAGTAACAATAGGCGACACCTCATATGATTTGTTTGAGAGAAATAATTCCGGAGGAAATTCCGGAAACGAAGACAATGATGATTATGACATCGGTAAATATGAAGGCGAAAAAATAAATTACGGTGCAACAAAAATTACTTCGGTGAAAACAACAAAATTGGCCGAATCAGTTCATAACGGTCAGCCGATTTCGACGAAAGCATTTTCTGACTGGGATTCCGATTCCCCGACATGCACCAATGCTAAGGCAATTGATAGTGCAATCGGGCTCACCAAACATCCGAGTTTTTCATTAACAAGGAAGACCGGAAGCATAGCCGAAAATAGTGATCTTTTAGCGTCATTTAATTTTGACGGTAAAACCAATTCGGGAGCGGAAAGCGTTCTTTTCTATGTGAAAATGCCGAGTGATTCGCCTAAGAAGCTCTCAAAGATATTATTTAATTTTACTGATCCCGATGGCAGAACTGTAGTTGCTTATATATATAACGGAATGTGTTCGTTAATGGAAAAGGGAAGCGACACATGGACTCCTGCACCCATTGATGCATATTATTTTGATCTTCCCGCCGGCTTTGAGGGATATATACGTTTTGATTATTCCACGCTTTATTCTCCCTCCGGCAAGACGGTCACTCCTGATTACAACATTACGTTAGCACTTATTTATATTCCGGAAACGAGCGGAAGTGAAATTGTATTAGGCTTACCGTTACTGCTTACCGAAAACAATAATTCCGGAACGGCAGTATACTTAAATGGGGATACAAATGCAGCGAGAGATATTTTCACGGGCGAGGTTCTTAAAAAGGAAGATGTTATTAAGAAGGTTAACATTGGTGATACAATTGAAACTTTGCCGGATTATACCACATTAGATTACGAGATACACACTATTGAGAAATCTGATTATTCGGACTCATCGTTGCATATTTCTTGGGATGCGTATCCCGGAGCTGCTTCCTATAGGGCGGAGTTATACAAAAAGACATCGAACTCTGTAACATATGAGTTGAATTATATTCTGTTCAAAAGAGAAGATACCGAAGCTGCCGAAATAACATTTGACGGATTAGAGGAAAATGTTCAGTATGCGGTTTTAGTTACAGCCCTTGATTCGGCAGGTGATCCCATAGCAATATATGACTATGCAAATGTAAGTTTGGATAGTTCGGATGACGGTATCGGTGATATTACATGGGGCGATGGCAGCACCGATGATGATGGTTTCGGGAACTGGGACTTTACTCCCGATAACGGTGGATTGCCGAAAACCGGTCAGAAAATATTAGGCGTTGTTTCGGTTGTATTTGCTGCCGTGCTTTCAATGTTTGCAGGTTTTAAAGCTTTCCTTTTAATCAAGCGCAGAAGAAACGATGTTAAGGAGGCGGAATGATGAAATATCACATCCGTAGTTTGGCAATTATCCTTTCTTTAGTAATGATTTTTTCAGTTGCTTCGGTCGGTTGCCGTTCAAGAGATGATTCCTCAACAACAAGCACAGTATCGTCAAAGACCGAAAGAAAGAAAAAGATAATTGTTATTAAGAAAAAGAGGGAGTCATCTGGTTCTTCTTCAACGTCGAGTCCCTCTGATAGCCAAAACACCGTTGACAATAATCAACAGGGAAATAATAACCCAAACAATAATCAGACGGTCACTGAAAAAATACCTGTTGCTGTTAATAAAACCTTTGCCCCATTAACTTCCAGCGGTGATTTGCTTTTACTGGAGAACCCGGATAGAGGATTTCGTACAGAAATTGTTTGGGATGTTACAGAGGCTATGCAAGCTTCGGATATGGACAAATATTTTGATGATAAATTCAGTGTTTATGTGAACTCATATCAAGAACCTTGTAAATTGGCTTTGGCGTATGTTTATTTAACAAAGTATAATCGTTCTGCTTCAATACCGGCAGAAGGGATAGCAGCCATTGAAAAGTTTTTTGAAAAATGCAAGGCTAAAAAAATCAAACTGATGCTGCGGTTTTGCTACTGCACCAGCTTTGAAAAATTGGATGAAAATGCCGATGAAAAAACCATAATAAGGCATATAAAGCAGTTGGCTCCGGTAGTTAAAAAGTATTCGCCCGTAATTCATACGATATCTTGCGGTTTTGTGGGTTCGTACGGTGAATGGGCTTATGCGTATCAACGGCCTTACGTTAACTATAAAACCGTAATGAGCAACATTGTTAAATACTTATCTGCTCCTAACAAACTGTATTTTTCTATTCGTATGCCTAAGTATAAGAATCTCTTTGATAAAACGGATCCGATTTATAAGAGGATTAGTTATAATAACGACGCTATGTTTGGTGAGCAGAGTAATTCGGGTTGGGAATCTGAAGGTTATCAGCTCGGATCTGCCGAATGGACACAGGTTATGAACGAAGGGGCTTATACACCGCAGGACGGAGAAATGTTTACAAATCAGAATATGATTGAAACAAACCGTAAGCCGTCCGGACTTCAGGTTATATTAGAAACTGCTCACCACCGTCATACATCTATGAGCAGCTGGCATGGTTATTATGATGCTTCGGCAAATTCAACCAGTGTAATGCATGCATGGAAAAGTGAAGTTATTACACCGGAACTGCTTGAAAAGAACCATATTGTATATGCACCGTCTTGGTTTAAGGATAACAGCGGTAAAAGCGTAACACGAAACGCATTTGAATTTATCCGGGATCACTTAGGCTATAAGGTTGAGGCTCAAAAGCTCTCGGTAGCAGGTGAAAGCAAGGCCGGCAGCAAAATCAATATTAGTATGTCTTTGAAAAACTACGGAATGTCAGTTGGCTTTAACTTAGTAAGCGGATTTGCGATTTTAGATGATGAATATCGCGTGGTTTCTCATGTGAAGGCAGGCGATCCCACAAGTTGGTACAGTCATTCACCTGATAGCATTACGGATACAAATGTTCCCGAATATTCAATATCTGCGCAAATGAATCTGCCCAATAAGAGCGGTCATTATTACCTTGCATTTTATCTGAAAAATACATTGAATGATATGGCTCGTCTAAGCAATCAAATAGAAGTTTGCGATGGTTTTAACCTTATTCATGAATTTACTATATAGGAGGAAAACATTTTGAACAATATCAAATTTAAAAGAACACTTGCGTTATTGTTGGTGTCGGTTTTATCTGTTTCTGTAGTCGGATGCAGAAAATCTCCAAAATCTGATGATAACGGCAACAGCTCCGTTCCGGTTGATTACGAGTATGTATATGAATATGAGGATGATAGCGGAAATGAGCTGACTTCAAATAATCCATCCGCAAATTCGCCCAATCAATCTACACCGAATAATGCCGGGAAAACGATTGATCAGATTGATTATCTTAAGAACTCAGGCACTAAACAGGAAAAGCTTTTCGGAAATTTGGAAGGAACAACTTTAAGAATTGTTACACGTGCTACTATCTCGGATTGGCAAAAAGCATTTATGGAGCAATTTAAGAAAAAATATAAATTAAAGAGTATAGAAACCGTTCCCTACAGCTATCAGGAAGAGCAAGCAAAGATAGTCAGCATTATCGCGTCCGGTGATAAGAAAAACTATTTGGATGTTATTACAACCGGTGTCACAACATTATTGCGGTATGTTTACGGAAATGTCTTGCAACCGATTGATAAATACATTGATAAGAGCGATTCTGCATGGAGCTACAATGGAACTTCTATGTTTGCACCTGATTTCTTTAAGGTTAACGGAAAGATTTACGGCAGTCCGACGGTTTCGTTTGATGAACAGTATGTTTTCTATAACAAAACATACTTCAAAGAAAATAACATTCCGGATCCGTATACTGAATATTACCTGAAAAACAACTGGAATTTTGAGACATTTATGGATGTAGCCAAAAAGGCGACGACATATGCAGCAGACGGAAAGACCGTAAAGACATACGGCTTCTCAATGTGGAATTACTTCTCTTTCCTTAATTCAGCGGGTAATACCGTAATCAAACAGAATAATAACGGCAAATGGAACCCATGCTTTGATGATGAGGCGGGTATGGCGGCACTCAAGCTGCTCTATGATTGCAAATATAATAACTGGTTGTCTCCTTATTCGGGTTATACCGAATTCATTGAGCGTAAAACTGCAATGTTTCTTGAAAAGCCGGCAAATGCTATGGGAGGAACAGACGCGTACAATAAAATGTCAGACGCTATAGGAATGGTTCCTATGCCGAAGTGGAGAAATTCCGATCCTTACTATGCTACGGTTATAGCCGAAGGAATGGGCGTTCCGGTTTGTGCTAAAAATGTTGGGGCAGCAGTTGCTTATATTTATGAATATAATGTTGCAAGTGCCGTTAGAAATGCTTCGGAGGCATTTCGGACACAAAGAAGAAAATGGATATCTGATGAACATCTTAAAATACGCAATGAGTATTTAAAGCAGTGCAAATTCAGTTATACACTGGTTGACGGATTGACCGGTTTCTATACTGAAAACCGCATCAAATTCTTTGATATTATGTTTAAGGAGAAAATTGCGCCCGCTAATGCGGTTGACCGTATGAAGCCTTTAATTCAGGAAAGTATTAAAAAGACCGTCGGATAAATTAACCCTTAAAGGGTCTTCGATTCAAAATGTAGTATTCTGTGTAATCGGGTTGTCGGTTTACAATCCGATTGCACAGGAGAACATTTATGCAGGCATATAGGAAACTAAGAAAGATTAAGATGTTTGGAGAATTTTAATGTCATCAATTATGCTGGGCACATCTGCGTCAGAGGGTATTCCGTCAGCCTTTTGTGACTGTGAAAATTGCAGAAAAGCGAGAGCGGCAAAGGGTAAAAATATCCGTACGCGAACCGATTTTTTAATTGACGAAAAAAATATTATAGATTTCGGTCCGGATATTTATGCACAGGTGCTGCGCGAAGATATTGATCTTGTAAATCTTGAAAATGTGTTTTTAACGCACTTCCATGACGACCATATATCTTTGTCAAATTTAATGACGCATAACAGCGGCAAATCCGTTTGTAATAAGCCTTTAAATATCTACGGTTCAAAAGAAGCATTAGAGGGCATTAGGTGGATTTTCCCTATTTATAAGGATCATACTCATGCCGACGCACCTGATTATTTCACGCACTTCAATCTTATGCCTCTTGACCCGTTTGTAACCTATTCAATCGGAGGATTAGCTGTAACTCCGATTTTATCCAGTCATTTTGGTTTTGCAACAAATGAATTGGGATTTAATTATATTATACAAAAGGGAAACGGAAAAAAATTCTTGTATGCGGTTGATACCGGTTGGTATAATGCCGAAACATGGAATTTTTTAAGGCGGTTTGATATTCAATTGGATTTTATCGTTATTGAATGTACTTACTGTACTTACAAATTGCCGTATCATCAAGACGGTCATTTGGATTTTGAAAACCTCTTACTTATGATAGAGGAGTTTAATAAATGTGCGGTTATTAAAAAAGGCACACCGATTTATGTGACACATATAAGCCATTTAAACGAATTGTCACACGAGGAAACCCAAAAATATTTTGATTCATTACCTTGGAATTTAAAAATGGGTTATGATGGGATGAAAATAGATTAGGAGCATAGAAGTATGAAATCAATTACCGTTAAAGGGCGTGAATATTTATTTAACCCGGAGGATAACAGCGTCAATGTCATAAGCGGTCGTAAGCGATGGAAACAAAGAACGGATTTTGACCCGTTAATCAATGTTTTAGACGAGAACAATAAAATAAAAACCTTTTATTTTAAAGATGCCGAGCATTTTAATTGTGTAACGTTTGAAAACGGAGTCGGTTACGGAATAAGGGCTGATTACCACGATTGGATTGCAGAAGGCAAAAAATATCAGTTGCATTTGAGAACATTGATTTGGGTTCATAAAACAACCGGACGGCTTTATTTTGAATTGATACCGATAAAGGAAATTGATAATATTTTTGAAATTCGCTGGCCTGTACCCTATGAATGGAAAAGGGAAGACGAAAATTCGTATACCTTGTTTCCGAATTTTATGGGAATGATGATACCCAGCAATTGGGATACCGAAATCTGCAATAATGATTATTACCGATTTTGTGAGGCCGGTGCAAATATGCCTTGGTATTCCCAGGTTGACCATTCAGAGGGATACATAACTATTTTAGAAACACCTTACGACTGTAACTATCGTTATTATCATCCTGCACAGGACGGGCCGACCGAAATATTTTTAATGTGGAAGCCTTCGCTGGGTAAAATCGGTTATCGGAGAGTTGTTCATACGCAGTTTATATCAGATTGCGATTATGTAAAGGTATGTAAAACCTATCGCTCATATGTTAAGGAGCAGGGAAAGCTTTTAACTCTTGCGCAAAAGCGATTGGTAAATGCCAAAATTGACGATTTGATAGGTTCGCCGATTATACATACCGATATATACTATGATGTCAGACCGGAAGCCGTAATTTATGATAAGGAGCATCCGGAAAACAACTACCGCTTTTCAACATTTTCTCAACGCAAAGAGCAGCTCAGGCAGCTTAAAGAATCAGGTCTCGGAAAAGCGTATCTGCATTTAGACGGTTGGGGAAAGGACGGGTATGACCATTTGCACCCCGATATTCTTCCGCCATGTGAAAAAGCCGGCGGAGCTAAAGATTTTGCGGATTTGCAAAATTTCTGTAAGGAAAATAATATTCTTTTCGCACTTCACGACCAATATCGCGATTATTACATTGACGCCGAAACATATGACGAAAATAATTCCGTTCAGTGTGTAGACGGAACGGTAGAACACGAATGTACATGGAACGGAGGCGACCAAAGCTATCTTTGCCAAATGCTTGCACCGTATTATATTGCAAGAAATTACGACAGCCTAAATGAAATGGGAATAAATCCGGACGGCGTTTATTTAGATGTATTTTCCTGTGTGCATTTAGATGAATGCAGCAATCCCGAACATACTATGACGCAGAAAGAATGTATTGAATTCCGACAGAAAAGCATGGCGCTGTTAGCCGCAAGAGGTATGATTATCAGCAGTGAGGTTGCCGTTGATAGCTTTTTACCTTATTTGGTTCTTTGCCATCATACCCCATACAGAGGTGCTCGGGACGATCTTAAAAGCTGGGGAATATATCTCCCGCTATTTAATCTTGTTTATCACGACTGTTTCATAGTTCCGTGGACAATGCGCGATGATAAAAATGCACCGATAAATGAAAACCGCTATCTGGACGCTATTTTAAACGGAGATCCGGCATATCTTGATATTAACGCCGACAAGGACGAGATCAGGAAAATAGAGGCGGTATCCTCTTTGCAAAAAGAGCTTTGCCTGTGCGAAATGGTTTCGCACGAATTTGTAAATTGCGATCGTTCGGTACAAAGAACGGTATTTTCCAACGGTACTGCGGTTACAGTCAATTATGTAACTCATGAGTATAAGGTGGAAAGGCAAGAATAATATCCGGGCAACTTTTCGGTATTATATTATTGCAATGACAAAATCAAATTGTCAGTTTGTAATTATGTTTTAAGAACAGTATAGGTAAATGTCGGTTTTTACATAGCGTATAAGCGTTATGTAAAAATAATAATATATAAAGGAATGGTAGACAATGAAAAAAATTTTGGCAACCACCCTCGCATTTGTATTGATGTCAACAGTATTTTTTGTCAGCAAAGTTCCTGTAAGAGCAGCAGAAGACACAACAACAACGGGCAAGTTTCTTTCGGCAACCAGATCGATGCCGTCTCCGATAGTAGGCTTTACAGCCGAAGCAGACAACAGCGACACATTAAAAACCTTTGGTACGGCAGTAAAAATAATTTCAGATGGGGAAAATAGAGGTGAATTCTATTTTGCCTATAATAACCCCGTAGGCGGTGGGAAAGGTATGCTTATGTATGCCAAAACAATGGATGACGGTATAGCAACAAAACCGCAGATTTATATTATTGCGGATACCAACAGTGCATATTCATATTATGGCAAATGGTATACATTAAACAAAAATGATAAAGAATGGCAAGAGTTGAATTATGATAATTACGGCGGTGAATTACCGCCCGGCTTTGATGGATACATATATATTCCGTTTGACGCTATAACACAGGTGCCGTTGCAGGAAACAAGTAAGGTTAAGGGATATAGCGTGCAACTGTTGAGAAATGGTACATATACCAATGGAGATTATATTACATTCGGTCAGCCGATTATTGTTACAAGTGAAGGCATTCCGAACGCTGAGAAAATAGACTGCGGTGATTGGGCGTATTATTATTTCGGAAAAAAAGCGCCGCAATATAACGGAACGCTAACTGAAGCGGTGGCTATGGATTATGATCTTAATTTTAATGCCTCTGATCCAACAATTCCTACTTATCAAGACGACACGCATTATACAATATCCGGAGATCATTATTTGAAAAGAGTCAGACCTGCCATTGATTCTTCGGGATTTAAGCTGGGCAGCGCATTTAAATTTACCACATTAAATTATACCGATGAACAAGGAAAAAGCTGTGCACCAGACTCTCATATATACATTAAGGTTAAAAAAAATAATATTGCTGCACACGGTATGATGCTTTATGTTAAGACCGAAAACGACGGCAAGCCTTATGGTATACAGGTTTATATCAATTATACACCTCAATTCAGCGGTTCTGCATATGCTCTGAAAAGGGGCAGCTCGGCTTGGGAAAATGTCAGCTTTGCTTCACAATACGGACCTGTTTTAGAGTCCGGGTTTGAAGGATATGTTTATTTCCCGTTTGTAGGTGACTTTGAAAAGTTGGATAATAAACCTATAGATATCTATAGTTTATGTTTTACAGCAGGAAACAACAGTGAAGGAAAGGCAATATACGAAGAGGGCAGAAGCATAATAGTCAGCAAACCGATTGCAATTACAAGTGATTTGGGTAACAATCCGCCCTCGCCTGAGATGCTGAAATTCGGCAATGAAACAAAGTCTTATTTCACAGAATCGGCACCGAAGGTACTTGGTGATGCGAACGGTGACAAAACTACGGACATAAGGGATTTGGTTCACCTGAATAGTGTAGTAGCCAATCCTTCGGAATATACGGAAAATGCAGATGTAGATAATAACGGCGTAATTGACGATTATGATTTAGCTGCATTAAGAAAAATATTGCTTGGTATTTTAGGCTGATATCAGGAAATGAAAAAGCAAGAATAAGCAAATAAAATTTATATGCGATATATTTCGTTTTGCAACGAAATATATCGCGTCCGTTTGTTATTATTCTGCTTTTTAATTTTGTCTTATAATATATAAAATAATTAAATGATTTAGATGTGAATATTTATGAATAAAAAAGTAAAAGTTGCCTTAATCGGGGCAGGAAACCGCGGGAAAAACGTATATGCAAAATACCTGAAGGTTTTTAACGATAGAGCCGAATTAGTGGCGGTTGCGGATGTTGACTCCGAAAAAGTTGATGAAGTGCGTTCGGAATACGGGATTGCCGATAATATGTGTTTTTCAAGCGGAGAGGCTTTGCTTGAACAGCCAAAGCTTGCCGATGTAATTATGTTGTGCACTATGGATCATCAGCATTTTGATTTGGCTAAGTCGGCAATAGAAAAAGGCTATCATCTGCTTTTAGAAAAACCGATTTCGCCTGATTTGGACGAATGCAGAGAATTGGAACGCCTGGCTCTTTTGCATAAGCGTCATGTGCTTGTGTGTCATGTTCTCAGATATGCACCGCTTTATACAAAGCTTAAAGAAATTTTAAATTCCAATACGATAGGTAAAATTGTTTCTATACAGGCAGCAGAAAATATAGGGTATTATCATTTTGCCCACAGCTTCGTTCGCGGGAATTGGCGTAATTCAAAAGAAAGTAATCCTATGATTATGCAAAAATGCTGCCACGATATGGATATTATGCTTTGGCTGACCGACAAGCACTGTGAATCGGTTTCTTCATACGGAAGCTTATCTTACTTTAAATCAGAGAATGCTCCGAGCGGAGCGGCGGAACGCTGTTATATGTGTCAGTATAATGCAACCTGCCCATTTAGCGCCGAAAAAATTTATATTGATTCTCCTGATACCGGAATAGCACACGGAATTGAAGAATGGGCGTCTATGTTTGTTGTAAAACCGACACCGGAAAAGGTGAGAGAAGAATTGAAAACCAACCTTTTCGGGCGCTGCGTATGGCACTGCGACAATGATGTTGCCGATCATCAAGTGGTAAATCTTTTGATGGAAGACGGATTAACGGTAAGTTTTCATGTTTGCGCCGCAACAAACAGTTTGGGACGCACAATGCATTTATGCGGTACCGAAGGTGATATTTATACAAATACCGACACTCAGACAATCACGGTGCAGCGTTTCGGAGAAAAGCCGTCGGTTATAGATGTAAACTCTATGTGTTTGGATCTTTCGGGTCACGGCGGCGGTGACCGTAAGCTCATTGAGGATATGATAAATATTGTAAGCGGTTCGGATGGCTCGGGATTGACGGAAATTACAAGATCGGTAGAAAGTCACTATATGGCGTTCGCAGCAGAAAAATCCCGGATAAACAATGGTCAGCCTGTAAAAATAAATGATTTAAAAATAAATGCCGTTGAAATGTAACACATTAAGTTTTTAATTTAGGGTCGGTAAGTATCCGAGCGGGAACAGATAAAGATATTTAATCCGGTTGTCGGGTTGGTTACAAACCTACCTTATATTATATAACGGAGCGATTTGACATATATAATTATGAATAAAAATTTATCAAAAACAATACGCATAGGCTCACTGTGCGTAAGTGCTTATTTGGCAAGTTATGTAACGAGAAATATATTAAGCGTTTCTTCGCCCGAAATGATCGGCGAAGCATTTTTCAGCAAGGAATATGTCGGTCTTTTATCTTCGGTATGTTATATATTTTATGCTTTGGGTCAATTATTTAACGGGTTCATAGGCGATAAGGTTCATCCGAGATATATGCTGGCAATCGGATTTTGCACAAGCGGTATTATGACGGTGCTTGTACCGATTTCAAACATCAGAGCATTGCACTTTATATGTTTTGCGTGCATAGGATATTCGCTTTCCATGCTGCGGGGACCGCTTACTAAGGTTATATCTGAAAGTACGGATATAAGGTATGCGAGAATAATATGCACAATTCTTAATATGGCAGGCTTTGCCGGTCCTATAATTGCAAGCTTGCTATCCTTGTTTATGCATTGGCGCGCGGTGTTTTTTATTGTCGGTATTATAACCGTTGTAATAGGCGTAATATGCTTTGTTGCTTTTACTGTGCTTTCCGCAAAGGGTGAAATAGTATTCAAAAAGGATGCATCGGTTGGTTTTAAAAGTCTTTTTGAGGTTTTCAGAATAGAAAGCTTTATATTTTATATGAGCATAAGTGCTGTCAGCGAGGTGTTAGCTACTTCAATAACATTTTGGATACCTACCTATTCAACGGAGCATTTGGGATTTTCTGCGGAGACTTCATCACTAATATATTCAATAATGTCATTTTCAACATTATTAGCGCCTTTTATATCTCTTTTTATTTACGATTACATTTTGCGCGATGCGGTAAAGCTTTCGTTAATTATGTATGTTGCTGCCGCGGTCTTTTTCATAGCCGTAAGATTTATTGCAGAGCCGTATGTAAATATAACTATGTTTATTTTAGGACGACTTGCCGGCAGTTGCGCTGCCGGTGTGGTATGGAGCGTTTATATACCCGGCTTGGCTGAAAGCGGAAAGGTATCCAGTGCAAACGGAGTGATTGATGCGGCAGGTTATCTAATGGCTTCTATAGCTAATGCTGTTTTTTCCGGTTTATTAAATATCATAGGTTGGAATGGAATAAAAACCGTGTGGTATCTAATTATGGCTTTCGGCGCGGGAATTGCAGCGGCAAAGCTTTTGTCAAAAAAAGCAGCACGGTAATATTGAGCCTTCCAACAGATAAAACAAAACGGATAAATATTATATTCGGGGAACTGCGATACCTCGATTTGCTTTAAACGTAGCTTTAAAAAGCCTCATTTAATCGCTTTTTCCGCGTTTAAACGAGGCTTTTATTGCCGGTTTTAATATCTTAACATAGCAATATATGCTTATAAATTTACGGTGAATTTTTAATGTTCTTTATGGAATGCTTATACTGACTCGGAGTCATTTTTGCATACTTTGTGAAGCATTTTGTAAAGTATTGAGGATTATCAAAGCTTAAATATTCCGAAATTTGAGCCATGTTCAATTTATCTTCTCGAATGAGTCTTTTTGCTTCGCTGATTTTAAGAGAATTAAAGTATTTTATCAAACCGCCGCTGTAATACATTGAAAAAAGCTTTTTAATTTGGCTTTCGCTTGTATTTATGTGTTTGGCAATTTGTTTTACGGTTATTCTGTTGCAGATGTTTTCTTTCATAAAATCAATAGTTTCTTTTATTTGGTGCGGAACATCTAATCCGTCAATAACATAATTTCTTCTTTCTGCCTTTGTTGTTGAAAAACCACTTCGGTAAAGTTTAATCAAAAATAACTCCAAAAAATTTTTTGTGGCTTGGCTGCTGCCAAAAGGACAATTATTTTTACAATGCATTTTTTGAATAAGAGGGTTGTTTTCATATTCCATTTCATAACAGGATAAACCCTCTGCAAAAAGTTGAGAAAGAAAGAATTTTTCTTCATGGTTTAATTTAAAGATTTTACCATCAAAATATGACATTGCAGCATTATTGCAATCAAATGTAATAATGCTTACATTCGGGGAATCAACATTGTTACCTTCAAGATTATGAAATTCATTCGGTTTGTGAAAAGCTATTTCCCCGCTTTTAAGAGTGAAACGATTCTTTCCGGCGGTACAAATCATCTCACCCTTGTCAATATACACCATTTCCCAAAAGTTATGGCTTTCTCCGTCATATTTAAAGTTTTTGTTCAGTTCCATATAAAACAAAGTGACTATGCTTTTTACATTAAAAACAGTATCAAATTTGATTTTTGTAAAATTATCCGACATAATACAACCTCTCAACCGATAGTATAATTATTATATCTTTTTTTACATTGAATTGCAAGGCTATATTTAGTATTTTAATATTATATAAAATCATATACGACTATATAAGATATGAGGAGTAGAAAAATGAATATTTTAGCAATAGGCTGTCATCCCGACGATGTTGAAATTGCGTGTTCGGGAACATTGGCAAAGTGTGTAAAACGCGGCGATAAGGTTATTGTGTGCCATGTATCAAACGGCAATCTCGGACATGTTATTATTCCGCCGGATGAGCTGGCGGTAATACGCAAGAACGAGGCAAAAAAAGCCGGAAGTCTTGCAGGCATTGAGGTTATTTGCGCGGACTTTGAGGACTTGAATATATATGACAACAATAAAGAGGCGAGGGAGAGAATAATTGACGTTATCAGATATGCGAATCCCGATGTTATAATCACGCATAATCCCGATGACTATATGCCCGATCACACTGCGGTTTCAAGGCTTGTGTTTGACGCTTCCTTTGCGGCGACTCTCCCGAATTATACAAATTATCCGCATAAATTCAGCTCGCCTGACGGTGCGCCCGCAAAATTAGTGCCCATTTATTATATGGACACTTTAGCCGGAGTAAACTTTGTTCCCGATGAGTTTGTTGATATTTCAGATGAAATAGATTTAAAAATTGAAATGCTTGAATGTCATGAAAGCCAGCTGGTTTGGATGCGTGAGCACGACGGCATAGACTTTGCGGATATGGTGAGAACCTGTTCGAGATACAGGGGCTACCAGTGCGGAGCGGACTATGCCGAGGGCTTTAAGCTTTGCAAGGCATATCTTAAGGGTACAGCAAAAAGGCTTTTGCCTTAAAATTTAAAGGAGATTGTTAATTATGGATTTTATGAGTACGGTTAAAGGTTCTTTACTTGAAGGATTTTATCCCGCAGGCTGGGATATGGCTAAGATTGACGCCTGCTGCGAAAAGGGCGTTGAACGCGAAGAATTCTGGAATGAAAAATTCAGCCCGATTGAATGTATAAGCATTAACGACTTTGATACGTTTATGGGGCACGAAATAGCCATGCAGGTTAAGGAAACATATGAGCAGGGCAGAAAGCTTGCAATTATACTGCCCGTAGGACCTATGGGAATGTATAAATGGGCGGCGTATTTCCTTAATGAATGGAAGATACCTTGTGACCATGTTACCACCTTTAATATGGACGAATGGGCTGACGGAGAGGGAAACACCCTTTCAAGCGATAATCCGGCATCTTTTGAATACAGTATGAAGGAAGCGTTTTTTGGTAAGCTTAACAGCACCGTGCCGGAAAATCAGCGCAATTTCGCAACAAAAACAAACCTTCCTACATACCCTGAGAAAATTGCGGCATTAAAGGCAGAGGGCGCAAAGCTTGTTTTGGTTTACGGAATCGGACGTATGTGCCATATCGCTTTTTGGGAGCCGCATTTTGCCGCGGATTACAAAAATGAGGACGAGTGGAAAAAGGCTCCTTACCGCCTTGGCGCAAAGCTGCACCCGCTTACCATTGAGCAGAACGCCATTACAAGCTTTAAGAGCAGAACAACGCTTGTGCCATGCCGTGCCAATACAATAGGACCCGCTTTGTTTTTGCAGGCGGATTACGCAATCGGCGGTGCCGACGGTGCATTAGGCAGAGGAATGGGCTGGCAGGGAATGAGCTTTTTAACAACGCTCCATTACGGACCGGATATGCATATTACCTCAACCTTTATTCCCACATTGCCGGGCAAGCTATTTTACTTAAAGGAATTGGCAGGACCCTTAACTGCGGAGTGTAACTGATGGAAAAGAAAGGTATTGCGGTTGCGGGCAGTATACTTGCAGATGTTATAAACACAGTATCAAAGTACCCGAAAGAAGGGGAGCTTGCCCAGATTTGTAAGGTATCAAGAGCTGTCGGGGGCTGTGTGCCGAATGTTGCCATAGACCTTAAAAGGTTATGCCCTGATTTAGACGTTATGGCTGCCGGCAGGATTTCAAATGATGATAATGGGAAATATGTACTTGACATTCTTTGCAAAAACGGCGTCAACACCGACAATATCACAATAACTGACGATAATAAAACGAGCTTTACTCAGGTCATAAGCATTGAGGGCGGGCAGAGGACTTTTTTCACTTTTCCGGGTGCGTCAGCGGATTTCGGCTATGATGATATTGATTTCGGCACGCTCTGCCCGAAAATGCTTCATCTCGGTTATTTTCTTTTATTGAAAAGAATTGATGATGGAGACGGTCTGAAAATTCTTAAAACAGCTTCCGAAAAAGGTATAAAAACCTCTATCGACCTTGTAAGTGAAAACAGCGACCGCTATAAATCCGTTCTTCCCTGTCTGCCGTTTACTGATTATTTAATTGTAAATGAATTAGAAGGCGGAAGATTGGCAGGTATAGAGCCTACACCGGAAAATATACCGCAAACGGCAAAAGAGCTTATTAACCTTGGCGTGAGGGAAAAGGTAATAATACATTACAGGGAAGGCTCGGTTTGCTGCAATAAAAGCGGAGAAATTACATTTCTTGAAAGCTTTAATTTGCCGGAGGGTTATATTAAAGGCACAACCGGCGCGGGTGACGCCTTTTGCGCCGGCGTTCTGCTCGGAATATATAACAGTTTATCTGATACCGAAATACTTAACTTCGGGCGTATAGCGGCAGCAATGTCGTTAGCGGCGGCAGACGCCACAAGCGGGGTCATCGATATAAAAGAATCTGAAAAAAGATGCGAATGCTTTGAAAGGAAATAATTATGCTTGTAAACTTAAATGATGTGCTTAAAAAGGCGCAAAATGAACATTATGCCGTTGGTCTTTTTAACACTATAGATACGGATATGCTGGAGGCTGCAATCGCTGCCGCCGAAGAAATGCGTTCCCCTATAATTATAGGTACGGCGGAAGTTTTGCTACCGTATGGTGAGCTAAAGCTGATAGCGCCGTCAATTATTAAAGCCGCTAAGCGCGCAACAGTTCCGGTAGTTGTTCATTATGATCACGGTTTGACATTTGAGCGCTGTA
>ERZ773188.633-NODE-633-length-43094-cov-5.013987_pt1 | contig 43094 bp, 32 predicted proteins | sample MGYA00581011_ERZ773188 | MGnify/ENA primary metagenome ERZ773188 (study PRJEB29015, sample SAMEA2737798) | human gut metagenome | biome: human gut; feature: human-associated habitat; material: faeces | place: China | collected 2012 ...
CCGGGTGCCGTCGGGCCAGGGGGGGCGTCTACGCTGATAATTGCTTTGTTGGAAGAGCTGCTTTTATTGCGGCTCTTTCTTTTATTTTGGGTATATTTGTTCTTGTTGAATTGTTATTGCGGATGGGCTGGGTACTTGGCTTCCCGCTGTTATTTGTAGCCGTCTCGGCTTTGGTTGAGGGGAGACGTTCTTTATGCGTATTGTGTTTATGGGTACGCCTGATTTTGCTGTGCCTTCGCTGACTTCGCTTGTTGAGGCTGGGAACGAGATTGCGCTCGTAATTACTCGTCCCGATGCTGTTCGCGGGCGTGGCAAGAAGCTTGAGCCGTCTCCTGTTAAGGCCAAGGCGCTAGAGCTTGGTTTGCCTGTTGTTGAGGCTAATCGTATGACGCCTGAGGTTGTTGAGGCGCTCCGGGCTGCCCAGGCTGACATTTTCTGTGTGGCTGCTTATGGTTGCATTTTGCCTGATGACGTGCTGCATATGGCACCGCTCGGCATTGTGAATGTTCATGCGTCCTTGCTGCCTCGTTGGCGTGGGGCTGCTCCTATTCAGCGTGCGATTCTCGCTGGTGATGAGGTTGCTGGCGTTTCTATTATGCGTATTGGACATGGCGTTGATACCGGCGCTTATTGTGCCCAGGCGTCTACGTCGGTTGCCGGTAAGCATGCTGAGGCCCTGACCATGGAGCTTGGTGAGCTGGGCGGCAAACTGCTGGCTGATACGCTTCCTTCTCTTGCCGATGGTTCGGCTGTTTGGACTGAGCAGGATGAGGCGCTTGTCACTCATGCTGCAAAGATTTCTAAGCAGGAGATGCGCCTGGATCCGCAAATGGCGGCGCTTGATTGCGTGCGTCATGTGCTGGCCTCGTCCGATACCGCGCCTGCTCGTTGTGTGATTGCCGGTAAGACCGTGCGCGTGCTCGATGCTGCGCCGGCTGATGTGTCGCTTGGCGAGGGCGCCGTTGACGTTAAGGCTAAACGTGTTTTCCTTGGTCTTTCCGATGGCTCGATTGAGTTGCTTGAGGTTAAGCCCGATGGCAAGCGTGCTATGGCCGCTTCTGCCTGGGCTGCCGGCCTGCAGGGTGTAGATCTTATCTGGGGTGTTTTGTCATGAGCAAGCTGTCTCCCGCGCGCAAGCTTGCGCTCGATGTGCTGATGGAGGCCGACCGTCGCGGCATGTATGCGCGCGATGTGTTCTCTGCCCGCGCTACGGCCAAGGCCATCGACCAGCGCGATTCCGCTTTTGCCGCCCGCTTGGCGCTGGGTGTTGCCGCCACGCAGGGTATTTTGGACGAGCTGCTCGATCAGTTTCTTGATAAGCCTAAAAAGGTTGCGCCGCGTGTTCGCATGGCGCTTCGTATCTCGGCCTTCGAGATGCTCTACCTGCATACCCCTGGCCGCGTTGCCGTAAGTCAGGGTGTTGAGCTGGTTCGCTGCGGTGCTAAGTCTGCCGCCGGCTTAGCCAATGCTGTACTGCATAAGGTTGCGGACAATGTTGAGGACTTTGCTACTGCATCCGATGTGGATGAGTCTGAGCGACGCCTGGTCCGTCTGTCGCGCCTGATGGGTCTGCCGCGTTGGCTGTGCGCTCGCATTATGGCATCATTCGACACGCCCGAGGGCGCGCTTAACTTTGCCGGCAATCTGGCCCCCGCGCCGCTGGCCCTGCATGAGAACGCCTTTGCGACCAACGCCGATCCGTATATCTCGCAGCTCGTTGCGCCTGTCTTCCCGGGTTGCCATGCCCCGGTTGATGCCGCGGTTACCGTTGCTTCGGGTGTGTTTGAGCGTGCTGCCGCGGTGGCGTCTGATCTCAACGCGCAGCTTATCGCCACAGCTGCCACGCGTCCTGGAAGCTGCCTTGAGATTGGCGCCGGTCGCGGCACCAAGACCTATGTGATGACGTGCCAGGCCAAGCGTGCGGGCTATGAGCGTCAGCATACGGCGCTCGATCTTCATGATCGCAAGTGCGATCTGAATCTCGCTCGCCTGCATAAGGCCGGTATTCAGGGCGTTCGTACGGTTTCGGGTGATGCGTGCGAGCTTGATGAGGTGCTCACTTCGTTTGATGCCATGCTTGGCGAGGCGGTTAAATTCGACACGGTCTTTATCGATGCGCCGTGCTCTGGCACCGGAACAATGCGTCGTCATCCCGAGATTCCGTGGCGCCTGACCGAAAAGGATGTGACGGTCGAGCTGCCCAAACTGCAGCTGACGATGCTCAAGGAAGCCGCCGCGCGCGTGGCTGCCGGCGGTGAGCTTATCTATGCCACCTGCTCGGTTTTTGATGAAGAGAACACGCAGGTCGTGGATGCCTTCCTGGCCTCTCCCGAGGGCGCCGGTTTTACCGTGGCGCCGCTCTCCGAGGCACAGATTCTGCAACTGCCCGATTTCGAGCAGGCCAAGAAGCTGGTAGCCGTCCGCCAAAACGATCGAGGACTCTTCCAAAGCGTCCCCGTAAACGCCGATTCCTACGACGGCCACTTCTGCGCCCGCCTGGTCCACAGGTAACTACTAAGTTGCGGTGAAATAGGGATTGAATAGCGGCATCTACCCGCCAAACAGTCCTTATTTCACCGCAACTCATAGAGATGCCTGGTTAGCTAAAGAAGCGGCCCCGCGATCGGTGTTGATCGCGGGGCCGCGTTGTTCCTAGTGACTGTGCGGGCAGTTGGCGCAGCAGCCGCTGGTGGCGCTGGTGCTGGCGCCGCCGCTTCGCTGGTCGGTGTTGTAGAAACCGCTGCCATCGAACTTAATACCGCTGGCCGAGAACGTCTTGGCCGCCGGGGCACCGCAGCTCGGGCATAGGACCTCGGGGGTCTCGGACATGGGATGCTCAACCTCGAACACGTTGCCGCAGTTCGAGCACTTGTAATCGTAGCGCGCCATAATACTTCCTTTTCAGCACAAAGCGGGCAGATCGCTCTGCCCGCAAAAATTCAAACAGCTGTAACTGTACCCTATATCGGGGGTTTTATCACGCTTCGCCCCAGAATCTATGGGTGTTGCGCAGGAGCTGCGCAGTTTTGCCCTCGGCGGCCGCAACATCGGTCTCGTCAGCCTGCCAGGTCCAGTTGCCCGTGGCCACGCCCGGAACGTTCATGCGCGCGTCGTCGCCCAGCCCCAAGACATCTTGCAGCGGCATCATCACCAGGGGAGCGTCGCTTGCCAGCGCGTCGCTCATCAGCTTGGACGCCACCTCAACACCGCTCGGCACGTCGCCACCCGCAAAGGAACGCGTGCACCAACCGGCCAGCGTCGACGTATCGTGCGTCGAGGTGTACAGAATCTTGCCGGGCGTAGGATGCACACCGCAACGAACGTCGTAGTCGCTAAACTCCAGCACGTCCATGCCGGGGAAGCCGCAGGTCGAAGCCATAGCGCGAACACCGGGCGTCAAATAGCCCAGGTCCTCGGCGATAAAGTTGAGCGGACCTAGCTCGTCGTAGGCGGTCTGGAACAGGTCTTTGCCCGGTCCCGCCAGCCAACGACCGTCGGCGCAGGCCTTGCCCGCAGGAATGCTAAAGTAGCTGTGGAATCCCAGGAAGTGATCCAGACGCACGCGGTCGTAGAGCGAGAACGCGCGACGCAGGCGATCCATCCACCAGCTATAGCCATTCTGCTTCATGTGGTCCCAGCGGAACGTCGGGTTGCCCCACACCTGGCCCTCGGGCGCAAAGTTATCGGGCGGCGCACCGGAGATCTCGATTGCCTTGCCGGTATCGGATAGCCAGAAATTCTCGGGTTCGCTCCACGCATCTGCCGAATCGTCGGACACGTACATAGGGATATCGCCGATGACCTCGATGCCCTTCTTGTGCGCATAGTTCATAAGCTCGCACCAAGCCAGGTCAAAGCGATACTGCATGTACGCCTGAAGCTCGGCCTCGTCGTGGAAGCGCTTGTCGTCAATCAGATGCTCGTTGTAGCGCGCAACATCTGCCGGCCAATCGTGGCGCGATTCGCCCTCAGAGTACTTTTTAACGGCCATGTAGACGCAGTATTTCTCGAGCCAATCGGCATTGCGATGTTTAAACGCGGTGTACAGCGGATCGGCATCCTCGCCTCCGCGGGCCTTCCAGGTCTCAAAGTCGGCCGCCAGCTCCTCGTGGCTTTCGGGCAGCAGGTCGATATTGCCCGCAAAAGCTGAGGGACCGGCGTAAGGGGAGCGGAAGAAGTCCGTAGGGTTGACGGGGAGAACCTGCCAGTAGCGCATACCCATGGCGGCCAGATGGTCGATAAAGCGACGCGTGGACGCGCCGATCGTACCGGGCTTGCCGTCGTCGGTCGGCACCGATGTGATATGACACACAACACCTGCGCCGTGATCGAGCGGCTCCTGCAGGCGCTGCTCGGCATGGTGATAGATGATCGAAGAACCCAGCGGGTACAGATCGAGCGTGACCGTGCCGTTGTGGATCTCGCACTCGTGACCGCTAATCACATCGCTCGCGCATTCGCCGAGTGCCGGAATCGTTACGCGGTGCGAATTGCGCAGACTACGGTTGATGATAACCGTCGCGGACTCGCCATCCTTGCCCGTGCGGTTGTATGCCAGCACCTCATCATTGAGCGCGAAGGCCTTGATTTCACCGTCTACCATAAACGGCAGCGCGCGGCGCACAGCAGATGCGTTCTTGACGATCGCGAACGTATCGAAGTCGTGCAGGTTTTCCTTGGTCGGCATGGTGCGGCGATTGCCCGGATCGGTGAGACCCTCCAAGCCGTATTCGTCACCGTAATAGATTGAGGGAACGCCCGGGAAGGTCATCTGCATGAGCGTGGCGAGCCAAAAACGGCTCTTGGCCAGGCCCATCGCGTTCTCGTCTAGGCGCCATTTGCTGCGCTCGCACTCGGGCAGCTGCGACTCGTCGGGGCCGCCGCCGAGCACCGAGATAATGCGCGGACGGTCGTGGCTCGAAAGCAGATTAAGTGCGCAAGACAGGGCCTCACGCGGATAGTTCTCGCGTAGGGTCTCGATATCTTCGGCAGCTTGGTAGGCGTTTTTGTAGCCCATCAAAAAGCCGATGACCATGTCGCGGAAGGGGTAATCCATAGCAGAGTCCAACTCGGAGCCCTGTAGGTAGCGACGCAGATGGCCGTAGCTAATCTTGTTGGAGGCGTCTTCCCAGACTTCGCCGAGCAACAGTGCGTCAGGCTTTTCGGCAAGTACGGCCTTCTTGATCTCGGCCAGGAAGTCGTCGGAAAGCTCGTCAGCGACGTCCAGGCGCCAGCCATGAGCGCCGGCACGTAGCCATTTACGGATCACGCCGTCCTTGCCCAGAAGCCGCTCGCGTACCAGCTCGGAGCTCTCATTGATGGCGGGCATGTTGCCCACGCCCCACCAGCAGTCGTACGAGCCGTCCTCGTGGAAATAAAACGCATCGCGCCACGGCGAGTCCTCGCTCTGCCACGCGCCCACGCCGGGGTAGTTGCCGTAGCGGTTGAAATAGATGGAGTCGTCACCCGTATGGTTAAAGACGCCGTCCAGGATGATGGAGATGCCCAGCTTCTCGGCTGCCTGGCACAGCTCGGTAAAATCCTGCTCGGTGCCCAGGATTGGGTCGATCTTGGTGTAGTCGGCCGTGTCGTAGCGGTGGTTGCTCGCGGCCTCAAAGATGGGGTTGAGGTAGATGGCCGTAAAGCCCAGCTCGGCGATGCGGGGCAGGTCATTTTGGATACCCTTGAGCGAGCCGCCGTAAAAGTCCCAGGTCTTGATGGATCCGTCCTCGGCACGCTCGTACACGGGCGGCTCGTTCCAGTCCTCGACCATGCGGCGCTGGATTCCGTTGCGTGGCTTTTCGACTTCGGCCAGCGTGCGCTCGCGCCAGTTTTCGTCGCGAGCATAGCGATCGGGGAAGATCTGGTAGACCATACCGCGCTCGTACCAGGTGGGACGGTTCTCGCGGTGCTTGTAGACGGTGACCTGGAACGACGGCACTTCGGCGTAGTCGTAGGTTACGCCCTCGCCGCCGGTGCGACCTTGCGGCGCGCCTAGGCGAACCTCGGGCTGGCCCTCGATATTGCAGATAAAGCTGTACCAGATAAGACAGGGCTCGGTGCACTCAAGCTCTGCAGTAAATATGCCATCGCCCTCGTGCGTCATGGGATACAGAGACTCACCGATTTCATCGACCCAGGTACGCAGGGTAAGCGTTGCCTGATTGGGATCGGCATCCTCCAAAATCACCGAGAGCGAAAGGGTAGTTCCAGTGGTCACAGCGCCAAACGGAGTACGAAACTGTGGCAGGCGGCTGTTGTGAATCAATCTCATAGTACGGTCCAGTTCAATAGAATCATGGCCTGCTGGCCATGGGCTTTGCGCACAGGATGTAAGTATATCTGTTGTAAACAGAATGTATAAACAACATCCGTTTACCATCGGCGAACGGTTGTCCTAGAAAATCGTTTTACCATACAAACTATCGCGATATTCAAAAACGCCTATACCGATACTATTTGTAGCCAAACAAAAGTACCCCGGTTTACTATGACGAATTGAATGATCTCAACCACAGTCATTTTGGTGATTTTAAAACCGCAGGTAGAAGCGTCGCCAATTTCGTAGAATACTCTCCGTGGTCGGCCGGAGCCATTTTGTCGTAGTAAACCGGCCCTTTATTTGATAGAGAAGTTCAACGCAAAAGAGGGCGCCTGGTTGGGGCGCCCTCTTTTGCGTTGAGGATTACGTTTTAATCGTTCGGATTAGCGGCGCTTGCGGGTGGCCGTTGCCTTACGGACGGAGGTCTTTTTGGTCGGAGCCTTTTCCTCGGCCGGAGTGGCGGGGGAGACCGGGGCCTCCTTCGCGGACTCGGTCTTTGCTTTAGCCTTGGGAGCGGCCTTAACCTCGGCAGCCTTCGGAGTCGGCTCGGCCTTTACTGCGGGCTTTTTCTCGGCCTTAGCCTCTGCCTTGGGAGCAGCAGCCTTGGTCGTGGCCTTTTTGGCCGTCGTCGTGGCGCGCTTGCGCGTGGTGGTCTTGGCGGTTGGCTTGGCCTCGACAGCTGCCTCGGCCTTGGGCTCGGCACCCGCTTTCTCGACCTTGACGGCTGGCTTTGCAGCAGCCTTCGGGGTCGTCTCCGTGGCGGCCTTCGTCGCAGCAGCCTTGGTCGTTGTCGACTTCGTGGCCGTGGCCTTCTTGGCGGTCGTGGTCTTGGACGCGGTCGTCTTCTTGGCAGCGGTCTTGGCCGGAGTCTTTGCCGCAGGCTTAGCCTCGGCGGCGTCGGCCTTTACCTCGGGAGCAGCCTCGGCTTTGGCGGCCTTCTTGGCAGCTGCGGTCGTGCGCTTGCGCGTCGTCGTTGCCTTGGCAGCCGTCGTTTTAGTTGCGGCAGCCTTTGTCGTCGTAGCCTTCCTGGCGGTCGTCTTGCGGGTCGTGGTTTTCTTAGCTGCGGGCTTTGCAGCGGGCTTGACCTCGGCCTCTGCCTCAGGAGCAACCTCAGCCTTCACCTCTTGCTCGGCCTTTGCGGGCTCAGCTTCAACTGGCTTTTCCTCGGCCTTGGGCTCCTCAACGGCCGCCGGCTCAGCTGCAGCCTCAGACTCGTCGACAACAGACGCCGGCCTCTCAATCTCCGGATGCATAAAGAAGTACAGGTCCAGATACTTGTCGGCAGAGCGCGTCCAGCTAAAGTCCTGGCTCATGGCCTGCGTGACCAGCTGGTTCCAGGCGTCACGGTTGTCCCAGAACAGGCGAGCCGCGCGGAACACGGCGTCGCCCATCTCGTCGCCGTTAAAGTTGCTAAACGAGAAGCCCGTGCCCTCGCCGGTAAACTCGTTGTAAGGCTGCACGGTGTCCTTCAGGCCACCGGTCTCGCGAACAATCGGCAGGGTACCGTAGCGCATGGCGATGATCTGCGACAGGCCACAGGGCTCAAACTTCGAAGGCATCAGGAACATATCGGCGGCGGCATACATACGCTGCGACAGCGCAGGATCGAACTCGATGCGTGCGGCCATGGTGCCGGGGTACTTGTCCTGGAAGTAGCGCAGGCCGTCCTCGTAGTCGCGGTCGCCGGTGCCCAGCACCGCCACCTGCACGCCGCCGGCCAGGATGCGGTCGAGCGCGTACATGACCAGATCCATGCCCTTCTGGCGCGTCAGACGCGTGACCATTACCATAAGCGGACGGTCGTCGCGAACCTCGAGCCCCAGCTCCTCCTGCAGTTTGGCCTTGCACACGGCCTTGCCGGAACGGTCCTCCACGGTGTAGTTGGCGGCAATGCGCTTGTCGGTCGCCGGATCAAAGCCCGCAACGTCAATGCCGTTGAGGATGCCCTGCAGCGCATACGAACGTTCGCGCAGCACGCCGTCCAGGCCCTCGCCAAACTCGGGCGTCTGGATCTCGTTGGCATAGGTGGGGCTCACCGTGGTGATGGCGTCGGCATAGCGCAGCGCGCCCAGCATGTAGTTGATGCTGCAGGCGTCGCAACGCAGCTGCGAGGCGGCCGCCGGAATATGCGCCACGCCCAGGATGTCCTCCATCACGGTGTCGCTAAACTGGCCCTGGAACGCCACGTTGTGGATCGAGAACACGGTCTTGACGCGGTCGTACAGCGGCAGGCCCTGGTAGAACTCGCGCAAAAACACGGGCGCCAGCGCCGTCTGCCAGTCGTTGCAGTGCAGGATGTCGCACTCAAAGCCGGCCGGCAGGTGCTGCAGGCTCTCGGTGATGGCCTTGGAGAAGAACGCAAAACGCTCGCCGTCGTCAAAGAAACCGTACGGATAGTCGCGCGCAAAGTAGCGCTCGTTGTCGATGAACATATAGGTGACGCCGTCGTGCTCGAGCTTCTCGAGCCCGCAGTACTCGTTGCGCCAGCCCAGGCTCACGTAAAAGTCGGAGAAGTGCTCCATTTGCGCCTTGTACTCGTCCTTGATGGTGGCGTACTTGGGCACCATCACGATGACTTCGGCGCCGGCGCGCACAAGTGCTGCAGGCAGCGAGCCTGCCACGTCGCCCAGGCCACCGGTCTTCACAAACGGTGCGCACTCGGCCGAGGCAAACACGATCTGCATCTTTTTGCTGGAATCTGCCATATTGTCTCCCATGTTGCAATTCGAGAATAGCCGCCTGGCGCTAACCGGGCGGCTATTCTACATGTTACGAGCGATGTTGCGGTGCCAACGTTAACGTACGATGGTGGTGTCGGAAGTTAACGGAGCCTTGCCCAGCACCAGGATGTTCTCGGGCGTGCCGCGAAGCTCGGTGTTGGTGGGAACCACGTTGTTCTTGTCCAGGATGGCGTTCTCGACGCGGGCGCCGCTCTTGATGATGCAGCTCTGGTTGATGATTGAGTTGGTCACCGAAGCGCCTTCCTCGACCACGACGCCGCGCGACAGGATCGAGTTGCGCACGGTGCCCTTGATGATGCAGCCGGCCGAGATGATCGAGTTGCACGCGTGGCTGCCGGTCGCATAACGCGAAGGCGGCACGTCGTGAGCCTTGGTCAGGATCGGGCGCTCGGGGTCGAAGAGCTGGTCGGCCACGGTCTGGTCGAGCAGGTCCATGCTGCGGCGATACAGCGACTTCTCGCTAAACACGCCCACGACCTCGCCCTTGTACTCGTAGCTGCACACGTCGATGTTGCCAAAGTCGCCCTGGAGTGCCTCGAGCAGGTCCAGATAATCGGCGGCCTGGTAGTGGTCGATAATCTCGAGCAGCGTCTCGCGGTTGACGATGCAGCAGTCCATAGACGCGTTGTCGCCATACACGACGCCGGCGCTCACGCCCGTCAGGCGGCCGTTCTCGTTAATCTCGAGCTTGGTCTCGTCATCGACGTTGCGCGTGGCCTTGCAGTACACCACGGTCATCTGGGCACCGGAGTTCTCGTGCGCGTCGATGATGGTGTTGAGGTCCATGTTAAAGATGATGTTGGTGCCCATCATCACAACATAGGGCTTGTCCGAGCGCTGGAACAGCGTCTTGTTGGAGATGATGTCGCGTAGCAGGAAGCGCATGCCGCCCTTGGTGGTGCCATACGCGTTGCCGGGCACCATGAACAGACCGCCCTTCTTGCGGTCCAGGCCCCAGTCCTTGCCCGAGCCCACGTGGTCGATCAGCGAGCGGTAGTTACCCGGCATGACGACGCCGACGGTCTTAATGCCGGCATTCATCATGTTGGACAGCGGAAAGTCGATCAGGCGGTAGCGGCCCAAAAACGGAACGGACGCGATGGGACGATCCTTGAGCAGCACGCTGCCGTAGGTCGAAGAGTAGTTAGCGGTGATGTAACCGATGGCCTTGCGATTGATCATCGGATCATTCCCCCTTCCCGATAACGACGTCATTTCCAACGACGGCCGTATCCTTGGTGGTATCGACAGAGCCGAGCTTCACGCCCTCTTCGACCGTGGAGTTCTCGCCCAAAATAGCGCGGCAGATGTGCGCGCCGCTCTTAACGTGCGCACCCGGCAGCAGCACGGAGTCTTCGACCACGGCGCGCTCCTCGATAATGACATCGGTCGAGAGGATCGAGTGGCGAGCGGTGCCGTAGATCTTGCAGCCGTTGGAGACCAGGCAGTCGTCCAGACGGCCGTCCGGTCCAATGTAGTGCGGCGGTCGCGTGGTGATGTTGGACATGATGGGGAAGTGCTTGTCGAACAGGTCGAACTCGGGGTTGTTGCCCAGCAGGTCCATCGAGGTCTCGTGGAAGCTGGCGATGGTGCCGACGTCCTTCCAAAAGCCGTGGAACTCGTAGCTGTACAGGCGCTTGCCCTCGCCGAGTAGCTTGGGGATGATGTCCTTGCCAAAGTCGTGGCTCGAGCGCTGGTCCAGAGCGTCCTCCTCGAGCGCCTCGATCAGCACGTCGGCCGAGAAGATGTAGATGCCCATGGACGCGAGGTTCGAATCGGGCTTATCGGGCTTCTCGGTGAACTTGGTGATGCGGCCGTCCTCGGGGTCGGTGGTCAGGATGCCAAAACGGCTGGCCTCCTCCCACGGCACGGGCATAACGCTCACCGTGAGGTCGGCGTTGTTCTCAATGTGCGTCTTGAGCATCTTGCGGTAGTCCATGCGATACAGGTGATCGCCCGAAAGAATCAGGACGTACTTGGGGTCGTTGGCCTTGATGTAGTCGAGGTTCTGCGTAATGGCGTCGGCCGTACCCGCATACCAGGCGCCGCCGGTCTGCGTCTCGTACGGCGGCAGGATCGACACGCCGCCGTCGCGGCTGTCCAGATCCCACGCCTCGCCAGAGCCCACGTAGGCATGCAGCAGGTAGGGACGATACTGCGTCAGAACGCCCACCGTGTCGATGCCCGAGTTGGAGCAGTTGGAGAGCGAAAAGTCGATAATGCGGAACTTGCCACCAAAGCTAACCGCCGGCTTAGCGATCTTTTGGGTGAGTGCCCCCAATCGGCTGCCCTGTCCTCCTGCGAGGAGCATCGCGATGCATTCTTTCTTACTCATCGATTTCTCCTTCTGTCATCGATGTTTCTAACCCATTAGCGGTGGGCGCGGCGCCTGGTCGCGCCCACCGAATAATGCCGTGCGGCAAAGGGAGCTCGTGCGCCTTTAAGCGTGCCAGATCTCGTCGCGGTACTCGCGAATGGTGCGGTCGCTCGAGAACCAGCCCGAGGAGGCGGTGTTGAGCAGGGCCTTGCGGTTCCAGGTCTCCTGGTCGCCATAGCTGCCTGTGAGCTTCTCCCACGCATCCACGTAGCTGCGGAAGTCGGCCATGACCAGGTCGGGGTCGTTGTTGTTCATGAGCTCGTTGTAGATGCTCTCGAAGTTGCCCGAAAGACCCGCAAAAGTGTTGTCCTTGAGCTCGTCCATCACGCGGCCCAGGCGCTCGCGGTCGCCGTTGAGGGTATCCCACGCAAAGTAGCTGTTGGATGCCCAGAGCTGCTCGACCTCGGGAGCGGTCAGGCCAAAGATGGCCTCGTTCTCGCGGCCGGCCAGGTCGGCGATCTCGATGTTGGCGCCGTCGAGGGTGCCCAGCGTAATAGCGCCGTTCATCATGAGCTTCATGTTGGATGTGCCCGAAGCCTCCTTGCCGGCCGTGGAGATCTGCTCCGAGATCTCGGCGGCGGGGTAGATGAGCTGGGCGTTGCTCACGCGGAAGTTGGGGATAAAGCAGACCTTCATGACCTCGTTGACGCGAGCGTCGTTGTTGATAACGTCGGCCACGGAGTTAATGAGGCGGATGGTCTCCTTGGCAAAGGTGTAGCTCGAGGCAGCCTTGCCGCTAAAGATAAAGGTCGTCGGCGTCACGTGGAAGTTGGGATCGGCGATGCGACGGTTGTAGATGTCCATCACCTTCATGATGTTCATGAGCTGGCGCTTGTAGGCATGGAAGCGCTTAACCTGAACATCGAAGACGGTGTTGGGGTCAATGACCAGACCGGTCTCGGCCTTAACGTAGGCGGCCAGGCGCTCCTTGTTGGCGCGCTTGGAGGCACCCACGGCCTTCAGGAACTCGGTGTCGTTCTGGAACTCTTTGAGCTTCTCCAGCTCAAAGGCGTCCTTCAACCAGCCGTCGCCAATGGCCTCGGTCACGAGCTTGGCGTAGGTGGGGTTGGCCTCGGCAAAGAAGCGACGGTGCGAGATGCCGTTGGTCTTGTTGTTGAACTTCTCGGGCGTCAGGGCATAGAAGTCCTTGAGCACGATGTTCTTGATGATGTCGGAGTGGATCTTGGCCACGCCGTTGACGCTATGGCTGCAGATCACGGACAGGTTGGCCATGCGAATCTCGCCGTCCCACAGAATGGCGGTCTGGCGCAGACGCTCCTGCCAGCCCTCCTGCGTGGTGTCGAACGACTCGTGCCAACGACGGCTGATCTCGTCGATAATCTGGTACACGCGGGGGAGGAGCTTGGAGAACATGCCGATGGGCCACTTCTCCAGAGCCTCGGGCAGGATGGTGTGGTTGGTGTAGCTCACGACCTGCGTCACGATGTTCCAAGCGTCGTCCCACTCGAGCTTCTTCTCGTCGATAAGGATGCGCATGAGCTCGGGGCCGCACATGGCCGGGTGCGTGTCGTTGGTGTGGATGGCCACAAACTGCGGTAGCAGCTCCCAGTTCTCGCCGTGATCCTTCTCAAAGGTGTCGAGCAGGCTGTAGATGCCGGCCGAGACAAACAGGTACTCCTGCTTAAGGCGCAGCAGACGGCCGTGCTCGCCGGCGTCGTTGGGGTAGAGGATGGCGCTGATGGCCTCGGCCTCGGCGCGCTCGGCATCGGCAAGGGCGTAGTCGCCACGGTTGAAGGCCTCAAGGTCAAAGTGCTCCTCGACCGGCTCGGCGGCCCAGACGCGCAGCTTGTTGACGGTCTCGCCGGCATAGCCCACAACGGGGATATCGTAGGGGACGGCTAGGATGTCCTGCGTGCCCACCGTGCGGTAGAACATGCGGCCGTCCTCCTCAAAGCCCTCAACATGGCCACCAAACTTAATGGTCACGGCCTTGTCCTGACGACGGACCTCCCAGGGATAGCCATGGGTTAGCCACTCGTCGGTGGCCTCGACCTGGCTGCCGTTGACAATCTCCTGCTTAAACAGGCCGTAGCGGTAGCGCATGCCGTTGCCGTAGCCTGCAATGCCCTCGGCTGCCATGGAATCCAGGAAGCATGCGGCCAGACGGCCCAGGCCGCCGTTGCCCAGCGCCGGATCGGGCTCTTGGTTCTCGATGACGGAAAGGTCAAAGCCCATGTCGTCGAGCGCCTCGGCGACCATGTCGCGCACGCCAAAGTTGAGCAGGTAGTTGTCGAGCAGGCGGCCGATTAAAAACTCGATCGAGAAGTAGTACACGCGCTTCTTGCCCTCGGCGGTGGCGCGAGCGTCACTCTTGGTGGCAACGGTGCGTGCCTTCTCGGCCACGAGCTTGGCCAAGGCGTTAAAGCGGTCGAGGTCGCTGGCGGCCTCGATGCTCTTGCCGCTGATGCTCATGACGGCATCGCGATAGAGCTCGGTAAACTCCTGTTTGTTGTCGAAGATCTTATTCATACGTTCCTTTCCCCCGGGGATGTTTCTCCCGGAACGGTTATGACTTGTATCCTACGCCCCGGCGGGGCGGGTTATTGCAGTGGTAACGCTTTTGTTACGCTTTCTTGGCAGGAGCCTTAACAGCAGCTGCCTTGGACTTGGGAGCAGCCTTTTTGATGACTGCCTTCTTGGCCGTGGTGGACTTGGCCGATGCCTTGGCAGCGGGCTTGGTGGCCTTCACCTTAGCGGTAGCCTTCTTGGCGGCCGCAGGCTTGGGCTTTACCGAGGACGTGCGCTTCTTGGGCGCAGCCTTGGGTTCCTCAACCACCGGCGGCTTATAGCTGCTGGGACCGCGACGCTTAAGCACCACGCCTGCCAGGCCGGGAACCTTAATCTCAATGGAGTCCATCTGCCCGTTCCAGGGATAGGGCTCGCTCGAGCAGGTGTAGGGCTCCTCGCCGGCGTATCCGCTGCCGCCAAACTCGGGACGGTCGGAATCAAAGATAACCTCCCAGTCGCCCTCGCGCGGCACGCCCACGCGGAAGCTCTCGTAGCTCGCCGGGTCAAAGTTGATCAGGATCACCAGGTCGTCATCGACATCCTCGCCCTGGCGTACAAAGCTCACGATGGACTGCTTGGAGTTGTCCGCGTCGATCCAGGTAAAGCCGTCGTCGGTGTAGCCGCGCTCGTACAGGGCAGGCTCGGCGGTGTACAGGTGGTTGAGCGCCTTGATAAACGCCTGATGATGACGGTGGGTCTCGTATTCCTCGGTCAGGAACCACTGGATAGACTCGTAGTAGCGCCACTCGATAAACTGGCCGATCTCGTTGCCCATAAAGTTGAGCTTGGCACCGGGGTGCGTCATCTGGTAGAAGGCCAGCGTGCGCAGGCCGGCAAACTGGCGCCACCAGTCGCCCGGCATACGGCCGATGAGCGAGCACTTGCCGTGCACGACCTCGTCGTGGCTCAGCGGGCAAATGAAGTTCTCGGTAAAGGCGTACATGATGGAGAACGTGAGCAGACCGTGGTTGCCGGGGCGCCACGGAAAATCGGTCTGCATGTAGTGCAGGGTGTCGTTCATCCAGCCCATATCCCACTTGTAGTGGAAGCCCAGGCCGCCGTCCTGCGGCGGATAGGTAACGAGCGGCCACGCGGTGGACTCCTCGGCCATCATCATCACGTCGGGATAGTGGGCCTCTACGGCGCAGTTGACCTGGCGGATAAACGCGCTGGCGTCCAGGTCTTCCTCGGTTCCGTACTTGTTGAACTTCTTTTGGCCGGGATCGTCGATGCCAAAGTTGAGGTACAGCATGCTGGAAACGCCGTCCATGCGGATGCCGTCCACGTGAAAGTTCTCGAGCCAGTACAGAACGTTGGAGACTAGGAAAGAGCGGACCTCGCCGCGGGCGAAATCGAACTTGTGCGTGCCCCAGTTGGGGTGAATCTCGTGCTCAAACAGCATGTGGCCGTTAAAGGTGGCAAGGCCGTGGGAGTCGGCGCAAAAACCGCCGGGCACCCAGTCCATGATCACGCCAATACCCGCCTCGTGGCATGCATCGATAAAGTGCATGAGCTGCTGCGGGTTGCCGTAGCGCGACGTGGCGGCGTAGTAACCGGTCGTCTGATAGCCCCAGGAGCCATCGAAGGGATGCTCCATAAGCGGCATGACCTCGATATGCGTGTAGCCCATGTCGCGCACGTAGTCCACGAGCTCCACCGATAGGTCGTCGTAGGTGTAAAACTCGCCGCACTGCGCGGGGAAGGGATCCATGGGGCCAGGGTAGTTGCCAAACTCGTCCGGCTCGCCCTGCGGCGCGTCGCCGTGGCGCTTCCACGAGCCAATATGCACCTCGTAGATGTTCAGCGGCTGCGACATGTGGTTGTGGCCGGCGCGGCGCTTGAGCCATGCGGCGTCGTTCCACTTATAGCCATCGAGGGTCCACAGCACGCTCGCTGTTCCCGGAGGGCACTCGGCCTTAAAGGCATACGGATCGGCCTTGTAGAGCTTCTCGCCCTCGTTGGTCTCGATGAGATATTTATAGAGCTGGCCCTGCTCGGCACCAGGAATAAAGCCTTCCCAAATAGCGCTCGTATGCACGGGCACCAGCGGGTTGGCTTGTTCATCCCAATTATTAAATTCGCCAATGACGTGAACGCTCTTTACATCGGGCGCCCAAACGCAAAAACGCCAGCCGCGCGTACGGTTCTGCGTGTCGGGATGCGCGCCCATCTTTTCCCAGCTGCGCTCCCACATGCCAATGCCAAACAGATAGACATCGTCCTTGGAGAGCTCCGGCGCGTGCGGGGCGGCTTTACGGATAGCGGGCTTTTTTGTTGCTGGCTTTAGCTTTGTATCGCTCACGTTTGATCCCATCATGACGCGGCAGCGTGTTGCCTTGGTGACTAGATGCGAAAGGTCCAAGGCTGCACGAATCGAAGGGACGGCGATAGTTCTATGATTCGTTCCACCTCGCGTGCTCGGTGGAACTTTCGGCACGAAATACGATAACACCTGTTCGTTACTTTTATGGAGAAAAGTGGATTTGCGGCGGCGTTTAATCGGCGAGCGCCATGTTTATACCACTGGCAGAATTGCGATGGTAAAACTCTTGACAGTTTTACCAAATAGGGTTTCTAGACTATTAGATTGACGTTTGGTAAAACGTTTTTAGCAGGTTGTTTACCATTTGACATTGAAAGGTTCGTTTATGTCCCAGACCGCCGCCCACAATGTCGCTTTTATTTTCGATTGCGACGGCACACTGGTTAATAGCACCCCCGTTTGGGCCTATGCCCAGCCCGAGTTATTGCATCGCCACGGAGTTGACGTTACGGTCGACGATTTTGCCCAGTTTGAGCATTTGTCGCTCGAGGACGAGTGCCAGGCCTACCACTACACGTGGGGCATTGGCACAGGTGGCGAGGAGCTGTATCGCGAGCTGAGCGGCATTCTGATCGATGGCTACTCTAAGGTGCCGCCACGCGACGGCCTGCTTGCATTTTTGAAGCAGGCGAAGGAGGCCGGTATTGCCATGTGCGTTGCCACGTCCACGCCGGCCGAGCTGGTTAAGTCTGCGCTAGCGGGAGCCGGGCTCGACGCGTACATGGAGTTTGTTACCACGACGGGTGAGGCAGGACGCTCCAAACAGTTCCCCGACGTATACGAGCTGGCGCTGCGCCGTCTGGAGGAGCACCATGGGCATCAGTTTGAGCGCGCATGGGTGTTTGAGGATGCGGTCTTTGGCCTTAAGAGCTCCGGCGCCGCCGGCTTTAAGCGTGTGGGCATTTATGACCCGCACGGCCGTATGAAGCGCGACGAGGTTCGCGATAACTGCGATATCTTTATCGACAGCTATGAGGACCTGGACCTGGCCCGCGTGCTTTCGTTTGAGGGATAGGCGAGGGCTGTGGCTTGTAAGGTATTAGTGGTCTGCGGCTCGCCCGTGGTGGCGAGCGCGGGCCTGTTGCGTAAGTTAGCAGGGGAGTGTGACCACGTTGTCGTCGTGGACCGCGGGCTCGACGCGCTGCTGGGCGCCGGTCTGGGCTGCGACGTTTATGTGGGGGATGCCGACACGGTGAGCGACGCAGGCCGTGCGATGGTCGATGCCGCTGCCGATTTTGAAGTTGAACGCCACGACCCCTACAAGGACTATACCGATCTGGCGCTGGCCCTCGATTCCGTCCGCCGTCGCTGGCCGGGTGCCGAAGTGGTCGCGACCTGCGCCACCGGCGGCCGTCCGGATATGGCCCTAAGCGTCCTAGGCTTACTAGCCAGCTACAAAGACGCCCCCGTCTGGATTGCCGAAGACAAAGTGACGTCCCGCATCCTGCACAGAGGCGAATCCTGGACCATAGATGGCGCCGAGGGCAAAACCTTCTCCATCATCGCCATAGCCCCCAACACCGAGGTAAGCGAACACGGCCTAGAATGGGAACTAGACCACGCCCCCCTTGGCTTGTTAGCCGATACGGGCATTAGCAACATAGTAAGAACAACAGCCACCATAACCGTCCACCAAGGAACCGCAATCGGATTCTTACTCCGGTAGGGATTTTTGGGACCGGCCATAAAATTGCGCACGGGACTGCGCAGGGATTTTTGGGACTGGCCTTAAAATTGCGCACTGGCCGAAGGCCAGGGTGAAATTTTAGGACCTGTCCCAAAAATCCCGTAAGAGACGGCAACAACCCCAAAAAAAGTCCTTGCATCAAAGAAAGTCTTCCCCTATAGTATCTCCACGTCACGGGGGCGTAGCTCAGCTGGGAGAGCGCTTGACTGGCAGTCAAGAGGTCAGGGGTTCGATCCCCCTCGTCTCCACCATCGTGAATCCAAAGGCCTTCGGAATACCGAAGGCTTTTTTCATGCCAAAACACCTCGTGCCGCAAACCCACACCAACACCAACAAAAAGTTGCACAATTTATTTCCCATATCTGTACATAGTTTGTTAGCCAAACTCAATTACCAGTGCAGCTCGCTGCTCCATGTGGGTCACAGGAGCGTCCCTAACCGCCGCCGGCACCCCAATAACCTGCGCCAACGTGAACAACTTCCCAAAACAACCCCCTTTAGCACGTCAAATGAACGATATGTTGTCCAACGCAGCCCAAATCAGTTTCGCTAACAGCTTGTGCTAGGATATCAAACGTTATATGGGTTCAACTGTGCTCACGGCTTCAGCAAGTCACAAAGCGCAGGGTCGATCAGCATCCGGCCGTAACGGCGGTGCCAGAAACACCACGAGCTCCAATATCGATTGCCATGCGCGATTTTGCACTTGTTTTTGTGGCTATTTATAAGTTTTCATTGGACAGTGCAATACGTTATTACGGCACATCACAGCAGTCTTTAGCTGTTTGCGTGCGGTCCAGTTTTGTACCCGCTTGACTGGGTCGCACGCAGCCAGCTGGGGTCGCGGTTATTTTTGCGATACACGTCCGCGACTCTAGCAACTGCACATATACATACCGTTCACGGTGGGGCAGAGCCACGCGCTTGTCTAACTGGGCTCAGGGTTTGAATATGGAGCGCCTTCGCGCACAAGCGCCTAGGCGAAGCCATACCCAAACCCCGTGAGCCACACGTAAGACAGCAAGGGGGTGGTGCTTGTGTGGTATGTGATCCAGGTCATTAACGGTCGCGAAGACGTAATGCGCGAGCGCATCGAGCGCGTGGTGCCGGCTGGTGCCATACAGGAGCTCTTTTATCCCCAATATCAAACCGAGATCAAGGTACACGGCGAATGGGTCAATACGACCAAGCCGCTCTTTCCCGGTTATCTGATCTGCGATACGGCAGACCCCCGCACCGTGCAACAGCATCTGCTGCGTATGGACGACTTTGCTCGGGTGTTATCCCAGGACGGTCAGTTTGTACCGCTGGCAAAAGAAGAGGTCCAGCTTATTGGCGGCTTTACGCATAGGGGAGACCGCGTGGTGCCCATGAGCGAGGCCCTAAAAGACGGTGACAAGGTCGTAGTGACGGCAGGTCCGTTGCTGGGCCACGAAGGCCTTATCAAAACCATTAACAGACGCAAGAGCACTGCTTATTTGGAGCTCGACCTGTGCGGCCGACGCGTAACCACCCGCGTTGGCCTTGCCGTGCTTTCGGCCGAGCAGCGCGTCATGCGCAACCTTAAAAAGGCGATCGCCTAATTGCAGGGGACCGCTACACAGAACAGGGAGGATCCCCGACCCGGGGACGAAGTCTTGGAAGAAAACGTGCCGGATAAAAATCAATTTGCAACAGATAAGCCCATAGGGGCGGCGCTGATTGCTCAGGCCATGGACCGGCGCGAGGGCGCCGGCCGCCACAAGGCCATGCAATCCATCATGGACTGGGACCGCTCGCGCTTTGTCTACCGGGCCGTGAAGCGTGTGTTCGACATCGTGTTCAGCGGTGCCGTGCTCGTCGTCATCGCGGTGCCCAGTTTGGTGCTCGCGGCGTTCATCCGCCTGGAGAGCGAGGGCAGCCCCTTCTACAGCCAGATCCGCGTTGGCCAGACCCGCCCCGACGGCAGCCTGACCACCTTCCGCATGTGGAAGTTCCGCAGCATGTACAAGGATGCCGACGAGCGTCTCGCCGAGCTCAAGGAGCAGAACGAGATCGCCGGCGCCATGTTCAAGATGAAGGAGGACCCCCGCGTTACCAAGATCGGAAAGTTCATCCGCAAGCACTCCATCGACGAGTTCCCGCAGTTCCTGAACGTGTTCCTGGGCCAGATGTCCGTGGTGGGCCCGCGCCCGCCGCTGCCCAACGAGGTGGCCGAGTACACGGAGTGCGACCTGCAGCGCCTTGCCGTCAAGCCCGGTATCACCGGCTGGTGGCAGGTTACGGACCGCAACGACACCGACTTTGACGGAATGGTCCGCCGCGATTTGGAGTATATCGCGAAGCGCGGGGTTGCCACCGACCTGAAGATCGTGGCGCTCACGGTCGTCGAAATGATAACGGGGGGGGGTGCCTGCTAGAGGCATCTCCCGAATCTTTTCCGTTGGCGGGGTGCTAGCCCATGCCTAGGAAACCTACGGGAACCCTCTTCTACCGCATATGCAAGAGAACGTTCGACATAGCTTTCAGTGCCGGATGCACCGCGGTGCTGGCGATTCCCATGGCCTGTGTCTGCGCCGCGATCTGCGCGGAGTCCCCGGGCTGCCCGGTCTACACGCAGGAGCGCGTGGGCAGGGGAGGCCGGGTGATTCGCGTGCTTAAGCTTCGCAGCATGGTCTCTGATGCAGGTGATGTGCAGAAGTACCTGAGCCCGGAGCAGCTGCACCAGTGGGAGTTGGAGCGCAAGGTCGATAACGACCCACGCATCACAAAGGTGGGCCAGTTCATCCGCAAGTGCTCCATCGACGAGGTGCCGCAGTTCCTCAACGTGCTCAAGGGCGACCTGTCCGTGATCGGCCCGCGCCCCATCACGCGCGACGAGCTCGATCAGCATTTCACAGACGAGGAGAAGGAGGAGCTACTGAGCGTCACACCGGGCATTACCGGCCTGTGACAGGCCACTGATCGTAACGCCGCGACATTTGAAAGCGGCTTGCGACAGAAGATCGAGCTCCGTTATGTGCGGAACCGTTGCTTCCGTATGGATTGGAAATGCTTTACCGGCACTTTCGGTGCAATGTTTGGAAAGAAAAGGACTGGACGTTGAGAATTCTAATGGTCTGCCAACATTACTGGCCAGAGCATTTTCAGATAACCGAGATATGCGAGGAGCTTGTACGGCGCGGCCACCAAGTGACTGCACTTGTTGGCATTCCTAACTATCCAAAGGGTGTTGTGCCCGAGGAATACATGCACGGCAAGAATCGCCAGCAGGTTCGAAACGGCGTCAACATTATTCGTGTGGAGGAAATTCCCAGGAAGCCCGGAATCATAGGTCTTGCGAAGAATTACCTCAGCTACATGCGAGAGGCCGACAAAATGGTTGGCAACCTGTCGAGTGATTTCGATGTGATATTCGCCTATCAGTTGTCTCCGGTTCTTATGTCCGAACCCGCCATGCGAATAAAAAAACGAACCGGCATCCCCGTGTTCCTGTATTGCGCTGACATCTGGCCTGATGCGATCAAGGCGATGCTGCCAGACAAGCTCAACTTCGCGATGCCGTTTATCAAGGCTATGAGCTCGAAGATCTACCGTCAGGCAAACGTTAGCGCGACAAATGCCAGCTCCTATGTCGATTACTTCGATCAGGAGTTTGGAATCAGTCGCGATAAGGTATTTTACCTGCCACAATACGCCGAGGATTCATACCTGGACATGGACCTTACAGCCCTTCCTTCGGACAAGGTGCGATTCTTGATCATGGGCAACATCGGCAAGCTTCAGTACATGCCTTGCGTGTTAGAGGCCGTTGACTCGTTAAAGAACCGCGATGATTTCGAGCTGCACATAGTAGGAGACGGCTCTGCCTTACCGTACTGCAAGCAATATGTTGCTGACCGCGGGCTACAAAAGCATGTCGTGTTCCATGGGCGTCGTCCGTACGAGGAGATGCCGAACTACTACCGCAACGCTGATTGCTGCTTGCTGACGCTTAACGTTCCCGGTGCCCCTGGAATCAATTCGACGCTTCCTAGTCGCCTGCAGGGATTCATGGCGGCTGGCAAGCCGATTCTTGCCTCTATCGATGGGTCGGCGGTTCAGGTCATCAACGATTCTGGATGCGGCCGGGCAGTTCCTGCCGGCGATGCTGAGGGCCTAGCGGCTCTCATGACGGATTACTTGGATAACTCCGACTCCTACGTATCCTGCGGCGAGAATGGCCGAGCTTACTACAAGGCAAATTTCACCAAACAACGGTTTATGAACGAGATCGAAAAGCTGCTCGTTATGACGATGGAAGGCGCGTAATAGATGGCTAGAACCACCGCATTCAAAGACAAGACCCTCATGATCACGGGCGGCACCGGCTCGTTCGGCAACACCGTGCTCAAGCACTTCATGGACACCGACCTGGCCGAGATTCGCATCTTCTCCCGCGACGAGAAGAAGCAGGACGACATGCGCCACCGCCTGCAGGAGAAGTCCCCCGAGCTCGCCTCCAAGGTGCGCTTCTTCATCGGCGACGTCCGTAACGCCCAGTCGGTTCGCGACGCCATGCACGGCGTGGACTACATCTTCCACGCCGCCGCCTTGAAGCAGGTGCCCTCGTGCGAGTTCTTCCCCATGGAGGCCGTGCGCACCAACGTCATCGGCACGGACAACGTCCTGCACGCCGCCATCGACGAGGGCGTGGACCGAGTGGTGTGCCTGTCCACCGACAAGGCGGCCTACCCCATCAACGCAATGGGCAAGTCCAAGGCCATGATGGAGTCCATCATCTACGCCAACGCCCGCAACGGCGCCGGCCGCACCACCATCTGCTGCACCCGCTACGGCAACGTCATGTGCTCGCGCGGCAGCGTCATCCCGCTGTTCATCGACCGCATCCGAAAGGGCGAGCCGCTCACGGTCACCGACCCGAACATGACCCGCTTCCTCATGAACCTGGACGAGGCCGTCGACCTGGTGCAGTTCGCCTTCGAGCACGCCAACCCCGGCGACCTGTTCATCCAGAAGGCCCCTGCTTCCACGATCGGCGACCTCGCCGAGGCCGTGCAGGAGGTCTTCGGCCGCGTGGGCACCCAGGTCATCGGCACCCGCCACGGCGAGAAGCTCTTCGAGACCCTCATGACCCGCGAGGAGCGCCTGCGCGCCGAGGACATGGGTGGCTACTACCGCGTGGCCTGCGACTCGCGCGACCTGAACTACGACAAGTTCGTCGTGGACGGCAAGGTTGAGACCCAGGCCGACGAGTCCTACACCTCCCACAACACCGAGAGGCTCGACGTGGAGGGCACCATCGCCAAGATCAAGACCGCAGAGTACGTGCAGCTGGCCCTGGAGGGCCGCGAGCACGAGGCGGTGCAGTAGGGTGCGCGTCCTCGTCACCGGCGCGAAGGGGTTCGTGGGCAGGAACCTCTGCTGTGCGCTTAAGAACATCCGCGACGGCAAGGACCGCCGCGCGAAGTATTCCGGCCTGCTTCCGCTCGAGGTCATGGAGTACGACGTGGACTCGACGCCCGGGGAGCTCGATGAATACTGCTCCCGCGCCGATTTCGTCTTCAACCTCGCCGGCGTCAACCGCCCCAAGGAGCAGTCCGAGTTCATGGAGGGCAACTTCGGTTTCGCCTCCACGCTGCTCGATACCCTCGAGCGCCATGGGAATAGATGTCCCGTCATGCTCTCCAGCTCCGCGCAGGCTAGCCTGTCGGGACGCTTCGAGGGCTCGGTCTACGGCGAGTCCAAGCTCGCGGGGGAGGGCCTGTTCCGGGAGTACTCCGAGAGGACTGGCGCGCCCGTGCTCATCTACCGCTTCCCCAACCTCTACGGCAAGTGGTGCCGCCCGCGCTACAACTCCGCCGTGGCGACCTTCTGCGACGCCGTCGCCAACGGCCGCCCCTACACCGTGAACGACCCCAATGTCGAGCTCGAGCTCCTCTACATCGACGACCTGGTGGACGAGATGCTGGGCGCCCTGCTCGGAAACGAGCATCGCTGCGGCTACGAGGGGCTGGAGCGCGTCGAGGGCGACGGGTTCTGCTACGTCCCGGAAACTGACGTGAGGACCCTGGGCGAGATCGTCTACCTGCTGGGCAGCTTCCGCGACGGCCGCGAGACGCTTTCGGTGCCGGACCTTTCCGAGGGCTCCTTCTCCAAGAAGCTCTGGAGCACGTTCCTGTCCTACTACGAGCTGGGGCACTTCGCCTATAGCCTCAAGCCCAACGTGGACGACCGTGGCTCCTTCACCGAGTTCCTACGCACGCCGGAGCGCGGCCAGGTCTCAATCAACGTGAGCAAGCCCGGTATCACCAAGGGCAACCACTGGCACATGAGCAAGTGGGAGAGGTTCCTGGTGGTCTCCGGCACCGCAAGCATTAAGCTGAGAAAGGTGGGGGAAGACGCGGAGGGCAACCCGTTCCCCGTCGACGAGTACGTCGTGAGCGGCTCAGAAATGCGCGTCGTCGAGATGATCCCCGGCTACACGCACTCCATCACCAACCTGTCCGACACCGAGGATCTCGTGACGGTCATGTGGGCCAATGAGCCTTTCGACCCAGAGAATCCCGATACATATTTTGAAGCTGTCTAATTATGAACTTCGTCAGACGGTTCTTATCTATTAGGCTCGACTGGTTGTTTATTGGGCTTATCGTTGGATTTGCGGTTTGTCTCAACAGCTGTAGCGCTGTATCGACATTGAAGGGCTACTCGTCATTGTGCTTGCCCTTTGCACTTTTAGCTTGCTTGCTTTTGCTCATGTTGAAAGATGTGGAAAAGAATAATACTGCGTTAACTGGTGGGCTTCTTGTGTTTGTGCTACCGGTTGTTTTTTCCGCTTTAGCCAATTTTGACAGTTCAAATGTTGTCAATTCCCTAACGCTATTAAGCTGTATTTTCTTGGCTTACCTTTGTGTAAGAAAATTCGGTTCCATTCTCATGTGCCGCATTTTTGTAAAGCTTATGTGCATCAGTGCTGCTATGTCTCTCATACTCTATCTTGCCACCAATTTATTGCGGTTGAATCTGCCATTCCCCGTACTTGAAAACGTTAACGGAATTCATTACAAAACCATCTTCATTGTTTCTCAGTATGCTGAAACATATATTGATGGCAGTAAAAGTATGGGGTTTTTCTGGGAAAGCGGTATTTTTGCTTCCTATCTACTTCTTGCTATTGCGATTGAATTCATGGTCGAGGAAAAAGCATCGATCAGAAGGTTGGCCTTGCTCGTTATTGCGCTGTTTACAACCGGCTCTACAGCTGGTTATCTGATTCTTCCAATTGCTCTAACTATTGGATTGCTGAAGAGTGGCGGACGTGGACGTGTGGCGATTTCTGTTGGTATCGTCATTGTCGTTTTATGGATCTTTGCAAATTATTCAGCAATTCAAGACGTGTTGGTGCAGATCAACCCAACCCTATTTTGGAAGCTCGGGGATGCCGACGCTGTTACAAAACTAACGAGGCTTCAGTCTCCGAGCGTTTGTTGGGACCTATTTTCCGCGAATCCGATTTTTGGATTGGGCTACGGAGATGCTCTCGAAGCCTATTCAACCGTTGCTGCGAGCTCTGCTACCATCGATTCTTTAACGACGACTAGCTTCTTTCAACTCGCTGCTTTCGGCATTTCTGGATTTGCTATGTGGGGAATTACGATATATGCGCTCACAGGAACCGGGCGCCTTCCCTTGTCCTCAGGTATTATGCTCGTTCTTCTATTCGTCATAATAATCAACAAGGAACCGCATACCGCTTCTGTGATGACCTACATTCTGCTCTTTTCCTTTCTCTCCTTCACTGGCAAGACTTCAGAAAAGGCTTTAAATTTACACTATGGGGGTACGTATGCATAGCAGCCTAAAGCTTAGCGTTGCGGCAAACGCGGGGATTAAGGTCCTGGCCCTCATTGTGTCCCTGCTTTCAACGCCTCTTACGATGTCATTCTTTTCGAACGACACCGTTCTTGGTGCTTGGTTCACAGTACTCTCCGTGCTGAACTGGATCTCATTCTTTGATTTTGGGATCGGCAATGGGCTGCGCAATGATTTGACTTATGCGCTTAATGAAGGCAATAAGGAGAGGGCTCGAGTTGTAATTTCCTCGTCGATTTTCGTTCTCGGTACAGTTGTACTTGCATTGATTCCTTTAGGCGCAGCGGCATCTGTACTCGTCAACTGGAATTCAGTCTTCTCAGTCGGTACGGATGAGATTTGCGAAACAACTCTTGCCGTATGCATGGCCATTGTCATCGTAGGGACCTTGTTGCAGCTTGTTCTCAAACTCGTGAATTCACTCCTCTACGCTGTTCAACGAAACGCTACTCCAGCGCTTCTCCTCCTCATCTCAAACTGCCTCATCCTTATTGCCATAGCCTTCCCACCCATTCTGGCAAAGAATGGTGAGAGACTCATGTATATATGCGTGGTCGAGATGATTGCTCTATCGGCTCCACTTGTTGTCGCCGCCTTCGTACTTTTCATAACCGATCTTAAAGAGTATGTTCCAAGATTCAAAGACGTACGGACGAGTTACTTTAGTTCGCTTGGCTCGCTTGGCATCCAGTTCTTTATCATTCAGATTTCCTTGCTTTTTGTATCGTCGACTAACGAGCTATTTATCGTTTCACTCTGTGGTTCCGAAAGTGTTGTACCTTACTCCGTGGCATACAGGGTATTTAACCTAATCCTCGTATTCTTTGGAGTCATGGCTCAGCCCATTTGGTCCGACATGGCAGGCTCCTATTCATTGGGCAACAGAAGTAGGCTTCTTTCGGTGCACAGGAAGTATCTATGGCTCTCGACCATCGCATCTGCCGGGACAATCATAATAGGACTGTTCGTTAATCCCATCCTATTTTTATGGTTGAGAGGGCAGGCACCCACGCTTACGTTCGCTGAGTCCGCTTCCCTTGTCTTCCTTGTCGTTGCCACTGTTCTCACTAATTCTGAAACATGCTTGGGAAACGCCACCAATCGTTTGAGACCCCAAGTGATTTTCTATTGCCTTGGCGCTATAGCAAAGTATCCGATTTCTGCCGGGTTGTCTGTTATTGCTCAAGGCTGGGCTTCCGTTGTGTTTGCGAACGGTCTCGTTCTCGTTCCCGTTCTGATTTCTCAACACATTTCAAATCGATGGCTTACTTCGGGTGGCGAGGAGGATCCCCTTGGGCCAAAGTAAAAATAGAGAAGTACTTTTCTTTGTTGGCGGATTGTTCCCACACGAACGTGAGGATGAAATTAGAAAGTTAACGAAATCAGGGCTTCAGAGCGCCGCAAACAATCTCCAATGGAAGTTCGTCAAAGGATATGACTCTTGTCTGGGCTCTGAAAATGTCCATATTTTTAACTCTGAGTACATTGGCTCCTTTCCGAAGAGATACTCCGGCCTCTATATTCACCGATATACTTTCCAGCACTCCAAAACCTCTAATGAAGACGTCGGTACTGGCTTCATTAATCTTCCTGTCTTAAAGGAGTTTTCACGCGCCGCAAGACTGTGCTCTGAGATTGATAGGATTGACTGCGACATCTGTGCACAGCTTTACTTTGTAGGCTATGCCGCCACCTATCCCATTGTGACCGCCCTCCATCATGCGAAAAGGAAATTTCCTGATAGTGTTGTCGCCCTTATCGTTCCAGATTTACCTCAATATATGGAGCTGAGTAGACGTGGCGCGGGATTCCTGCACAAGCTTAAGAACCATATCGTTTCAAAACGCATGAAGGGTATGGACTGCTACGTTCCCCTGACTGCAGCAATGGCTCCTTATCTTGGAGTTGATTTGACCAAGTGCTCAGTCGTCGAAGGTATTGCTGATGATTATGTTGCTTCTGACCTTGGTACTACCGCTCAAGATCTTCCTGAACGGTATATCCTCTACACGGGGACGCTCCAATACCGGTACGGTCTAGGCGAGTTAATTTCAGCATTTAAGGAGCTTGACGATACGGGAATCGGCCTTGTTATTTGCGGCGACGGCGAGGCAGCAAATGAAATTGCGGCTCTGCAGTCTGAAAATCCTATGGTGCGATACCTTGGCGTATTGCCACCTCAAGAGATTAAAGGCCTACGCAACGGTGCCACCCTTCTCGTGAACCCGCGCAAGAACGAGGGGGATTACACGAAATTTAGTTTTCCCTCGAAGATGATGGAGTACCTTGCATCGGGAGTGCCGACCGTTGCCTACTGGCTCGATGGAATGCCTAATGACTACAAAGGTCTTTTCATTGATGCAACAGACGGCGGCCTAAAGGCAGCTTTAAATCGAGCTCTCGCTATGGATTCTGAAAAGTTGTACCAACTTTCCTCTCGTGCGAAAACCTACGTCCTCGAACACAAGAATTCAAAGAATCAATGCGCACGTACTCTTGAACTATTCAGAAAGGAATCTATGTACATTGAGCGATAATCACTTTTTCAATATTCCCGTCGCAATATTCATTTTCAAAAGGCTCGATACTCTTGAAAGGATTTTTGAAAGACTCGCTGAGATCCGCCCTAGAAAGCTCTACCTCATCGCTGACCAGGGAAGAGATGAGGTAGAACGCCTCGCCGTCGACAAGGTGAGACACCGTGTCGATTCCCTAATTACTTGGGACTGTGAGGTTGTAAGAGACTACGCTAATGAGAATAGGGGCGTATACGGAAACATCGCACTTGGCGCGAAGCGAGTCTTCGAGCGGGAGCCAGTTGCCATTTTCTTGGAGGACGATAATTTACCTTCAGCCTCTTTCTTTCCCTTCTGTGCAGAAATGCTAGCGCGATATCGTGACAATGATAAGATCCTTTGGATCTGCGGAACTAATTATCTATCGCAATACAAAGCGCCGCAGAATGCTTCATACGTTTTTACGAGACAGCTTATGCCTTGCGGATGGGCATCGTGGGGAGACAAGTTCCTCTCTTCCTACGACTTCGAGCTTAACAAAACGACTCCAAAGGACAAGAGGCGCGCTCGCAACACATATTCGGTGCGGCGACTCTACCTTCAGCAGCTATTCAACGTGGAGTACGAAAAAGCGCACAAGAGCCGCAACGGTCGCTACTATTCTTGGGATTATCATATGGCATGGACTCTCAGGGCTGGCGGTTTTTATGGCGTCGCCCCGTCAGTGAACCTTATAGAGAACATTGGTGTTGACGACTGCTCGGAGCATGGCGGCAACGACCTCTCGCTAGACATGACGAACCGGTTTTGTTCAATGGAAGGTTACGAACTCCCATTTCCGCTCAGACATCCTGAGGCTGTTGAACTCGATAAGACATATGAGCGGCTAATCGAGCGGAAGTTGCTGTACCCCATCAAGGATTACATCGGTGCAATTGTTAAGCTGGCTGCAAATCGACTGTTTAACTTTCCGCCGGACCTCTCACTCAGGCAAGCGATTAAGAAGGATTTAAAATGACTAATATGTCCGAAGATAAGATGGTTCGATTCAAAAACGATGGTCGCCTGAAACTGCTGATCATCGTGGGTACTCGCCCCGAGGTCATCCGCCTGTCCGAGGTCATCAAGAAGTGCCGCCGCCACTTCGACTGCCTGCTGGCGCACACCGGGCAGAACTACGACTACACGCTCAACGGCATCTTCTTCCGCGATCTGTCGCTGGACGACCCCGACGTCTACCTGGACGCGGTGGGCGTCGACCTGGGCGAGACCGTGGGCAACATTATCGCGTCCTCCTATAAGCTGATGGTGGAGACGCGGCCTGATGCCCTTCTCATCCTGGGCGACACCAACAGCTGCCTGTCCGCCATCGCGGCAAAGAGGCTCCACATCCCCATCTTCCACATGGAGGCGGGCAACCGCTGCAAAGACGAGTGCCTGCCCGAGGAGACCAACCGCCGCATCGTCGACGTGATCTCCGACGTCAACCTGGCCTACTCCGAGCACGCCCGCCGCTACCTCAAGGACACCGGCTGCGCCCCGGAGCGCACCTACGTCACGGGCTCGCCCATGGCCGAGGTCCTTCGCGCCAACCTTGAGAAGATCGAGGCCTCCGATATCCTCTCTAAGCTCGGCCTGGAGCCCAAACGCTACATGCTGCTCTCCGCCCACCGCGAGGAAAACATCGACACCGAGGCGAATTTCACGAGCCTGTTCACCGCGATCAACGCTCTGGCCGAGAAGTACGACATGCCGATCCTGTACTCCTGCCACCCGCGCTCCCGCAAGCGCCTGGAGGCCACGGGCTTTCAACTCGACCCGCGCGTACGCATGCACGAGCCCATGGGCTTCCACGACTACAACTGCCTGCAGATGAACGCCTTCGCGGTGGTGTCCGATTCCGGTACCCTGCCCGAGGAGTCGAGCTTCTTCGCGTCTGTCGGCCGCCCGTTCCCGGCGGTGTGCATCCGAACCTCCACCGAGCGCCCCGAGGCGCTGGACAAGGCGTGCTTCACGCTCGCCGGCATCTCCGAGAGGGGGCTGCTCCAGGCCGTCCACACCGCCGTCGAGCTCGACGCCGAGGGGTCGCTGCCCGAGGCCCCCGTGCCCGACTACGCCGACGAGACCGTTTCCACCAAGGTGGTCAAGATCATCCAGAGCTACACGGGCGTCGTGGATAAGATGGTGTGGAGGAAAAGCTTATAGATCAGTCGACATTTAGTGCGACACATGTAACATGGCTTGGTTTTCTGGCAGCATTACCAAGCTATATATAAATGTTAAATTGACCTCTTGTAGACTTTCTTTTCTACAAGAGGTCAATTTGATTATCGTCTGGAAGGAATTCGGATTATGGACGAGAAAACTTTACCTGTAATTGATTCGGTATTTTTTCCATACTATGTAAACCAAAATAGACTGTTGGATATTTACGCAATTCTAAATAAGGGCTTTTCTGAATACGAAGAGATTAAAGAAGGATCGTCTTCAGGAAAATCTTCCTCAAAAAGAGGTGGCGCTGGCGTTGGGTTTAAGATTTTTAAGCTTGGGATAACAGCCGAAGCGGAGTTTAATAAGAATTCCGAAAATTCGGACTCTAAGGAATCAAAGTTAGTCCAGACCACAACTTCCATGTTGAGCATGGTGGTCGACCAGCTGTCCCAACATAAGTTCTTAAAAGAGATTTTGAAGTCTCAACCTGGAGACTTTGTCTGCATTCCGGTCAATCTTAAGATCAATTCCATTAAAGGTCTCGTTGATGAAGCGATTGAAATAACTGAGCTCAGCCAAAAAATGCAAGAGGTAGGCGGGACCAAGCTCAAGGGATCAAACAATGCTAATTCAGCTTCATTGAAAAAAATCGGGGCTGTCACTAAAGAGCTATTTTCCGCAGAAGAGATAGTCTCGGAAAACGAAGCTTATGCCGTAATTGGTACGATAACCGACCAAAATCTATATCAAGCTAATCGGCAGGATATTATAGATGTTGAACTGACCTGTTTGGCACAAATCAAACGAGTGTTTCCAGACGGAACCCAATTGATGAAAAATACTGTATTTACCAAAATTATGGACACCGGCAGCAAAGAGGCGCTTATCAAGTCAGTGGCAGCCTTAAATTCCGGCCCAATTAAATGTGAATCAGTGGCGATAATGGAGATTAGCGGCAAGCCTGTTTATCAACTTGAAGTTGTTGCGCTTTACCAAGAATCGCATCCATCGGTATAGCCGCACAACGCGAATAGCTAGTTGAGAGCAAGGCTAAATTAAATTCTATTTATTTCATGCATGCCGGCAAGCCGAAGCCGATCGCGGACGTCAACAAACTGACGATGAAGTCCAACTCCGACAACTTCCGCGCGAGCTCCATCGAGGGCGTCATGAAGCGCGTGAAGGCCAAGGGCGTTCCCGTGGTTGTCTACGAGCCCACGCTGGACGCGCCAGATTTCTTCGGCTCCGAGGTGACCCACGGCCTGGAGGCCTTCAAGGCCGGTTGCGACGTGATCGTGGCCAACCGCTGGAGCGACGAGCTCGCGGACGTAGCGGACAAGGTGTACACAAGGGATCTGTTTAAGCGGGATTAGGAGAGAGGGGATTGCGCAGGTCTGCCGCAATCTAAAATAGAAGCTATATTGAGCACGGGGTGTATCGGCTGGCGCCGATATACCCCGTGCTCTGTTATTCTCGCTATTTACAATAGCATTCGTTGCGGCCACGAGCTCGAGGCGTCTGTCATCAGGGATGGCAAAATGCAGTGACTAACTATGACAATAGTTAGTCACTGCATTGTTATAAATCCATGCCGATACCATCATGGAAAACATTACTCACAACGCGGTCTGTGTAGACATGGGCAAGGCCAGCATATGGCTGCGTCGTTGGGCGGATCGGTAGCAACAAAGCGGCACAGGAGCTAATGTCGGCCCCGATGCTCACGCACCATATCGGCGGTGTCATTTCGCGATATTCATCAGTGCCCAAGCGAGCAAATACTCCAAGCTGACGGCGAAGGAACTGCTTTCAGAAACTAAACTGTTTCTAGGCTGTATGTATGAAAGAAAACGGCTGTGGATGCATTTTCGTTTTTAATTTTTAAGGGCGGAGGAGACAATGAACCTAACGAATCTACCTGAGTACATCTCAGCGATTGTGGCAATCATCGCATTGCTCATTTCTTGTTACCAAGCTCGTCTCAGTAATAAACAGTCTCTATTTAATCGACGTTTAAATATTTGGATAACCGTCGATAAACTCATGAGCGTTTATGTAAAAAACGCGAAGGACTTGGAACATGATGACGAACCACAAATGGATATCGACCTGCAATTTGCTTTGTTAACTAACACCACGTACTTGCAATCAATTTCAACCTCAATAAATCAAGTGTTAGATGCCGACCCTCAACTTAAATTGCATTTAAAGCTTGATGAAATGAAATCACTCGCCATGGAGGCAAGATTTTGCTTCAAAGGAAAGAGCGGAGACGCAATAGCCGAATTCATAGAAGCTTATCAATCCCTTTTGTTTTCAATGTATCAGTATCAGATTCTATTAAATAAGATGTCTCAGAGTGCAAAGGAATATCAATGGACGCTTGAACAGGCCTCTGAAAAGTTAGATGAGCCCAATCAACGGCAAGATCTATTTGAAAAAGAAAGCGCTCTTGCCGCATCATACAAGACTCTATGTCAGCATAATAAGAGGGGTGCAATTCAGCGCCAAATACAACTAGCAGGCCCTATATGGCGTTGAGCTAAAATTGGGTGCTTAAGACGGTCGATGCCGCACTAAACCTCAATGCCATTAGCCCAATGAGCAAAATCTTAAGCTCTAAAACAGCGCAAAATCTGCCATCTTTCATTACTGCGGGTTTTAGAACGTTGCCAATTAGAATAGAACCCTGTGTTGGAATTAGATTTGGAAGCTGACTCAGGTGAACTTTAGGGACGAATACATAAATAGTCAGATGTTCAGCTGGAGACATCATCCACTGCGGTACGTAGCAAGGGAGGATGAGCTCGCTTACAGTCGTCTTTATGGCTACGTAGGACAATTGGCGGATTCCGTTAGTGGTTTAGTTTCTACGCCATCTTTCAACCAGTTTTTACTTGAATCCTGTCAGCTCTTAGCAAACTCGCTAGATCTAATTCATCAAGGTTACTTCGACGCTGCCTTTTATTCAGTTAGACAAGCTGGAGAGGCCATCCTTATCGGAACGTTGTTTTCGAATCTAGAAGAATCTGAGCGCAAGGCTAAATATGAGAAATGGGTCTCGCTCGACAGGTTCCCCTCATTTAGCGAACTGTCCAAAATGCTGCGTTCAAAAGATATAGAATATCGAGAACTTCTTGAACAAATGCCTGAAATTGATGAGCTAATCAGCAAGCTCAATAAGAAGGCGAACAAGTATATTCACAAACAAGGCCACGAATCCTTTTATACCAAGCCTTACGAGGTGGTTCCCGAAAGCGCGAAGCATATTCGAGAGGATTTCACCGATTATTTCACGACTACTGTAACGGTCTGTGCATTTTTTCGACTTGCCGTCGATCCTTTCCCCATATTACTGAGCGACCCCGAATGCGAATTCAGATTCCCTGATTGTATGACACTCGAATTCGGCCAGAGCTTTATTGATAATTGTTTGGGAAACGAGCTTGTTAAGCACTACATTGAGACGAATTATTACCGCAATTGGGTGAATGCGATTAAGTCAACATTTCCTCAGTTGAAGGAGGCAACATATAATGTTTCAAACGTGCACTATATTGATTTGTCTAACATGGAAGACATTCTTGATGAGCTAGATAAGTTAACGTTATATGAGGCAACTGCTGTTTTATTCACTGCACTATTCTCAGAGAAAGTAATTGCCATACATATAACCGGCATGCTTGATGCATTTAGTAATTCGGCAAGACCATCAAGCGGTCTGTACCTTTCAGACATGAGTGCTTACGCCGAGCAGCTTGGCGGAGTCAACGTTCCACTCGCGGAGATCTGTCATCTCGCTAGTCTTGATACATCGCATGAGTATTCTCCCGTTAGCTCATTCATTACTTCGTTTTCTATTGCGTCAGATTTTGTTTGCGTTGAGACCGATAAGCTTCTTGATGGCAATGAAGTTGAGCTAGGCCGAAAAGCGGCAGAAGAGCTTGATTGGCTTTGGAGCCGGATCAAAACAGGCCAATGTGCCATGTTTGAATTAAAGGAAACGGCATTGTTCAAGCGAATTAAACAGAACGCGTAAATAGTTTGCTGTCGCGTCTACGACGGCTAAAAGTCCCGGTCATGAGCGCATGCTGCCTGACAGCGACCAACTCCGACAACTTCCGCGAGAGCTCCAGCAAAGGTGTCATGAAGTGCGTGAAGGCCAAGGGCGTGCCCGTGGTGGTCTACGAGCCCACGCTGGGCACGCCGGAGTTCTTCGACTCCGAGGTGACCCACGACCAGGATGTCTTCAAGGCCGGCCGCGACGTTATCGTCGCAAACCGCTGGAGCAACGAGCTCGCGGACGTGGCGGACAAGGTGTACACGAGGGATCTGTTTAAGCGGGACTAGGGGAGCGGAACGGCCTGCGCTGGGCAGCCGCAGTCTAAATAAGAAACTTAGTTGAGTACGGGGTGCATCGACGCCAGTCAATACACCCCGTACTTTGTTAATCTCGCTAAATACATTTACAGTCACTGCGGTCGCGAACCCAATGACATTTGTCCCAGTGGGCGCATGAGAAGGTGTGGCGCGCGCCGCGGAACTGGATCGTTTTGCTATCGACAATCGTGCTCTCACTAACGCGGCGTATGTCATATCATCAATCTTACCGTGGCAATTTTGTGCACCCTTACCCGAGGGCATTTGAATTGCCAGAGAAAGCGGAGGAGCGTGCAACTTTGATGAGCAGAGAAATCGAAATCAGGGACAGAATTGCCAGGCTCGATCCTGCCGCCTTTCAGAATCTTGCCCAGGAATTGCTTACGGAATATTTTAGGTATGATAAGCCCGTGCACAGGGGGTCCTCTGCTCACTCGGCGGCAACCGCCCCGGGAACGCCAGACACAATCTGGCTTTTGCCCCACAACAAATTTGCCTATCTCGAATGTGGCCATTATCCGGATAGAGCTGAAGCGAAAAAGAAGATCGAAACGGATATCGAGAAGTGCCTGGAGACCGAAAGAAAAGAGCTCGATTCTGGGCAGCTTGTTAAGATAGCCATCGCATATTCATGCCGAAGGCTAGACAGTTCTGACCTCAGCTATCTAAGAGGCATTGACGATCGCGTCGAACTTGTTGGCACGGACGAAATAGCGAGTTTGTTAGCTCGACGGTACCCAAATCTTGCAAGAGAGCATCTGGACATCGAGGTGGGTACTGGACAAATTATGACTCCAGATGAATTCGAATCCGCAGTTGAAAAGAATAGCTTCGCATCAACCCTGAAGGTCGACTTGCTTGGCAGGGAAACAGAGCTCAACGAGCTTCTCGCTGCGCTCGAAGAGAATCAGTTCGTATTGGTGTATGGGCGCCCTGGATGTGGGAAGACCAGACTTTGTGTAGAGGCTCTGCGCCGATTTACGAATGGCAACGGCGCGTATCCTCTTGTCATTCAATCGAACAGGTTGCCAATCTGGAACGATTTGGCTTACGATGTCCCCAAAGAGGACCCTTCGTTAATTCTGCTCGACGACGCAAACGAGCTTTCCGACCTCGAAGGATTTGCGGACTTCGTGTCTAACAGGGGTAATATCAAGGTTCTTTTGACGGTAAGAAATTACGCGTTCAAGCGCGTGACGAGCTCCGTTTCAAAGTACTGCAAGCCTTACCTCTATGCAGTCAACCCGCTTGACGAGGAAACGGCCTTACGCGTGGTCGAAAATGGATTCGGGATCGCAAAAGGAAGGGCCTCTGCGGATATTATCCGCTTGTCGAGGGGTAATATGCGCTTGGCCTGTGCAGCGGCCGAAGTCGCCAAGAAACGCGGGGTTGAAGTATTCTCTACGCTGCCGAGTCTCATAGAGGCTTGCTACCGAGAGAAGGCTTCTAGTCTGGGCGGTGACGCCAAAAGGGCGGCGATGATCGTCTCGGTTTTGGATGCTCACAGGATAGAGGAGAATAAAGACCTGGATAGCCTGCTTTCCAAGGTGGGAATTTCTCATGACAGATACGTCGATGCTTGCACCGCTCTGTGCAACGACGAACTGGTGGATGTATGTCAGGATATGGTGGCGGTAGCGCCGGGCGAACAGGTTTTGAGGGATTATTTGCTCTACCAGGCTTTTATCGCCGAGAAAAGCGTATCGCTTTCCGACATCGATGAGTTGGAGTGCGGCAATGTTCGATGTCCCAGTATTGTTGCCATCCTCGTGAACAATTTCTACAGCGAAGAGCTTATTTCCTCCTTGAAGTCACAGCTGAACGACATTTGGGCTTTGGCGAACGGTGGGAAACGATGGAAAATGGTGAGCGATTACAATTTCCTCCTCGGTGAGAAGGGCCTTGAACATATTCTCGGGGCAATCGAAGACACCGCGCCCGGAAACTACGATTACCTTGCCTGTAAATTCGACAAGGCTTCCGGATTCTATTCGCAGAAATCTCGTATCCTCACATCGCTCGCGTTTTTTCTGCATGCCCCTCAATTCAGCGAGCCGGAAGAGCTGTTCTTTATGGCATTGGAGAAGAACATTTTGCCTCCACGGGAGGCAAAGGAGACACTCACAACGAGCATGTCTTTCAACGAGAACTCGTATTCGGACGGGTTTCGATACGAGAACGAGGTCCTTGAACGCCTATCGTGTGAGTTTCGCAAAACAAAGGAGGATAGGTACGGGGTTTTGCTTGCCTATTATGTCGAGGCTTTACTGGCGGCAGTGTACGAGAGCCGGACGAGGATGGAGGGAAACAAGGTCACGTTCATCCATGGCAACCACCTCTACACCCAAGCGATGATCGAGTTGCGGAAGCGAGCGATCGCCTGCCTCAAGGAGCTCAGAGACTGTCATGAGCTGAGCCGTCTCTGCGATTCGGTTATTACCGGGCTTCGGGGTATCGGCGGCGAGGACGGTGCCGGTCGGTTGTGGAAGGAGACCTTGGAGGAGGCGTATAGAGGATATGTTTCCCGAATCGAGTCGATTGAGATTTGCAGCTTACCTGGGTTTGTTCAACTGGAGAAAGAGCTCATTTCCCAAGGTATCATCGCCGAAGAGGGGCTCCCGTTCCTCAATGTGTCGCCCAAGATGCGGATTGCAGCCCAAATCTTCTTAGACGACTCCCGCGGACACGATGTTTCGGAGGAATTGATCGAGCTTATTCAAACGGCTGGCTCGGCAGAGCTATTGAAGGCGATCTCGATTGTGTGTTCTGCCGGCCGGCAAAGCTCAACTGGGATTCCATTCCCAATCCTGAGTGACGTCATGATTCTTGGTGCGGAGTCTTTGACCGAATGCGCAGAGCCGATCATCCTCTCTGATGTTCCCTTGTATACAGTCCCGGACGATTTGCTTATTCGCTGGATTGACTTGCTCGGCATCGATCGGGTTCGCGGTCTTGCCTTGAAGCGACAGGAGAATGAGATTCCCGAATGGCTTAGTCGGATTGACGAAGCGCGGTTAAAGGAGTTCGGTGTCAGTCCCGAGCTGGCAAGGGATATCGAGGAAGGAGCCGACAAATACGGCGAAACCGTTTCATATAAAGCCGCGATGGAAATCGACTCTGCTACGCCAGACTTTTTCGCTAGGTACGCGGTCGGCGTCCTACAGAAGCAGGAAAGGGGCTCGCATGCCCTTTATAGGCTTCTTCCTAGGGACATCAACAATGCCGAACAAAGGGCATTTATCTCCAAGCCGGAAATGCTGCGTCTTGCCGAAGATATCTTACTTAATCTCGTAAACGGTACGAATCCCTATTGGAATGAGGATGTTCTTCGTCTTATCGTCGCCAACGATGGTCAATTTCCTGAGAGGGCAATGCCCGTGCTCATGGAGTTCAATGCGACTTATGCAATGGAGCATTTGGGCGAAGCAGTATGGAGGGAGGAGAACAGCGAGGCCGCAACAGATAGCGCATGGAAGGGCATAGAGGGGGTTGAGACAAACCTGCGGAGCATGTCGAAGCCTTTCGCTTTAAAGTATTTTCTTGATTACGCTATTGAGCATTGCGTCGATGCAGTCGTGACTTGGCTGGCGTCACGATCGATGCGTAATGGGAAGCTTGTCGATCATCTACCAGATGTTGCAATGGAGTTACCCAAGAATCTGAGGGTCAAGTACATAGTCTTACTGTGCCAAGAGGACCTTAGCTCGGAAGAGCTTAAAAAGGTCCCAGTAATCATGTCTTCTTTCGGCGCTTCGTGGAGTGGGAGCGAAATCCCACTACTTCAAGGGAAGATTAACTTCATTGAAGAGGTGATCGAGAATTTGCCAGGAGTTGCCTTTATACGGCACCGCATGGTTTTGGAAGACGCGATATCCTCGGTGAAGCGATGGATAGAAGATGCAGAGGTTCGCGAATTCCTTCGCCCATTTTAGCGTCGTGGTGCGCGCTTTGGGGGTTCTCGGGTATTCGCCGGGGCGAGGATGGTCCTCTTGGTTATGAGAAAAATTTGTGCGTTTACGCGTAATGAAGCACGTGAAGAACTCAAGCGTGTGCCCGTGGTGGCCTACGAGCACACGCTGGACGCGTCGGAATTTTTGGTTCCGAGGTGACACACGATCTGAAGCTCTTTATGGTCGGCTGCGACGTGATCGTCATCAATCGCTGGAGCAACGAGTTCGCGGGCGTTGCGGACAAGGTGCAGGCCAGGAATATGTTAAGCGCGGCTAGGGGAGGGGCAAACCTGCGCTGGGTGGGCTTATACTTCCGATACACTCCGTCATTCGTTGTTCTCGCAAAATACAATTACGGTTACCGCTATTGTGGGTTCATCACCCCCTGTCATGAGGTAGAGGGTTGCCGCGCGGCTTAAAGCAAGCCTCTTCAAATCCATGCCTCGTTCGGTAAACGCTCAATGGTCGAATTTATTGTCACCCAAGATGATTTAGCGAATCTAATTGGTGCGACGCACGGTATCGGGAAGTAAAGCAACGACTAAACGACCTTCAATTAGCAACTTATGAATCAAATTCGTTCCATGGTCTTTGTTGTCTAGAGTCGCGCCATATGCAGTCAAAAGCGCAATTGCTTTTGACATTGCTTCTTTCTTTGCTTCTTCAACGCCACCGCGATCTCCGGGTTTCTGACCGTGCGGTCTGAAAAAGAAAATTAATTTTGTTTCTCCTTCATATAGATTCACCGCATCAAATATTGCCTGAAAATACGAATAGTCTGCTTTTCCCAAAGAGTGACCGTAGAACTTTATGACGCGCGTGCCGTGCCCATAGATGCTTGTTTTGGTGGGCACATCAACGATTTTTCCGATATCTGGCGGATTTAATGCCATAACTCGATACGTTTTTGTAAAGGGCACAACGAGCTCGTTGTTCATTATGCGAGAGCCATCAATACCAAAAACTATTTCACCGCCTAGTCTCCCGTGAACATTGACGTAGTTAAACACATGTTCCTTCGAGTGGAAATCCTTTGCGGCCCGAGTGTAATTAAAGCTAAGGATACTTTCCTGAACGTCATACTCTTCTTCACTCGGTCGCTCATATACCATCAGCTCAATCATGAGTTTTGATGCGCGATCTTTATAGTCGTCCGACTTCGAAACTGCCCCCTGAAGGTATTTCGCAAACTCTTCTTCAAGAATATGAAGGTCCTTCATGGTTATATCCAGTAGAAGGCTACTGGTCCAAGTCCCCCAGTAATTAGGAAAGCGCCTGTACAGCTGAAACGCAACCACTTCTTCAACGTTTTTTGGATCATAAACAGTCGGGTTGTAATTGATCAGTATGTTTAAGCACTTCGCAAAGAGCGTGCCTTCTGATAATGGTTCAATGCCGTCGGGTGCCATCCAATTTGAGATAGCACCTTCTATGTCGCACCAATTGGCGTTTGGCATGCCTGCAAGAATGGCATCCCATATAGTGAGGGTGTACCTTCGAGTTTCGTCGTTTTCGCATTCATTGATTTCTTTATTGCGAGCATTAATGTAGTCGCTGAAGCCCGAGGGCAGCCCACACTCTAAGTCGAATCCGTTGCCAACAATAATTAGCTGATGCCAATTGGGTCGGAGATCTGGTTGCTCTGCATAAACACCTGCCAATGAACGTGACTGGTGATTGAAATCGGGCGGTTCAATTTCAGGGAGATGTAATTTTTGATTAATAGCGGATAGGTCAATTTTTGGCAGCGTGCGCGTCGTGATGTCTTCCACTTGTTATCTCCTAATGCCATAACTATTCAACGTTGTTTTAGTCGTCAAAACCTTAATCATCGTAATGCAATTAAGGCCGCCATCTCATTCCGTAATAGTCGTGACCCAACAGAATAGTGCCCGATGGCCGCCGGAATCCATCTTATGACAATGGAGACAGACATCGAACACCTCGAGCACTGCAGCCAGAATGTTATGAAATACGCAAATGGTGAGGCCGCGCCAGCGGTGTTCCTAAGGCGCCCCTCCTTTCACCGACTGGCAAAACGATTTACACCTAATTTCAGGCATTTCTCACTGCGTTTTTCCTTGGCAGTTGTCTGATCTCGCTAAACTAATAGCTGCTGCTACCAGGGCATTTTCTGGTGCACATTCTATTGGCTCCTGCGAAGATCGGAGCGGGTATGTTTGCTGCAGAGTCCTACACCGGCCGTCATCACATCGCGATCGCTGCCATGGCCTGCCTATGCGTTTTGCTGGGCGGGCCTTCTTATGCCGCGGGCGCGGAGAGCCTCATCATCGCGGGCGCGACGTACTACGAGCCGGGCGTGTCGGGCCCCGGCTGGGCCTGGACCGATGCCGACCACCTGGAGCTTGACGGCTACGCGGGTGGGGCCATCGGCGCCGAGGGCGACCTGGTGCTGACACTTGCCGGGCAAAACTCCGTGACGGAGTCGCATGCGCCCGATGCGGACATCACGCTGTGCGGCATGGAGGTGTGGGGCAACCTGACGCTTCGCGGCACCGGGACCCTGACGGCGACGGGCTCGCAGTGCGGGATCCACGTTTCGCAGGCGCTCGTGGTGGACGGCTGCACCGTCGATGTCCGGGCGGACGGGGCCGATATTACGGACGAGGCGTTCGCCGGCGTGATCGCAGGCGACATGGCCGTGCGCGGCGGCGGGCGCGTCGTTGCCGCGGGCGCCGGCTCCGGAGCGGGTGTGCACGCCTACGGCGTGTATCTGCAGGATGCCGGCCTTGGCGCTGGTGCGGCCGGTTGTCGGCTTTCCGTCGACGCCTCGTGGCTCGATGCGAACGGTCCCGACGGCGGCGTTGCATGCTTGGGCGGGTCGCTTGTGTCCGCGCGATTTGTGACGCCTGCCGGCGGGGCCTTTGGTGCTGGTGGCGTGGTAGATGTCGGCGGTTCGGCGGCACCGCATGTGGTGGTTGAGCCCGATTTGGCCACACCTCCGGCAGGGGAGACCGACAGGGGCGAGGTACCGGGCGATGGCGCGGACAAGCCTTCCGCCGATGCTAGCCCCGCTGCCGGAGAGCCCACCACAGGGCCCACGGCAAATCCCGCGCTGAAACCCGCGGCCGCGACAACCAAGACAACAACGACAGTAACCAAGACCACGGTCGCCAAGACGGCCAAGCCCAAGGCTGCCACCGCGACCACTGCGGTACTCCCCAAGACCGGCGACAACAACTGGATCGCCGCATCTATATCGTTATTCCTGCTGGGGTTGGTGCTTTTTGGTACCACATATCGCTGCTGAGACTGCGCGACGCACCTAGCTGCAATACAAGACCTCTGTTGAAGCTTTAAGGGCAACATTTCCGGATAGGGAGCGTTGCCTTTTTCGTGTATGCAATGTATGACGTGCCATACCACTTAAATGACTATGTAATTACTTGTAATTACATAATCCACTATTGTATGTGCGTTATACTAAGGGTACACTCACGCGATTGAAAGGTCTAAAAATGGCAAGCTCAACATTAACCATCAGGGTTGACGACGACCTCAAACGCGAGGCGGCGGAAGTGGCTGATTACTATGGACTTGATTTGTCGTCCGTGACGCGCGCGTTCTTCAAGCAAATGGTCAACACCCATCGCATCCCGTTGACTTTTGCCCCTGAGGAGCCCAATGCCGAAAGCCTTGAGGCCATTCGCGAGGGGGACGCTTTTCTTGCATCTGGCAAAAAAGGACGCTTTGACAATGGCGCCGATCTGATCGCTGCGGCGATGGCACAATGAGCACGTTAACCGCAGAGTTCTCTGCAGCCTTCTCCCGCGATTTAAAGAAAAAAGCAAAGCGCCGTAAATGGGATTTATCTGAGCTTCAAAAGCTAATTGACCTGGTGCTACAGAATACACCTGAGTCAATGGACATATTAAAGCGACGTCATAATATGCACCGGCTAAGCGGCAACTGGGCAGGGCGAAACGAATGTCACGTAGCAAACTCTGGCGACTGGCTTGTCATATGGTCATCAAACGAAGAGGTAGCTTTCTTTGAACGCACCGGCAGCCATGATGAGCTGTTCCGATAATTCCCTTAATATCGAAACCACCAAAACTATCCGGATTTCAACCTAATGGCATCCAATTTGCTCAATCTTGTTGGAAATGTTGCTGCGCAATGACGATTGCCTGCCTATGCGTTTTGCTGGGCGGGCCTTCTTATGCCGCGGGCGCGGAGAGCC
>ERZ773188.640-NODE-640-length-42911-cov-5.811042_pt1 | contig 42911 bp, 45 predicted proteins | sample MGYA00581011_ERZ773188 | MGnify/ENA primary metagenome ERZ773188 (study PRJEB29015, sample SAMEA2737798) | human gut metagenome | biome: human gut; feature: human-associated habitat; material: faeces | place: China | collected 2012 ...
AACTTGACCATGACATATCTGTCTTTGAAAGTCGAATCAAGGGGCATTTGCCTGTAATGGGAGGAATGGCATGAAACGGACTGTAATCACCGTGGATGGCAATGGAAGGCTTTCAATTCCGTCCAACTTGGAGGACTTGTGGATGAGTGAGAGTGAGTTGATTGATATGCTTTATATCACTGCCCCGAAACTCAATGCTGTGATACGAGCTATATATAAAGAGGGTATGTTGTCTATGTCGGAAGTCCAACGAAGGGAAGAACTTTCCAAGGGTATTTGGCAAACGTTGTATGGATTCCCTATGGTTGTTGCCATTTGCTTCCGTCTAAACTCTAATGGTGCGGCACAACTTCGTGATGCCATCATCAAGAGATTGTACGGAGCAAAAGAGAAAACAAACATTGTCTTGCAACTCTATGGAGGGACTAATTCCTTTAGTTGAGAATGGTCGCTTTTTTGACGCTTCGATGATTCGCTGTCGTATTGACTTATTGACGTACTGATTCCTTGTCGTATGGAAGTGCAGTTGCAATTTGATAAAGAAGTATCCATGCAAAGAAGTGTGTAAGCATATATGCATTGATGCCATACGTTTTACATTTTTATCGTATGACATATAAAACGTATGACATGCAGGAATACATTTTTGTTCATCCCGAGGAATGGCATTCAAGGAAAACTCATTCTTCGGGATTTTTTTCGTTTTCATCCTTTAGCATAAAGAAAATGAGCCGTTCCTTGGAGGCTTTGCGCCTCCAGCCACTGGGCGAACCTCCGCAGTGTTTTCAATGGTATTAGATTTACTCTTGCCAAAACATGGTGTCCATAAAGACACAGCAAGGTATGTTTTGAGTTACTCAAAACCTTTCGAGTTACTCTCGAAAATAAATGTAGATTTTCTTCCAAAGTCAGAAAATCAAGCAACATGTGTATCGTTTCTCCCTCTTAACATACACAAAAGTGTAATTTTTCTGCCCATCACCTCAGAAATACACTTTTGTGTCAAAGTCTTTTTAAGTCATGTCATTACTTTTGCACTCAGAAAAATCCATAATATAAAAAGTTATGAAAAAGAAAATGATTATTACAGCCTTGTGCATCTCGGCAATGACTCCGATGATGGCACAGAATATCACGGGAAAAGTAGTGGATGTCAAGGGTGAGCCTTTAGCTTTTGCCAATGTCGTGCTTTTGAACCGACAAGACTCTGCTTTCGTCAAGGGAGCAGTGAGTGGAAATGATGGACGCTTCTCCATCGACTCTTCATGCAATGGCGGAATCATCAAGGTGACATCCGTAGGCTATAAGACAATCTGCAAGGATTGCACAGGCGAGAATGTAGGCATCATCAAGATGAAAGAAGACAGTAAGATGCTCGGCGAAGTGGTGGTGAAATCATCACGCCCCGTTACTGCCATCAAAGGCAATGCCTTGGTTACGACTGTAGCCAACTCCCAACTTTCTCATGCTGGCACAGCAAATGATGTGTTGCGCCAAGTGCCAATGGTTACAGGAAGAGACGGCAACTTCGAGGTGTTTGGCAAGGGTACACCACTTATCTATATCAATGGGCGTGTCGTACAAGACAAAAACGAGCTTGCACAACTCAACTCACAAGACATCAAGAATGTGGAAGTCATCACCAATCCTGGTGCCAAGTATGATGCTTCGGTCAAGTCTGTCATTCGTATTCGTACCAAACCATCGCAAGGTGAAGGCTTTGGTGGAACACTTCGTGTCCAAAATGGTTTCCGACACTATTTTTCGAGCATGGAGCAAGCAAACTTGAAATATCGTAAAGGAGGCTTGGAACTATTCTCCAATCTCAATTATTATACCGGCAAATTCTATAGCTATGGAGTCACGGACCTGGAAACGAAAGCTTCTACCAATTGGCTTCAGAACATAGAAAGCATCGGTCGTATGCGAAACAATGAGTTCTTCGGCAAGTTTGGATTGTCATGGATGCTCAATGAGCATCATTCCATTGGCGCTTATTATGTGAATGGAGTGGGACTGCAAAAGGAACATCCTGATTATAAAACCACTTCGTATGCAGATGGAACTCTGAAAGATATGGTTTCCACCGTAGGACTCAACAGGACACATGCCATGCCTAAGCATCATGCCAATATCTATTACAATGGAGAAGTGGGCAAACTTGGCGTTGACTTCAACATGGACTACATGTGGAGAAAAAAGCGCAAGACTTCCAATCTGTCGGAGATAAACCTCAACAATGAGGACAATTCGATTACATCCAATGGTATCGGGCACTCACGAATGTTTGCCGAGAAGCTGGTTTTGAGCTATCCTCTGTGGAAAGGACAACTTGAAGTGGGCAATGAGTACACCGCCTCACAGACATTGAATGATTTCAACATCAATATGGCTACTATCGGAAATAGCAACACCAAGAGCGATGAGAAAAACATGGCTGGTTTTCTCTCCATAGGTCAGCAGTTCGGAAAAGTTGCCGTAGAGGCAGGGCTTCGTTACGAGCATGTCAACTTCAAATACACGGAAAATGGGCAACTCAAGAAAGACCAAAGCAAGACTTACAACAACGTTTTCCCTTCTTTGTCTATTTCTACAGAGATTGGAAAAACGCAATTATCATTGAGCTACACAAGCAAGACTCAACGTCCATCATACGATGACCTTGACGGAACAGTCAGCTATGTCAATCGCTTGACCTTGGAAAGTGGAAATCCTTACCTATCCCCTATGAAGATTCATTCTGTGGAGTTGATGGGTGCATGGAAGCAATTCTTTGCGAAGATTTCATACGAACATAGAAAGGATGCCTTTATCCAGACTACGAAATCGTATTGCGAGGACGGAGAGGTGAAATTGATCACCATGGAGAACACTCCAAAGATAGATGAACTACAAGCATTTGTTGGCGCACAATTTAAGGTTGGCATTTGGGAACCAAAAGTGAATGCTGGCATCATCAAACAGTGGTTCACAGGCGAGTATATGGGTGAACGCAAATCCTTTAGCAATCCTTTGGGAATCGTACAGTTCCAAAATGCTATCCATCTGCCTGGAGACATTTGGATGAACATCGATATGGAATGGAATAGCCGTGGCAACAAGGACAACATGAAACTCGGTTCTTCCTCGTACCTCAATGCCAAACTTTACAAGGCTTTCTGGAAAAATCGTTTCTCCGTGTCGCTTGAAGCCAATGACATTTTCAACAAGAGCTACCGTAATGTTACATTCTACAACAAGGATGTTACACTTAGGCAAAACATGACAAGTGATACTCGTGCCTTGCTCTTGACATTGCAGTACAACTTCAATACTTCAAGAAACCGATATAAGGGTAAAGGTGCAGGTAATGAGGAAATAAACCGTTTCTAATCTCTCAACGATATGAATAATCAAGTTAATGTTATGATAGCAGGTGCAGACATGGGAGGCTTGATAGCTTCCTGTGCCTTGCACTATGACTTCCAGAATCGTCTTCTGCAAGAAGATAGATTCCGAATCTCTCGTCTCGAAAAGGACACGCTGACGATGGAAGATGTGGAGCAATGTGATTTGTCGGGGGTAGAGTATGTCGTGAATGCCACGCTGCACGATACAGAAGCCTCGTTTGCCTTCGATGAGAAATGCAAGAAGCAGGGCATTCCTGTCATCCATGCCGTCAACCTTGGCAAGGCAGCTTTCCTCGCCGTGGAAAAACCGAAAGGCTATCCTTTCAGCGAGGTAAAAAAGCGAAATTCAGATGAGGGTTCTATTGGGAAGCATGAAGAGGATTCTATCGAAAAGAATGAAGATAGGATTGCTCTTGATAGTTGGAATGCCGATATATTCCAAAGAAAGCTTGGCAAGTACATCTCGCAGTATGGTATGTTTTGGCAGAAGCCTGTACCTTGGATAGACGAAGCCATCAAGAACTATTCAGAGAAATCTTTCCCACAACTGAGCATTGGGGCATATATTGCCGCAGGCTATTGCGTGAATATCCTTTGCAGACTTGCGGAAGGCAATGAGGTAAAGTATTTCCCTAAGTTCTATCTCTCGCCACTGCTGGAAGAGGTATAGTTTATATCATCTGATAGTTGACCGCATGGAATAGAGCCTCTGCAATGTTCTTCACACCCAATTTGGCGAAGAGGCTTCGCTTGCAAGCCTTGATGGTATCCACCGACTTGCACACTCTATCGGCAATTTCATTCATCGTATAGCCTTGGGCAGACAGTCTCAAAACTTCTCTCTCAGCCTCGCTCAAGGTTATACCTTCTTTCCTCTCCCACTTGTGGCGGTCTGTGGAATACTCGAAATACCCACGCTCGCCATTCTTCTGCATGATGATATGTCCTGGCTCATCGGTCGCCGCCAACGAAACGGTGCAGAAGGCAAGCCATATCCTGCCGTCATCGGAAAGGAGAATCGGGGTGAGATGATGATGAATCAGTCGGCTATGCTTGCCGTTGGTTAGATGGAAATCATACGATATGGTATATTCCAGCCGGTCTTCCACAGGCAGTTCGTTGAATAGGTCGAAACCTTTCTTGTTTACTTCCAACAACATCTGCAAGTCTTGCTCTGGCACATGGTCGATATACATCTGATAGCCAGCCTCCAAGAGTTGCTCTGGTTGCAAGCCGCAGAGATACGCCAGGTTATCAGAGGCATAGATGAAACCCTGGTGGAAGTAGTCAATGATATAGACGCACTGGTAGGTGCTGCGAGCAAAAGCCTTTGCCGTATTCACCAACAATTCTATCTTGTCGTAATCCTCCTTCGCTATGTGATTTACCTCATTGGAATGGAGGAAGAAGTCATTTTTGTCGTTGCTCATAAGCAGACTCTATAATTACACTTTTAAACTATTTATCTTGGCACAGACACTTTGCACATGGTCAAGTCCATAAAGCATTGAATGTGAATCAATGCCCATCCACGAAAACAAGGTTTGAATTTTCTGGTATTCGTTGATAATGTAACTTGTATCAATCTCAGCCTCATGAAGTCTAAAGCATATCGGTTCGTGATGAGCAATTCTGTTTCGCAGACTGTTCACCTTGTCAAGTTCATTGAAAATGTAGGTGTTGTTGTATTGAACAGCAGCCGATGAGCGAGGTTTGTTAGGAAAAGCCCTCAATAGACATTGTCCTGTTGCACGATATTGTAGTGAAGAATACATATATTTCCAAACTCCAAATTCCATTTCGGCAATCAGCTTGGAATGAGAATAGTTACCTTGTCTATTCAAACGGTTGTATGCCTTTTCTATGATTTTCCGTGTTTCGTTCATGCGCCCATTGGAGAATATTCCATTGTCTTGAACGGAATCTTTCAACCAATCCTCTCCCAAGCTCGGCACTAAAAGGCTATCTATCGCATTACGCAAAGCAACTTCAAAACAACTAACGATAGTGAACATCTCCTGCGACAAGCGCAAGTTGTAACGATACAAAGCCATAGCCTTGCGAGTGTCACCATTCGCAGCATCTTTGTATCTCTGTATTCGTTTGGCAGACAAAATCCGCTCAAATTCTAAATATTCCATAAATATTTGTTCGTTTACTTGGTTGTAACAAGAAAAAACACTATCTTTGTAGCGTTGATTCCCGGTAGCCTCTGATTCGTCAAGCTATCGGGTCTTGTTTTTTATACAATTTGCCTACAAAAATACATTTTTTTCTGCGATTACGATTAAACCACATTATATAATTACAGAAAATTAACCGTAAAAAGTTGCTAAAAGTCCTTGCTGTTTCGTATTATTATTGTATTTTTGCAACCCGAAAAGAGTTGTTTGACAGCAAACCTATGAAGATTGCATAAATTAGAACTGTTGCCAAATCATTACCTCCATTAAGGTAAAAAACTCATAAATAGCTCATTTTAAGTTATTCGGCAGATTTTAGCGTAATTTTATAAAAAAAAAACTAAATCTCTGTGGGGATTTCATCAGTCCCCAAATCGATGATAGTCAAACTGACACCCTCATAAGTCTTTACCCCCTTCTTCAGTCTCTCATAAAGACGGTCGAAGTGTTCACGGGAATGAATCACGAGTCCGGTAGCCACTGCCTTGCCCAGGATGATGCAACCCTTTTTCAATGTCAGCGGACCATTGCCAGGCATGAGATAAGGAGAACGGGAAACGTCTGTCGGAATATGTGATCCCTTCTTCAGAATAATCGGCATTTTCTTGCTCAGCTGACTTTTCTTTCCGCTCTTCTTTTTATCCTTGTTCATGACGACGGATAGCAGAGCTATCTTATACTCACCAGCAGGCAACAAACGCTCAGGATGCTCTAGAGTGTTACAAACCTTTACACCCTTTATTACTAATGTACCATCTACCCCCCAACGGGAAAAACGACGGCGATAAATGATGATATTCATAGAAACTGATTATTTTAAATTGATTTCGTTGATAGGGTCATCAAGGATTTCATTTGATTGAAAATCCTTAATGACCGAAAATGACCGTGACCGTTAATGACCGGATTTAGATACTAGGCGAAACCTTCTGGTAGCGCATATCAGGCAGAACACCTATCAATCCCTGCCGTTTCCAGTTTTTCAGCATCTGTCTTACCACCTCACGAGTTACGTTAGCTCCCTTCACGGCTATGCTTTGCTGCAAAGCCTGTTCAAAGGAAAAGGTAACATCCAGGCGCTCGAAGATGGAATCATTTCTGCCACGGCGGGTGCGGTCGTAAGCCGACTGACCGCAATAGCTCTTCGATGAAAAAGCATCCTCAATGCGGCTACGGAAGAAATAGAGTGCATTCTCCAACTGATAATCGGCAAGAATATTGAAGGCTGCAAGCATAGTAGGAGTCTGCGTCTTGACAATCATTTCCTTCCATAACAGCGGATTCTGCTTCAACAGCTTCTCTGCACCCTGAAAACCATGCTTCTGAATCAGCGATTCTACCACCTTGCAGAGCATGATGCAGGTCATCATTCTCATTGTGGTAGGACAGATACGGAAACGCTGACGGGCTTTCACCTTGTCATCATTCTTCATAGTCTCCAGTCGTATCTGCTCCAGCCAATCCCTACCCTTGGCTTCCAGTTTCGGCAGTTCCACCTCACCCTCCATCAGAGGCAGCAGATGAGCAATCTGATGAATATGCTCGCATTGAGAATCTGTAAGCACAAAAAGATTATCAGTAAGAGGAGTGAAGGTATTATCCGGTGTGCGAGCCACTACGATACGGCTCTGAAAACCATCCGTATAATTGTTCACCACACGGTAAAGCGCATCAGGGGTTCCACACATTACCACATTCCATAACAGTCTGTCTATGTGTACATTCACGGCTTCTGCACTTCTTGCCTCACGCTCGTAGCTCGTACCATCATACGCCTGTCGGAGCATTACAGAGAAATCGCTCATCGCTGATTTCCACTTCTGAGCCACGGTGTCAGCTTCCGGGGTAAACGAGAAGGCGTGCTTGCCCTCGGTGTTAGCCAGACGCTCGGCAAGGTTAGCCACGGTGTTGTTCAGCGTCAGGCATCTTACGGGCAGTTTCGGCTCTTCCGGCTGTTCCTTCTTGTTCTTAGCTGCACGCTTCTTGGCTCGCCATTCGTCCTCCTGCTGTTGATACATTTTGTCCATCTGTTTCACTTCCGAAGTCCATGCATCAACCACGGGGTCGATACTTCCCTTACCAGAGGCGAAATCTCCGGCGATGTAGGAGATGAGGTTCAGCGAGTTCATCTTACCGTGCACAGCCACCTTTACTCCTGTAGCCAACATTCCGATGGCTGGACAGATGGCGGTAATCACTGGCATTGCCAGGGGTGGTCCTACGGCGTTGATAGAATCACGCACACCTTGCGGCATCTTAGGCAAAGCATTGAAATAGAACATTTCGTCCTTGGCATTAGCCTCGTCCAGCGCATTCACCAGCGCCTCGCTTTCTGCATCAGCAGTAGCATTCGAAGCACCCTGTTTCAGCTTTTCCTGTCGCAGAGCGGCAAGCACATCTTTCAGTCGCTTAGGCATTTGTGTAATCTTCTCGTTTAGCGCCGAATTGATGCAAGCCATCTTCTCCTGCTCGGGAAAACCATCGTAGCAGGGGATGATCTGAGCCATCAGGCTGCGGTCGAAGCCACAGATGTGGCGCAGGTTCACGGCAAGCTCGAAGGTCAAAGTGTTGCGGTTGGAGCGAACCGGCTCATGACCGTCATTATACATCTGCCACCACTTCGAAATGATTTCGGAATATGGGATTCCGAGGTAATCATTACTGGATGATGAAGAGGAAGATGAAGCGGAAGCAGGCTGAGCCTGATTCTTTGAAGAATTCTGAGGATTCTGAGAGGCTTGAACCTTTGGAGTATTTTGAGAATTCTGAGGATTTAAAGCCTTCTCTTCAACATTCTCCAACCAAGGCTTATAATGCTTGTTCGCCTTATGCGCCCCTGGAGGCAGCTCCTCCTGCCCATACTTCTCACGCTCCTCCAATACCTTGCCTTCAGCAGCCACGGCAGCCTCCTCATAATCATCCTTGAAGAGCTCAGGCGAAAGATAAAGCAAATCGTCTGCATCAGCCGAAGTCGTGAAATAAACTCGGTTAATATCGTGAGCCGAAGTATCCATCTCGCACTCCAGCATCTTGGCGATTCTAACCTGGTTCTCCAATATCGTCTTGCCCATCTCTCGCTTACAAACCGCATGACCGCCTTGTCTTGCGCTGCGTTCCAGCATCAGCAATCCATACTTTTCCGGCTCCTGCAGCATCAGCTTAGCCGCCTTCTCAAAGTCCTGCTTATCGTCCAAATCGAAGCCGAAAGCCCGGCTTGGCAGCTTCATACCCTTCACTACCCCTTGCGGATAATGTCCGGAATAGTTAAACTGCACCAGTCTTCGCTTCGCCCCGTCATTTCCTTCGCGAGCCAGTCGCAGATTTGCCTTCTGCTCATAGCTTCCACGAATCAGTTTATACTCCTCTTGCGAGATGATGGAGCGGGCAACCTTGTGCCCGTTCTCCACCCTTATCAAATAACAGCTCATCTATGTTTTCTACTTACTATTATTAAGTTGAACATCAAATACTTTTAGTTGAAGCTCTATCCTCTATCGCTTCAACTGGTATTCTATCAAAGCATCCGCAGCCTCTTCTGCCTCCTTCACAAGCGTGCTGCCTATGTTAATCCCCTCATCACAGAACACCTTCAAGGTGAGCTGGATAGCTCCATCCTTGGTCTTGCTCAATCGTCCGTGAGCCAGTTTTCTGATCAGTTCTGACTGCGAACGGACTCGTGGCTTAACCACGAAATCAAAAGTACCATCCGAAAGCTGCTGGGCAACGCCCTGCGAACGGAATCCCAGCACCTTCTCTCCCCCTCCATGCTCATTAGGCGCAAAGAGGAAACACTTGCTTTCATCATAGAAAGCCATACCACCCAGCTGCACGTGCTGGCTACCATTATTCACCTGCTGCTTGTTTACATTTTTCTTCATATTCTGAATTGTTTTGCGAGAAGAAACGTGTGGAATATTGCGCGCTTTACCATGGAAGATCCTCCGCAGTCCCAACTCAGTTAATAATTAAAAAGCTGGTGCAAAGATAGCAAGTCTTTCCATGCACCGGAATACTTGGTGAAAGGATGCCCCTTCATCTTTTCACCAGTTTTCTTTTCGAGCCTATTTCCCGACTGTTTTCTGGCTGCTTTCGGCCTTTCATTCCAGCCTATTTCAACTCAGCTTCAAGGATGTTTTTCATCACGATGAGCAGGCTGGTGGCTCCTTCGCCGCCACTAGTCATTCGCAGCTCATATTCCTTATTCATCAAATCGAAGAAAAGTTTCAGATAGAATCGTTCCGTTGCTTTCTTCAGTTCCTTCCCGTCTCTGATACTTCTCAGAGTAGGAAAGTTTACGCCCTCATTGAGCTTCACCAGCTGGCTATGCGTATAGCCCAGTTCCACTACGGCAGCATAGGCAATGCCCAGCGCCGTTTTCTCATGCTTCTTATTATCTGCCATGATTCCTGATCGGTTTGCGAGAGAAGCCGTGGATCACCGATGGCCATCTTCAATCACATTGTGAGGTTCCTCGCCTCCGCTCAGGTTGATACTATTAATAGGTACTGTAAGAATAGATACCATTAAAAATGAAAACACTCGGAAATGAGAGTTTGAATCTCAAATCCGAGTGCAAAGATAAGATAAAGTTATAAAAGCGCCTGAAAACAAAACCGGTCATTCCCGGACGAACGGAAATGACCGGAAATGACCGAAAAAGATTGTAATTAAAAAGCCCTCAAACGACCGGGAAAAATGTTCAGACAATATGACTGAAGTCGATGACCATCTCATTATATGCTGCATCAGTATAGGGCTTATTGTCGGGGTTCACGTAATTTTCGAAACTTGTCTTCGAAATTTTTGCGAATTGCCCAGCAGCTACATATTCGCCATAAGTAGGCCTTCTTATCACACCAGCATCCATTGCCGCCCTCACAGGCATGGCCAGATCCTTCGGTTTCAACTTGCCCTCCTGGTAGTCATGAATCTTGGAAAAGATGACGTTTCCATTTTTACCATCTATAACAAAAGAAAAAAGTGAAGCCGACAAGCAGTTGTTGGTCACCCCCAGCTTCCGCTTCAGCAGATCTACCTCCTTATCCAGCACCCCCCGAATACAGCTCGTTCAAATCGCGCAAAGGATTCAGTACCATCTCAATAGTAGTATCAGGATAAGCACATACTTGCTGAAGGAAAGGATGCAGAAAATCCCTTGCCTCAGAAGCTGTAGTTCCATCGGTCTTCATGCTTTCCAGTTCGCAAGTCAGCAAATTGGTCTTCTTGCCTTCCATCCATCTTTTCTGCTCTTTTTTCGCACAGATGTCGAGCAGCTGCAAAAAGAGCGGATGATCAATCCAGCGCTGAAAGATAACCTTCATCACTGCATCTGCATCAAAATCCCTATAGAGATCGCCGGCAACAGTAGCCTTATACTTCTTGCCAACGGCATGAAAAATTGCAGCAGCCACCATGAAAATAAGCATGGCCTCATCCTCATTGTCTGCCTCGTCCAGAATGTCATCCATCTCGTCGGCAATCCCCTCCATAATATCCGGCAACTGTAAAACATCTTCAACAAATGATTTTGCCGAAAGATACAGTTCTGCAGGAGCAAGCTGCGTATAACCCTCATGGTGAAACTGCCTGAGCGCATCCACGAAAATAACGAACACATCATCCGTAAGCAGACGTCTTCTTGCCTGCTTTATCTCATCTTTATCCAAATGTATGATCATATCTACATTATTATCAATTTTAGCCTTCAGATGCATCAACAACATCAATAGAGGTGTTTTTCATCACGTTGAGCATCTCTATAATTTTAGCTTCAGCCTTAACAATATCAGTGTGTTCCGCCTTCTCTCCATCCTTTTTCTTACCCTTGAAGAGCATTTCCAGAAGATTTTCATCCAAATCCTTGTGCACGATCTTATCTGTATTCTCCTCGTCGGAATCAATAAAGCAATGGTAGGAAGCCCCATCCATCGTAACCAGCTTTACAGGCGTGTTCGTGGCTCGTGAGAGAGTAAGCATATTCTTCATATACGTTGACGTTTTATCAAGATATATAGCAGAATGTTTATCCTCTCTACTCACATTCCACCCAGGTAAATATTTGTCATCTTTGGCTGCCACCACCATTTTCAGCATGGCAGGTATGAGTGAATCGTCATAATAATCTTTGCCCAGAAGCTTGAAGTCTGCCAATCGTTTCATCACTTCCTGTTCACTCATATCGGGCGGGCTGAAGAGCATGCTATTGGTCACATCCTGCAGTTTTTCCCAAGCCTGAAACAGATCTTCAGGATAATATTTGGGCAGAATCTCTACACCATAGCAGTATTTGCCAAAGAGTATTTCATTCAAAATTTCTGTCATAATATCTGCCACTCGCTTCGGAGCCGAAAAAGCCTTGCGGCGATTCTGAATCGCCACGGTGCGCATCCCCTCACGATTGTCGATAATCACAAAGCAGGAAGGCTCGTTCTTAGCCAGGGAATCCTCGTAATGGATTTCTACGGGGATGTCTATGGAATTAGCAAACTGCATCACGATGATATCAGGATTACTCTCCAAATGATAAACGCGATGATTGTAAACTTTTGCATAGGGAATGCCCTGCTCCTGCTGTTCTTCAGAAGGTTCTCCTTCACCGAAGACGACACCATCATCCTCGGCAAAGAGAGCTGCCAGATGCTTTTGCCTATCTTCCCAACAATGGGGGGCAAACTCATACTTATATCTGATATAATAATCTGCGAATCTTGCCATTTTGTTATGTTTTTAGATTATTTGTTATTTGTTCATCTAGGTTTGGACTTGTCTTAAATACATAAAACGCCCGAATCTGTACCGCAAAAGTACAAAAAAATAATGAACATTCGCATATTATTACGTTCTTTAACGTAAAAAAAATAGAGAGAAGTGGTAAAAGGCTGTCCGGTCATTAACGACCGGTCATTATCGGTCATTAAGGTTTTCGGGGCGGCGAAAAGGGTCTATAGTATAATATTATAATATTATACTATAGGGCTAAATGACCGGAAGTGATTTTTCTTAATGACCGATAATGACCGGGCATTAATGACCAGATGGCTTTATTTTGTCCTCGTCCAACCTCCCGCTTCCTTATCCCCCCGTTTTCACAACTCACGGGAAAAGTGAAATCAAGTGACGGGAAAACTATTGCTTCCTCGGGTTAAATTTCGTACCTTTGCACCGGCAATCGAAGGAACAGCCTATTGTGCCTAAGGGCGGTCATAATAGAAGACCGGGGCGGGGCTTAAATGATGGCAGGCGCCGGTCATCTATTAAGACCCCAAAACAGGGTGCAGAACGAGGGCTTCCGGGTAGTTGTGATTCAGTGAACTCTTAAACACAGAACAGAGTATGATTAACTACAGCATCGTAATGCGCAGCGTGAACGCAAACCTCCTTGAGATCAACCAGGCAAAGTCACGTATCAACCAGGCAAAGAAGGACGGCAAGGAGCCGGACAAGAAGGACACCGACCTGGTGAAGACCGAGAAGCAGAATGCGTTCGCCATCTCGCAGTACACCGATGTGATGACCATCGAGAAGTTTGCCAAGCACATCACTTCTCACGGCAGCGTGTATTCAAGAGCTGACATCAGCGCCATCCTCTACATGGCAGTGGACTGCATGAGAGAGATGCTGCTCGAAGGCAAGAAGATCCGTCTGGGCGATCTGGGCGACTTCTCTCTCCTGCTCAGCTCCAAGGGCGCAGAGACTGCCGACAAGTTTACGGCGCAGAACATCACCAACGTGAAGGTTCAGTGGGAGCCAGGCCAGCAGTTCAAGAACCTGCTCGACGACGCAGAATTCAACCTCGTGGCTAGCCGCAGTGCTCAAGCAGCCGTGATCAAGGCAATCAAGGAGGGCAAAACCAACGTGGACCTCAACGTGCCTATCAATCCAGACGGCGGCGGTGATGGTGACGGAACCCAGGGTGGCGGCAGCGGAACCACCGGAACTGAAGGCAGCGGAACGCAGGGAGCTGGCGGTAGCGGAACCACTGGTGACCAGGGTACCAGCGGCGGCAATACCGGCAGTGAAGGCGGTGGCGACAATGTAAGTCTCTAAAAGTAGAAGTCTATGAAGAAGGATACTTGGAAAATGGTGATTCAGATTGCGATCAGCATTCTCACCGCAATAGCCACTTCGCTCGGTGTTTCAAGCTGCGTGTAAGCAGCAAGAAAGCAGAAAGTAAGATGCAGGAAAGCAGAATGAAATCTGCATGTGATTAGTTTTTGAGATGATTTTATCTACTACAACCGCTCCTCCTATATATATAAATAGGTGGAGCGGTTTATTTATTCCCGCAGGTGTCATTAAGGGTCAGTGTCATTAAGGGTCATTAAGGATTTCGGGGTATTCAGATGTTTACAACTATCCATTTACCACTTTTTCTACCGCCTTCACGCTTCAAGATTCCCTTGGCTTGAAGAGCAGCAATATCTCTTTCAATAGTACGTGTCGTAACAGTTTTCTTTCCCGGCATTCTCTGCGCCAATTCCGGAATCGTTATTTCCGGATGATGTTTAACAACAGAAACAATATTCTGCTGACGTTCAGAAAGTTCAATCAGTTTTTCTTTCCCGACATTTTTAAAGCTTTTCCCGACATTTATCACGACATCATCATCCATAGATCTTTCATACTGTTCTATCTCAGCCTTAAGATTTTTGATATGTTCTTGAAGCATGAAAGACTGGAATGGTAACATCGACTCTTCTTCTCGAGATGCATTAAGAGCTTCAATATAAGCTGCCTTATCATCAGTCATTACCTTGGTCGGAACAAGATTATATCTACCATACCTTACACCTTTTTGTTTTAAGAGGTCATGTAGGGTCAAATTCATTATCGGGCATTTTCATTTTCCAATACCTAAATCCGGTCATTAAGGTCACGGTCATTAAGGTCATTAAGGATTTCGTTTTTTCAAAACATCCCTCTATCTTATAAAATAAGGTTAAATCAAGTTAGCCCTGCAAACAAAATTCATCCATATAATCACTTTTCTGAATATTTTTTGTATTTTTGCAGATATATTGCGCCAACATGGGGTTTGAGCATGGCTTATCTCCCTAGATTACAGGCGCATCATTATCAAATGATTTGATCATGAAGAAGATATTATTCCTACACGGATTCTTTGCCACGGGCAGCTGTCCGATGGCGAGAGCCTTGAAAGAGGCGTTTGAGGGAACGGCGGTGGTGCTGACTCCCGACCTCCCATTGCACCCCAAGGAGGCACTGAAGGAGATTCGCTCCATCATCGACCGGGAGCAGCCCGACTTACTTCTGGGGCAACAGCTGCGGCTCTTTCCTCGCCCAGATGCTGGCTCCGGTGGTGGGCATTCCTGCCCTGCTCGGCAATCCGTATTTCATGATGACGGAGTTTCTGAAGGAGCGAATCGGCGAGCATGAATACAAGGCGCCGAGAAGGGACGGAAATCAGCGGCTGGTGATAGACGAGGCGCTGATTGAGGAGTTCGCGGAACTGGAAACCGTGCAGTTTGACCATTGCAACCCTTATTATAAGGATCGTGTGTGGGGACTTTTTGGTGAGCAGGACACCCTGGCTCACTTCTCCCCTCTCTTCCTGGAGCATTACAACCAAGCCTTCCACTTCCCTGGCGGCCATACACCTACTGAACAGGAAGTGAAAACCTGGTACGCTCCTCTTGCCCAGAAAATGCTAATGGAGTTTTCAGCAAAGGAAGAAAGATATTTCCAGCACTTTAAGGGTGGCAAATACAGGTTCATCCATTCTGCCTTCGACTCAGAGACCCAGGAACGCATGGTGGTTTATCAGGCTCTTTATGGAGACCAAGCCTATTGGGTTCGCCCAGAAAACATGTTCTTCGGGAAAGTTACGAGGGACGGCAGAACTTTTAATCGTTTCACAGAAATAGACAGATAATTATGGAGACATTTAATAACGTAATAAACAGTGGCCAGCTCGTTCTGGTCGATTTCTTAGCTACATGGTGCCAACCATGCAAGGCGATGCACCCCATTCTAGAGCAGGTGAAGAGTGTATTGGGCGACCGAATCCGAATCATCAAGGTGGATGTAGATAAGTACGGAGTAACAGCAAGCCAATACCGCATCCAATCCGTGCCAACGCTGATGCTCTTCCGAAACGGAGAAGTATTGTGGCGCACAAGCGGTGTGGTAGATAAAGCCGAACTGCTGGCTACGCTTGATCCATTCTTAAAATAAAAAGATGAAAAGAATAAAGGAAGGGCAGCGAGTTGTGGAGCAGATGATACGTTCTGTACTGCAGGAAGAAGGAGGGCAATAATGAATTATGTCCTGGGTGCCAAGAGTTGCTACAGTACGATACTGCAAGACTGGAACGCTGTAAGTTTGGCGAGAACAAACCAACTAGCAAAAAGTGTCCCATCCACTGCTATCGTCCTCAGATGAAAGAACGAATGTGCAAAGTGATGCGCTGGGGTGGGCCAAGAATGATTTTGTATCACCCGGTAGCTGCCATCAAGCATGTCATAAGAGAATTGTAACAATAAGAAAATGAGCATAAAACAGATAGAAACACTCGTCTTTGATTATGGAGGTGTCATCGTGAACATTGATGATGCTTCTGTTGTGAAAGCCATGGAGAGCCTGGGCGTAACGGCGTTCAAGCGACTAATCCATGTCCGCAAGATTAAGAGACTGATGCACCAATATATTAATGGTCTTGTAGCGGAATCAGAAACATTGAAAGAGATGCTGAGTCTTTGCCGTAAAGGAACCACAACCGAGGATATTGAAAAAGTGCTCGAAGAGCTGTGTGGTAATCTTCCCGTAGAAAGACTGGAAGCATTAGTCAAACTTCGGAAGCAGTACAAGGTCTATCTGCTCAGCAACATCAACGACACGCTTTGGCAGAAGTCGGTCTGTCTGATGAAGCAGCTTGGATATTCCACGGACGAGTTGTTTGATGAAGTATTCCTCTCATACGCCATGCGGAAGGAGAAGCCATCCGTCGAAATCTATGAAGAGATGACGAAACAGACTGGATTGAATCCAGCCACCACCCTCTATTTCGATGACCGTGCCGAGAATGCCGAAGCTGGCAGAAACTTCGGCTTCCAGAGTGTACTGGTAAAGACCAATCATCTGGAGGAGCATCAGGAATGGCAAGAAATTAACAAGAATACAAAAGAATAATCTTATGCGCATAATAGGAAACTTACTTTGGTGGCTCTTCGGAGGTCTCGAAGCTGCCATCGGTTATTTCACCGGAAGTCTGGCTCTTGCATGTACTATCATCGGCATTCCCTTTGCGATACAGACATTCAAGATTGGTCTGCTCTGCCTATGGCCTTTTGGTTCTACAGTAAGAGAAACGAATAGTCCAACTGGTTGCATTCGCATTCCGCTGAATTTACTCTGGCTGATTTTCGGGGGATTGTGGGCTTGCATCATGCATCTGTTCTTCGGCTTTCTCTTATGTATAACGATCATCGGCATTCCTTGGGGAAAACAGCATTTCAAGATGGCCGGACTTTCGCTCGCACCATTTGGCAAGGATGTGGAGTTAGAATTTTAAAGTGATAAGAAAAAAGAAGTTGAAGGATATGAATACATTACATAGTTGCCTCGCCTACTATCTCCTTGCTATCAATGCAGTTGCATTCATCGTGTACGGCATTGATAAGTACAAGGCAAAGAAAGCCAAATGGCGCATTCCAGAAACCACGCTTTTGTTGCTGGCTGTACTTGGAGGAAGCATCGGGGCATGGATGGGAATGAAAGTCTGGCACCATAAGACGATGCACAAGAAATTCAAATACGGCATTCCTGCAATTCTGCTGATACAGATTGCGCTGATGGCGTATTTACACATAAAAATAATAACAATATAAAGTACGAAGTATATGAAAAGTTTTGCACCAAAGCCGTGGTTTGCACCACAGCCAGTGCTGATTATCGGCACATATAATAAGGAAGAAGTTGCCAACGCTATGAACGCTGCCTGGGCAGGACAGTGGGACATGAAGGAGATTATGATCTCGATGGGAAATCACGTCACCACAGACAACCTGAAGCTTGGCGGCGAGTTTACCGTTGCCTTCGCTACCAAGAAAACCATGGTGGCTTCTGATTTCGTGGGCATTGTTTCTGCCAAGAACGACCCGAAGAAAATGGAGAAGACGGGATGGAATATCGAGAAGGCGACTATGGTCAACGCTCCTGTGTTCACCGATTTCCCGATGACCCTGGAGTGCCGCATCAAGGAGAAGTATGAAGAAAGCGAAACCGGCTATTATCTCGTTGCCGAAATCGTCAATATTCTTGTGGATGAAAAGTATCTGGCAGAAGACGGAAATCCAGACATGGAGAAGATGGAACTGATTGTCTTCGACCCTATTCATCACGGCTATATCCAGCTGGGCGAGAAAGTCGGAAACGCATTCTCTGACGGCAAGGCTTTGAAATAAAAGCCAAAAATAGAACAGAAAAGCAAGCAAAAGTTCGTTTTCTATTCCAAATCTTACTATTTTTGCACCAGGATAATGGATTTAGAACATATAGGTAACAAATGCGGTTTCTCTGACACCGGAATGCAGAACAGATGCAGCCAGCTTGTGGGTGGTGACAAGGATATGGTTAAAGTGTTTAATTACAAAAGATAAAAATAAATAAACATGAATTTTCCAGAAATATATTCAGCAACAGGCATGATGGAGCTGATTCAGAAGATCGGCTTCCTCCCTCTCCTCGATAGTAGCATTGAAGGATTCTCTGCCGAAGACATCGTGGCGGAGGATTGCAGTTACGTAAGACTTCCTGAAGGCGGTTGGGACTGGCCGCTATGGAAATGGAAGGGCGAGATTGTGCCGGAAATGCCGTGTATGTACGGAAAGTTCTTCAACAAGAAAGCTGGATTCATCAGTCAGGAATGGTGACCGGACTTCTGCAACTACAGAAGAAGCAAATACCCCCGTCCAGATGATGACTCGATAGAAGGAGCCATTCTCAGCACGCTTCAATCATCGGGCAGTTTCATTACAAGGGAACTTCGAGCTGCCTGCGGTTTCACGGGCAAGGGAATGAGAAGTAAGTTTGACAGTTATCTCACCCGACTGGAAATGGCGACTTACATCGTAACCGAGGATTTCATCTATCCTCGCGACAAGCATAATCATGAATATGGCTGGGGTTGGTCGCTGCTCAATACTCCCGAAGATCTCTATGGCAGGGAGGCTTGCTAATGCAACCGCACTCCCCAGGAATCTTATCAGAGGATTTTTGAGTTTTCCCACAATTCACTTCTTACTCGTTTCTTATACGCAAGTACCTATCTTAAAAAAATATTAAAGACGAGAGATGATTGAAAATTTCCTCCAAAAAGAGTGAGTTTCTCAGATTAAATTTGTATCTTTGCCATGTCTATCGTTGGATTTTCTTGTTTTCTTTTCGCAACACTAAGATAAGTGAATTCTTCGACATGACAAGACCATGGACAACTTTTTGTTGCTCAGGGACTTAAAAAGTTTAATTTATAATAGTGTTGCGGAATTAAGGAAAAGTAAAAACATACTCAGTTAGTACAGAAATGAGTAACTTCGATAGAATTTCTGTGGCAAACCTCATCAAAGAGGCACCACACTTTATTATACCATCTTATCAGCGAGGCTATCGCTGGGAACGTAAGCAGGTAACAGACCTGCTTAATGACTTGCGCCAATTTGTTACAGATGGTAACAGCAAGAACAGCTGTTACTATCTGCAACCTATTGTTATAAAGAAAGCCTCGTGGAAAAACGCTGACGGCAACAATATTGATGGTTGGGAAGTTCTGGATGGCCAGCAACGTTTGACAACAATGTACCTGTTGTTGCAGTATATCATTGAAAATGAACTCAAACGTTCTGAACAAAAATATTTTGATGAACATCCTATCTACGACATCACTTATGCTATTCGCCCTCAGCTTGATTTCAAAAACTCTAAGTGTGAGGACAATATCGATAGCTACTACCTCTTTGAAGCAAAAGAGGCAATCGAAGAATGGTTTGGGGCATTAGGTTTGTCTGATGCTGCAGACAAGATCAAGAGCTGCCTAATCCTTGAAGATTCGGATAAGCAGGCTCATTTCATCAAATATATTGTGAACGAAGATTCACAAGATCTTGATAGCATTCGTATCTTCAACCGTCTAAATAAGGGAAAAATAGGTTTAACAAATGCTGAGCTTATCAAAGCTTTGCTTATCATGGATGCCGAACGTTCCAAGGAGTATTCTAGTGAGCAACTAGCTATAGACTGGAACTATATGGAACGACAATTCCAGGACGAAAGTTTCTGGGCTTTTATTAGTGGCGGAAAAGAATATCAAGACCGTATCGACATTCTGTTCGACTTCATGACTCAAAAGGGTGATGAAGATGATGCAGACTTCTCATATCGTAAATTTCAGAACCTTTACGACTTTGAGTTAAAGGCTGGTAAAGATGTGATACTAGATACACTGTGGAAAAAGCTAACTCACCAAACCATGCGTGAGGCGTGGCTTGAAGTGAAGCGTATGTATGACACGTTGGTTGCATGGTACGAAGACTCTATGTATTACCATTACGTTGGTTTCCTCACTACTCAGGGTAAGACTCTGCATGACATTGTTACAGGCATCGAGAAAGCAAAGAAAGATGAGAATGGTGAAGAAATCAAGCCTTGGACTCGTGAACATATAGAAACTGCACTTAAACGCCTCATGGCACAAACGTTTAATGAGATGACTGCTGTTAGACCAGAAGATATAGATGGCTGGACCTACAATGGCAACAATGACATCAGAGGTTTGCTACTTTTGATGAACGTTGAAACATACAAGCAGACAAAATATCAAAGATTCCCATTCCATTCATACATAAAAGAGGAATGGGATATAGAACACATCGACTCACAGAATGAAGCTACGGGACTTCGTGCTTCAGAAGACCGCCTTCGTTGGATGAGACTCACGAGTGACATTCTTATGAAGGAGCATCATGCAATACCAAATGAAAAGGAAGCTAAAGCTCTTGCCGAAGAATTAACAAGTGTTGTCCGCGAGAAAACGGAAAATGGTGCTATAGAGGACAAGGATGTAAAGGGACTTGATAGTATTTATCCTACTCTCTATGTCAAAGTCGTAGAGCATTATTCTGGCAAAATTAGCGAACAGCAGGGAAACAAGCATGCGCTAGGTAATCTGACTTTGCTAGATACAGCATTGAACCGCAGCTACCAGGATGCTCCTTTCCCCTATAAGCGCCAGTGTGTAATGGATACTGACCTGAGGGGTGACAAGTTTGTCCCTATGTGTACAAAAAATGTGTTCTTAAAGTTCTATACAAATTCAAATTCCTCGGCCTCATTCCTAGACTCTATGCGTTGGAACAAGCAGGACCAAGACTACTATCTAGCAGCAATTCACAAAGTGGTAGATCCAATTTTTGAAACAAACATATAAAGAAATCTCATGAATAATACAAGTTCAAACAATATACGGGACATTCACACCTTCTCTGAACTGTGTAAGAGTTGGCGCATAAGAATACCCAAGATTCAACGCGACTATGTTCAAGGACGCAAGACATCAACTGTAGACGATATTCGCAAGAATTTCGTACGCAGTCTGCTCCTGGTTGTCAAGGGCAAAGAAAGTGGCATAAAGTTGGACTTTATCTATGGCAGTCAACAGGTTGTTAATAGCCAAAATGCCTTTGAACCTCTTGATGGTCAGCAGCGTCTAACGACTCTGTTCCTCTTACATTGGATATTAAATGTTGCATGTGTTAAGACCGAAGATGATAAAGCGGCCTTAACATATATAACACGTGCTACAACTGAAGAATTCTGCGATGAGTTGGTACACCACACCGCCATCAACTATATTCTTGAGGCAAAGGAGAATGTGCAAAAGAATCAAGAATTAAAATCTTTAGCTTCTGAAAATAGGCAGGAGTTGAACCCTGATTGTTTGAAGGAAGAAACCATTAGCGGAATTATTAAAGACCGCAACTGGTTTATGTGGTCATGGCGTTTTGACCCCTCTGTTTTGTCAATGCTCGTCATGATAGATGAGATTATCAAGAGCATGGGAGACGATTTTGATTGGACAGATACAAATGCTATAGGACATGCACAAGATTGCCTCGATAATATTACATTTGATTTTAAAGAGTTGGAAGACCTCGGTATGTCTGATGACCTCTATATCAAAATGAATGCACGCGGCAAACAATTGGGAGCTTTCGATAAAATGAAATCTACTCTTGAAGAAGAGATACAATTGCAAAAGGCAGAAGAGCATGACGCAGAGAAGCTACAGTTGCTTATTGAAACAGAAAAGCAATGGCGTGGGTTGATGGACGGCAATTGGGTGGACCTTTTCTGGAAGAAATATGCCAGCAATACCATGGTGGAACATGCAACTAATTCTGATGAGGATAAGAAAGCTCGTATCATAGCTGCACGTCAAGTGGAAACATATATGATGCGATTAATTCTTAGACTTATTGGCATGCAGCTATTTGCTAAATCTGGTGAAACAGAATTAAGAAGTCGTGCAGAGAGGCTTAATGCTGACGTATTGAACGACATGTTCATAGCTTATCAAGATCAGCTTGCAAACTGGCGAAGCGACAAAGAACGTAGCGAAGTCCCTAACGATGTAGTGCGTATTGATTTCCAACAACTTATTGAAGATATTCAACATCTTATTGTTCTCGATGTTAAAGGTGAATCCGAGGATGATATAACTGCAAAATTTAGCCACCTGGTCTCATGGGATGGTGATAAGAAAGATATCAGCTATTTCCAACTGTTGGTTGATGAAAAATTCCCACGTGATTTGATGGCGATGTGGTACGGATTGATTCTCTTCTTGAGGAAACATCCCGGAAACGGTGATGCAAGCCATATCTCTTTGTTGGAGGATTGGACTCGTTTCTCACGTAATTTGCTAAGTAACAACAATAACAATGACCTCATTGATAAAGAGTGGAAACTTGTTGCTGTTGTAGAATCTTTGCAACAAATGATCGACGAGAATTTCAATACTAACGTTACAGATGTACCTCTTGCTATCAGTCGTATATCAAAGACATACAAGCAAATCGATAATGCCTCATTGAAGGAGGAAATAGAGAAGACCAAACTCTATGCATCAGGTGAAAACAATGATGCTGATAAGTGGCGCGCACTGATTTTAAAGGCTCAAGCCAATGAGTATCTTTGGGGTCAGATACGTGCTCTTCTTGATTGGTCTAAAGGCGATTTGACACAGTTTGAAATATATGAGGAACGACTTTCACAACTCATTCATTATGGCAAAGATCCTAATGAAACTGGCTGGTATATGTTGTTTGCCGCAATGCATGCTTATAATGAGAATGCGTGGAGAGCAGACTGCAAATTATTTGAATTCAACAAAGGACGATACCACAGTGTAAAACGCTGTTTGCGTTCTGATAATGCGAATAACACGAAGGGCGCAATATACAAAGAATTTATTGATGGTTGGATTGCTGATGGAAATAAAACCATCAAAGACTATTGTGAAGGACTTGTATTAAATATGGCACAATCAGATATTAAAAACTGGGTATGGGCAATTTGTCAAAATCCACGTATGATATATGAAAAGAACCAGAAGCATATCATGGGTGAGATTAAAGGACATGTGATTATGGCAGAAGGTTACACACTTGCAAGCAAGTGCCATGACTCTGTGTTGGTGTACATATACCAGCTCATAGCTGATCAATCATGGTGTCCAAGCTATGAAAGTCGTCAAGAGATTGATTCGCAAGTAAAGTTAGTTTACTATTGTTATCATACCGATTTCCCATTCCGTGTTGTGTTCAGTGCTAATGGCCATGAACTTTATATAGAATGGGATAAGGGCGAAACTGGTGGCTATAGACTTGTCATAGATATGAATGAAGATAAAGAGTCCTTATATGCAGGTGCGAAGGATATGATCAATGAAGTAGAGCAACGACTTCTTCCACTGATGGAATCCTGGGTGACAAATCAAGGCGTTTCACGAGACGAAATATAGGCTCTATAACCAAGTCTTAAACACATCGCTGACTGTTTACTGGATCACAACATTCCCTTTAGTCCTGATATGACTTCACTTCAAGAAAGGCTGTTCGCCATGCAGGATAAGCAGTATGCTGCTTTCCAAGCCAAACTGACACCGGGAGTGCCTGTGGAGAGTTTCATAGGCATTCGTGTGCCTGTGCTCCGCAAGTTTGCAAAAGAATTTACAAAGGAGACAGAATGCGAGGAATTCCTACATCAGCTTCCTCACGAATACTACGACGAGAACATGCTTCATGGTCTCCTCATTTCCGAGGTAAAGGACTACGAGGAATGCATTCGTCTTACTGACAGATTTCTGCCTTTCGTGGACAACTGGGCTGTGTGCGACATCATGTCTCCAAAGGTGTTTGCCAAACACAAGAAGGAGCTGTTAACGAAAATCAAGACTTGGAGTAAATCGTCACACGTTTATACTTGTCGCTTTGGTATAGAGACACTTATGTCTCATTACCTGGATAAAGACTTCAAGGCAGAATATCTTGAAATTCCTGCATCAGTAAGGAGCGAAGAGTATTACGTAAAAATGATGGTTGCCTGGTTCTTCGCCACCGCCCTTGCCAAGCAATGGGACGCAACGATTCCCTACATCGAGCAAAAACGCCTTGCTCCCTGGACGCACAACAAGACCATCCAGAAGGCCATCGAGAGCTACAGAATCACACCCGAGCAGAAGGAATATCTGCGGACATTGAAGATAAAATAAAAGGAAAAATTAGGAATAGGCAAATAACCATGCATTGTCCATTCTATCACCCCGTACAAAAGTACCACACTTAGCAATATTTGTGGTACTTTTGTACTAAAATAGCTATAAAACTGTTGAAATGTATTAAAAAAGAGAGGATATTAAAAGTTTTCCGTACAAAAGTACCACAATTAAAAATATTTGTGGTATTTTTGTACCAAAATTAGGAGAACAATTATGGAAACAAAGAATTCATTCATATCATCAGCAAGCGTCAAAGTACAAGGACGAACAGCTTACTACAAGATGCTGGAAGCCGTTCGCCAAGGTGAACTGATTCAGGTTTGCCGTGGCGTATATGCTAACATAGACCAATTGTCAGCATGTATGGTTGATATTGAGTCTATTGTCCCAAATGGTATTCTCTGCCTTTGGTCTGCCTGGAATATCCATCAACTTACGACATCCATGCCGCAGGCTTATCATGTCGCCATCAAAAGGGATAGAAAAGTAAAAGTTCCTTCATTCCCAAAGATAGAGCTCCATCACTATACTTCCAACATTCTTGAAATCGGCGTGATGGAGAAAGTAATAGATGGGTTTAAGGTAAAAGTATATGATGTAGAACGATGCGTATGCGATGCTGTAAAGTTTCGCAACAAGGTGGGCATTGATGTCTGTTCTGAAATCATCGATAATTATCTTTCAAGACCAGGAAGAAATATCAGTAAACTAATGGATTATGCCAGACAATTGCGTGTTGGCAATATCCTGGAAAATTATCTACAAGTGAAGCTATGAGTAAAGAACAAAATAAAAACTACGGGAAGTCAATACGTACAAAATTGCTGAACGTTGCAAGAAAGGAAAACGTCTTTAATCAGACTATCCTAACTCGGTATTTTCAAGAGAGGCTTCTCTACAGAATATCGCAGACGCATTATAGAGGAAACTTTTATCTAAAGGGAGGTGCACTCATGTATGCTTACGAAAAATTTGCGGCTCGTCCTACATTGGATATAGATTTCCTTGGCAATAATATCAGCAACGAAGGCTCTTCTATAATTGCAGCGTTCAGAGAAATATGTTCTGTGCCATACGAGGAAGATGGCGTAATATTTGACACGGAGAACATTACTGCACAAAATATAACAGAATTCAAAGACTATCATGGGATTAGGCTCAGCATTCCAGTCAAGATGGACACTATTGCCCAGGTTTTAACAATGGATATTGGTTTTGGTGACGTGGTAACACCTTCCCCAATAGATCTTGATTATCCAGTATTGCTAGAACATCTGCCGAGTGCCAATATACTGGCCTACTCGCTTGAAACAGTTATTGCTGAAAAGATGCACGCAATTGTGGATCTTGCAGACCAAAGTAGTCGAATGAAGGATTATTATGATCTCTACAAAATCTTGCAGAATGAAAAGTATAATCCTATAATATTACAGGAAGCTATCAAACATACATTTGAAAATCGCCACACACCTTATAATGAGAACACGATGTTTTTCAGAAAAGAGTTTGGCAGCAATCAGCAAATGCAGGTCAGATGGACTGCTTTCATACGCAAAATAACGTTCACTGACATCTTGCCTTTTACTGAAGTGATAGCGTTCTTACAGCAAAGACTTCTTCCATTTGGGAGAACATGAAAGATGAATAGCAGAAAATACAATATATATCAGTTTCCAGAATGTAAGGACATAGTTGTTTCTGGAGATATTCACGGCGACTTTAATCTCCTCGTGAACAAAATTTGTGTGCAATATCAAATGCGGAACACGTTAGTTATTGTTGCAGGCGATTGTGGATTTGGTTTTGACAAGAGAGGCTATTATGATAATATGGTGAAAAGAAACGCCAAACGTATGAATGCTGCCAATAATTGGATTGTATTCATTAGAGGCAATCATGACAACCCAGCGTATTTTGATGGGAAAAGCTTTAAGCACAAACGTTTCATTGCCATTCCAGACTATTCTGTAATCAACGCTTGCAACCATTCGATTCTCTGTGTAGGAGGAGCCATATCAATTGACCGTACGTATAGGCTTGAAGCATGGAGTAAGGAACAACAAAAGCGGCTACGTTTTGGTAACACGGAAGTCATTGACGATTTTTCTCCATCATACTATTGGCAGAGCGAATCGCCGACTTATAATAAAGAAGCACTAATGTCGATTTTGTCTGAGCAGAAGGTTGACATTGTTATAACACATACGTCTCCATCCTTCTGCGAATTATTAAGCAAGGAAGGATTAGCCAAATGGACTTGCAACGACAAAACTCTGATATCAGACATACATCAGGAACGTGAAGTTATGAATAGTCTGTATGAAACTCTGAAAGAACACCAGCAGCATGTCACTCATTGGTGTTACGGACATTTTCATCAAAGCTGGCATTCTTCTATTGATGGTACATTGTTCAAGATGCTGGATATTATGGAGTTTTATGAGTTGAAATAATTTTGGACTCAAAAGAGAGCTACAGAATCACGCCCGAGCAGAAGGAATATCTGCGGACATTGAAGATAAAAAAATTATGATACAAGATACTTCTATATATTACGTTTGGATAGGTGGTTCATGTGATTATGGCCATAAAGAGCGAGCCGGTGGTGCTGCCGTTGTGATTGAGCATAACGGGAACATCATCAGCCGTGATGTAATCAGCGACCTACACACCACAGAGTTCCGAATGATGCTAACCCTCATGGTGAAGGTAATGCAGGAAATCCCGGAAGGTTCCGACATTCTCTTCCTGACCAACGCTGCCTATATTCAGAACTTTGACAAGACTCCAACGGCTAAATCTGCCAATCCGGACTTGATCATTCAATGCATCAAGGAAAAGAAAAGGCACAACTCTGTCGGGGTCAAGATTGTGCAATACCACAAAAGCCCATTACTGATAGAAACCCACGATAGGGCTACGGAAGCAATGGCTAAGACAAGAAAGGAGTTTCATCAGAAAAACAAATGAAAATAATGGAATACAAAGATAAAGTAGTCATCGTGACAGGTGGCGCACAAGGCATTGGCAAATGTATTGCCGAAGAGTTCAGAAAGCAAGGAGCTCTGGTAGAAGTCATCGACAAGCAAGAAGGACTTGATCATTTTGTTGGCGACCTCTCAAACAAGTATGCTATTGAGGAGTTCACGAAACTGGTAATCGAAAAATACGGCAAGGTAGATTTCATCGTGAACAATGCCCTACCCCTGATGAAAGGCATTGACGAATGCTCATACGAAAAATTTGAGTATGCGCTCAAAGTTGGTGTAACTGCGCCATTCTACATGGTGAAACTCCTGAAGAATCATCTTGCAGAAGGTGCTTCCATCGTCAATATTTCATCTTCTCGCGACCGCATGAGTCAGCCTCAGACAGAAAGCTATACGGCAGCGAAGGGCGGTATTGCAGCACTCACACATGCCCTTGCCGTCAGTCTTGCAGGCAAGGCTCGTGTCAATTCCATCTCTCCTGGATGGATAGATACGGACTATAAAGTATATGAGGGTCCCGATGCCTATCAGCAACCGGCAGGACGTGTCGGCAATCCTCTCGACATTGCCAACATGGTACTTTTCCTCTGTTCCAAAAAGGCAGGTTTCATCACAGGCGAGAACATCTGCATAGATGGTGGAATGACCCGACAGATGATTTACCATGGTGATTGCGGATGGAAACTGGAATAATACTCATATAGGAAATTGAGTAATAGTACACAAAACTATTGAGACCAATCCTTTTATCGGTCTCGTCTGAAATCGTTGCGTCCGTCACCATGCCACCATGCGCCCAGGAAGGCGAGGATGGCACGGAAAACGATGTAGATAACGATGATGTCAACAAATTCATTCATAAGCTTGATATTTAGCGAGTTATTCAATATATATTAACAACCGGAATGCCCAAACAGTTGGCTTTCTTGAAAGTGTAGTAGGTTCCCCCCTTCTCTCTCCCATCATAGAAGGCAATGAGAAGGGACGCATTCTCAACCATGAACTCGTCTCGGTCAAGAAAACATCGGGTGTAATAGTATTCTGAAAGGATGATCACCTCATCTGCAGAAGCCATCAATCCATCATAAACCATCCTGTCACCGGGCTTGAACCTATCTGCCTGACCTCTAAAAGGAATGGCTGCAGTAAGCGTCATTCCTGGGCAGGAAGGTTTCAGCGACTGCACAATCTGGGCTGCCATCAAGTCAATACCGATGGCGAATCCCGAAATAAAATTACTGATGCCATGCTCGTAAGCTTCGAGGATGGCTTTGGTCAATCGCTCTCTTATGACCTCTTTCTGCGAGAAGTTGTAAAAGCGATGACCTGTAAAGGCTGCCGAAACAGCCTTGTCAAACTTTGTCATGTTCTATCTTTTCATTGTTGTACGTATTTATATGATGTCTTGCCGAGGAAAATGCCGTTTGTTACGTGCGCCCCGACTTGTTCTAATTGTGCGGTGTAGGCACAGAATGAAGTGCCGGTAGTAACCACATCGTCCCAAATGCAGACTATCTTGTTTTTGAAGAAGTTCGCATCCACCTCAATATTATTCTTTTCCTTCAAGCGCTTTGCTCGCTCTTCCTTCTTGACCTTTGTGCCATGAACTGCGGTACGTTCGCCAACAACCTTGACATGGGAAAAGCCGTTGATTGCTCCTGAAAACTTGCAGACAAGTTCAGAGAAGTTCTTGTTGCGTGCCTCGTTACGCTCCTGGCTGCTTGCAGGAACGCAAGAGAAGACAACGCTGCGAACCTTGCGACCAAACTTCTTGACAAGCATCTTTGCCACGCACTTCGCCACATCAGCATGGTTTCGACCATCCTTGAAATCATAGATAACCTGGCGGTCGAAGAAAGCATCCATACCGATGTTCTTGATACGTACCGGATAATAGCGCAAAAAGCTGCTCAACTCCTTATCCTCCTGTCCCTTGATGTAAACCTGTACCATGTTCATAGCTTTAATTGTTGTTGCTTGGCAGGTAGCAGACATCAGCCACTACCCACCGAGAAAAATGTTTTCAATCGTAAAGTCTGTTGAGAAAAGACTGCAACTCTCTGTCGATGATTTCAGAAAGCTGACATGGTTGGAATGGCTTTCTCTGCTCCACTCTGACCTTGCCGAGTCCGAACTTGGTTGCGTCCAACTCCACACTTGCCATTTCATTGGCAGAAATGTAGCTGTACTCAGTCTCAGCCAAACCTACAACGATGCCAAAGAGCACAAAATCATCATTCTCTCGCTGTCCTTCAAGAATGTACCAGCGAGCGTTGCCGATGAAAAACACTGCGATGCAAACTGCATCCTTCTTTTTGCTATCCTGGGAATAGAGCGGATAGTCCTGCATTGCCTTCTCCAATTCTGGAGTAATCAGGCGGTTGTTGAAATCTTTTGCCATAGTCTCTAAATTTATTTTCTCCCTTTCGTTAAGTCCTTTCGGACTTGGGATCGGGAAGCTTTTTCTGCTTTTCAAAGTGCGTACAAGGCAATAAGGCAAGTCTGATGGGAAGAATACTCTTTTGCATGTTTCATGGAAAAGGAAGATTGTTACCGAATCACGACTTGCTATTTGCCAAATACGCGATAACTTTGCAGAAAAAGAATCCCGAAATCCCAAAGACGATACGGCATCAAAGCCTTCTGGTTTCAGTAAGAAGAAAAAGTATAACAGGGAATGACTGCAGGGATAGAAAAGCCGGGTGGGAATAGGCCAAGCAAGTATCAACAGTTTTAAAAGCCAGCGTGTTGCTCCTTCGTAAGTCGATAAAATCGGCCTGCGAAAGAACAACACCCTGGCAAACTGTTCATGCTTACTGGACTATGGCGTTTGAGGTGTTTTATTCTATAAAACAATAATGGCATTAACGTTACCATTACTCCCGAAGGTTATAAATATACGATATATGCAATCTATGAAAACAAAGCTAGTACAGAAATGCATAGATCTCTTAAAATATTTTTTGTAATATGACTATGAGAAAAACTACAGAGGTACTTATTCTACAAATACTATCCGTTGTGCGATAAAACACGCTATAGATAAATACACACAAATTGCACTCTTAAATAATAGACATTTTTTCCAATAGAAAAGAAATTGATGGCGAAATAAAATCTATTAATCAAGACATAAAATTTGGAACAAAAAAATGTAAAATCGAATATTAAAACAAGTATCAAAAGGTAGTCTGTAAACATCATTTTAAAATAATAAAAAGCAAGGAGCATAAGGCGATGCCACCATACTGTGCTCCTAAGACACAAGTCGGGCTGCTGACATTTTCGCTACCGACTACCCTTTGTAATTGCAAAATTAATAAAAACAAATGATATAACAAAAAGAAATAGGGAAAAATATTCATCAAGGCAAAAAAAGCAGGAGAACGCAGATTGTCATAAGCAGAACATCCTATGAAAGGAGGCATGCTTACCTTTTTTGAAACTCCTTCTATAGAACTTTCTATTATAATAGGATGCTATATAATAAAGTAAAGACAGAATGCCAATAAAAGAGGAATACCATTATATTATAATAAGGTGGAAGGGAGGGAAAATGAAGGTTGATGCTGTGAGCCAGTGCCCTTCTCGACGAATGGACATGCAGTAGTGTCAAACTGATTAAGTGGGAATCGCTTGCGTCCCACCTACTTAGTTTGTAAGCTACCGCATGTCGTTTCGTGGGCACCTTCCGACTGAGGGGCTTTGCACTTACGTCATGCTCTGCTGACATAAATGCAAAGTCTATCAGGTGGAACTCCAGTAGCATCCTTCATGGTGTGGGGCGAAGCATTATCAGGGAAAATTAGCCGATTATCACTATAAGAACAGCTCATTTTAGTTAAAATCCGCATGTTTATACCATTTTTTTGCTGCTACGCAAAAAGATTTCGCACTATTTTTGTATCTTTGCACCCATTAAAAGAATTTAGAAGTAAAATACAATAAAAATCCTATACAGAAATGAATTTAAATATGCACATAACATCACAATCATTCGTTCAGAGCTATCGACGCTTTGAGCGGAATAGTTATGTACATACATCAAGTACATCAGATACAGCCGGTATAGGATTCCCACATCATTATTCGCATAGTTATTTCTATCGGGCATCGTAGCAGCGTGCCCCACAGAGAACAAAGATAATATTGAAGAGTTGGAGTTTCCTTGCCGGGAGAATCCAACTTTTTCTTTTTAGCCAAATGCTTGGCTTCAGCTCTGACATGGCGAGAAAAAGCTGGATGAAATCCAACCATTTTTTTACGCTTAAAATGAAAGAACTATGCCAGCAAATAAAAATGCCTTAATAAGGTACAAAACTATAGACAACTGTTTAAGAAACAGATACAGAAGATGGACTCTCGATGATCTCGTGGAGGCATGTAGCGACGCTCTCTACGACATGGAGGGAATCACCAAAGGAGTATGCGCCAGAACTGTTCAGATGGATATACAGATTATGAGATCTGACAAACTGGGCTACAATGCTCCCATCGAGGTTTATGATAGAATATACTACAGATACGCTGACCCTAACTATTCTATCACTGAAATGCCTTTATCCATAGAGGACTGCAAGTTGATAAAGAAGGCTATCATTCTTCTTGAAAACAAGAAGGATAAGAATAATGAAGACACCATCCAGGTGCTCAACAAGGTACAGGACAGACTCAAATCTATTCTGAACTTTGTGTAAGGAAAAAGGAGGAAAATTATGAACGAACATCAGCGAGACATCGTCTTACAAGAAAGCTAAAAGGCTTCTTTTCAAGCAAAACTGCCTGAAGAGAAGCCTTTCTTATGTGGAGCTTCAAGTAGGATTCGAACCTACGACCTGCTCATTACAAGTGAGCTGCACTACCACTGTGCTATTGAAGCATTAGGGAGTTTGATGGGGATCGAACCCATGACCACCAGAGCCACAACCTGGCACTCTACCAACTGAGCTACAAACTCCATATAAACTCCAGATGGATTCGAACCACCACCTCCAGATCTGAAATCTGGTATGCTACCAATTACACCATGAAGTTGTTTTTTAACTTGTCGCCCCAGAAGGAATCGAACCTTCATTAACAGGACCAAAACCCGTTGTGCTCCCATTATACCATAGGGCAAGTTGAGTTCGGGAGGTAGGACTCGAACCTACGAAGTCATCAGACAGCGGATTTTTTCGCAAGCTCAAGGAACTCCAGTCCGCCCTCGTTGCCACTGGAGCACTCCCGAATTTTAAAGTGGAGCCTCGTGGAGTCGAACCACGTTCTCAGGATTTTCAGTCCCGCGCATACACCAAGTCTGCCAAAGCTCCTTACTGATGTTGCCCCAGATGGAATCGAACCACCACTTGCAAAGCCAGAATCTGCCGCACTACCGTTATGCGATAGGGCAAGTTTGCGGAGGCTAAAGGATTCGAACCTTTGAGACGTTGCCGCCTGCCGGTTTTCAAGACCGGTGCAATAGACCAACTCTGCCAAACCTCCAATGTTGTGACTCGTGAGAGACTCGAACTCCCGACACCGACGTTCGTAGCGTCGTGCTCTGATCCAACTGAGCTAACGAGCCAAAGTGCGGAAGCAGAAGGATTCGAACCTTCGGAACCTTTCGGTCCGGCACGTTAGCAGTGTGCTGGTTTAAGCCGCTCACCCATACTTCCTTGTTTTGACGATGCAAAGGTATAAAGGGAGAGTGAAGTCTTTTTTCGTAGCAAGGAAAAAGTTTCAAAAAAGTTGTTTTTTGAGCGATTTTTCCAGAAAAAAGGGTTTAAAGAGTCTCTTTTTCGGCATTTTACGGTTTTTGAATGTGTATTCATGTACACACCTATACATATATACATGTATTCACGTCCACATGACCAACAACAATGAAAGTTAGATTTTCCTAATTGCGTCCACAGTGCGGACGTAATCCAAAAAGTTGCTATTTTTGCATCGAAGTATTCATATACGAATATCTGCGTACAAAAACAGCAACTTTCTTTTGCTGGATTTTCAACGATTAAATTACCTCTGTCGCACCACAAAAACCGTTTTAACCCCGATATTTGTAATTTTATTGCAGATTACGGGGTTAAATCCTGTTTTTATATATGTTTAAGGCTTTTACTATCAATAAACCAATGAATAGTTCACATTGAAATAGGAGTCTGAAATCTTCATGGTTGTAATCACCATGGATTTTTCCTGGTTGGTGAAGTAGTACTGCAGGCTGGCTTCATCGGCTGAAACAAGCGTGTAGTGCTTCTTCAGATAGTCAATGACAAGCCCACGGTTCACACTTTGCTCCGTATCAATGACAGAATAAAGAGAACCGTCAAGACGGGAGAAACTGTAAAGAACGCCTTCACTACCCTGCCCTGTCATATAGGTCAACGAGATGTTGTCGCCGGAAGTCTCAGCCACCTGGCGGTAACGCTTCATGGATTGAGCCATATAGCTCTTGACCTCATCCACATTCGCACCCATGATGTGGAATGGCTCTGTCCAAACGTCCAGTTTTGTTTCCGGACTCTCGACCTCCCCCATCGGGTCATCATTGCCGCAAGAGGTGAATACTACTGGTGAAGCCATCATCATCAGAAGGATGGCGATTGAAAGATACTTTTTCATTTTCATGACTTTTCGTTTTTGATGTTATTTAATTTCATTGTATTCATATCCACATGGGGATTTGTATCAACGTACACGTGTATCAATGTATTCATGTGTACATGGCTACACATCCACATTTTCTACATGACTTCCCTAATGGTTTTAGTTCTGATTTTCTTGACCTTACCATATTTCGACTCATACGCTTCAACGCCTTGTTTCATGACGTATTCCATGAAGGAACGGATGGTGAAACCTTCTTTTCGGGCGATGGTCTGAACCTTGTCAACGAGTTCCTTTGAGCAGATAAAGGAGAAATGTCGCCATGGTTCATCATTGGGCGAATCGCTCTCTGTCTGAGAGTTGGGAGATGGGGGCTGTTGCTCCTGAGGATTCCCAGGAGACTTGTCAAATCTGTCCTGCGGATGAATGACAGCCTTTCCGAGAATGTTGCCAAGCAGAATGTCCATATTCTTCTTTGCCATAGTCTTTACTGATTACGTGAAATAATTTCTTCTGTCAATGCCTGATAGTCCTTCGCTCCGTTCGACTGAGGGTCATATTCAAAGATACTCTGACCGCTGCCTGCCGATTCTGCCAGGGCGATGTTCTCTCGGATGCGAGTCTGCATGGTGATAGTCTCGTAACGGGACTTCACGGCTTGCTCAACCACCTTGTTCAATTTGCGATGGTTGAATCTGGCTATGAAAACGCCTCCAAGTCTGAGGTTCGGCTTCACTCGCTGCAAGGTCGAGACAAAGGAATCGAGCATTCTCATTCCTTTCAGATGAAGAAGCTCTGGAGTCATCGGAACGATGATTTCATCAGCTGCAAGGAAAGCGTTTGTGGTGACAATTCCCAAAGACGGAGGACAGTCTATGAGAATGTAGTCATAGTTCTGCTTCACAGGTTCGAGAAGTCGGCTCAGCAGTTGTTCTCTTGCCAGGAGATTAGTGAGGGCAATCTCTGCGCTTGCCATTTCGAGGGAGGAAGGAACGAGGTCGAGGTTCTCCCTGATGTGTTTCACTGGCAGGGGTGCGCCATCAACCAGAGAGTCAAAGATGCTTGCCTGCACTTCATCTTCATTAGGGATGAAATACAGGGTAAGATTTGCCTGACCGTCAAGGTCTATGAGCAGGACTTTCTTGCCCATACGTGCCATGCAAGCCCCGATGGAGGCTGTAGAGGTGGTCTTCGAAACGCCACCTTTATGATTGGCGAATGTAATGATTTTCAATGACATAATATAAAATCTTTTGTATATATGTATTAACGTATTCATGTGTACATGGCTCCACGTGTACGTGGCTACATGTATTAACGTGTACAAAGGTACGGGTATCTGGCGAGAGTTCCTCCACGCTTCCCCTAACAACCCAAAGTGTCAGGGGAAACGTTAGGATTTGAGGAGTCATTTATTCAAATGTGAAGGTGCGGATGTAGAAATAGGTGTCATCGTCCTCATACTCATATTCATTGATGAAGTCCATCATCTGTTCATCGGTTCGCTCTCCCTGCTCAATACCGGTCTTGGAAGTCCATTCCCTGATGGCTTCTCCTATAGTGCCGTAAACATCATCGCAACAATCCTCGAATGGTTCGCCGGATGCGCTGACGCAGCATTCTTCGGGAAAGTAATTGCCTTCATCGTGAGTGTAATAGACCTCACATCCACACTCGCAGCATCTGTAGGAAATGCTCAGTTCATCATCCAGGAGTCGATTTATCTCAAAGAAGAGGTCATTGCAAGCGTCCCAGGCAGTTTCGGTCTCGAAAGAAAGAAGATTGGTGTCTTCATCCTCCTCATACTCTGCCCAGTAGATGTGACCACGCACGCTGATGTGCTTCTTCTGATAGTCGATTCCATAGTGCTTGGCGAGGTCATCCAGCCAGATATTCCTGCTGTTCACCTCCATGCGCTGAAGGGTGTTCCAAAGGTTGCTTACTGCCTTTTGGGTTCCTGTGACCTTGTAGGTCGTTGTTGCCTGATTAGCCATTGTCTTGTATATTTATTTGATTACCATTCTGTATAATAACTCTGGTCGTTGGATTCACATTCCTCTGCCCATTCCTCATCCGTGAAGTCGCTATGCAGACAGTCCTTGCTGCAATAGTAGGCTACTCCCATGTCTGCACAATAACCCTCACGCATCAGCTTGCCGCATTCAGAGCATCGTCTGCAAGCCCTGTCGGTGTTCCACCAATAGTCCACGAAAGACTCTGCCACCACGTCCTCGCTTGTGTTCTCATCCCATTTGTCAAGATAGAATGAAGCAAACTGGTTCAACTCCTGCTCACTGAAGAGTTCCTTGTCTGTGCCGCTCACTGCCTGGGTAAGTCGGCTGAGAATTGATTTCATTGTTGTCATAATGCCATCTGATTTTATCTCCCTTTCGTAGATCAACTACTTCGGGGATGGTTAAAAATTATGTTGCATTCAGAAGGTGTTATGGCTATCCATACAAGGTTTTGTCTGCAAAATACTACCCGAATGGTGTGGAGATTTTTCAGCAAAGCAGCGCCCTGACCTTGTAAAGATAAGACAGAACCGTTACCTTCGCAACAGAATTCTTACCGATTCCCAGAAGTCGATGAATGAAATCCTCCTATAACAGGACAATCCTTTCAGCAAGGAAAAGTATAGGAATAAAACTCGCAAGGCTATTGAATATCAGTTTATTATTAATATTTTTGCATCGTTTTAATAGGGTATTAAAATGAAGCAGAATGATTAAAATGACAAGAAGTATAAGCACAAAAAAAGCGACCCGAAGGCCGCTCTTTTATCTGGAGAGAAGGATTTACTTATCCTTCTGGGTCTTGCCCTGCTGAGAATCAGGAGAATTCTCCTTCTCAACAGCTTCGTAGAACTTGGTGGCTACGAGAATCACTCGGTTGTGCTTGACTCCCTCGGCATCCTGCCATTCCTCTGGCTTGAAGTAGCCCTCTACAGTGAGGAGTGCTCCCTTGACCAGGCGGTCGAATGAAGCGGTGTTCTCGTTCTTGCGCCAAGCCTCTACATTCATGAAGGCAGAAGTGCGAGAGTTTTCATCGCCATTCTTCTCATTGCGGCTGATAGCCAGTGAGAAGCGAGCTACGCTTGCGGTTGTAAACTGATGGATGCTTGCATCCTTACCTACGAAACCTGTTACTGCGAAAGAATTTTCCATCTTTTTCATAATTCAATATTTTTAGAAGTGAAACATTTATTTTTTACGGTGCTATCAGAGTTGGCAAGGGAAACATAGGAAGCAAGGAATTATCGAATTATTTCACCCTTGGGCAGGAAAAGTTTTATGGATGAGCAGCAGACGGAAAAGTTTTTGAAAAAATTCTGAGAATAAGGCACCTGGTACTTGCAGAAATGTGGCTTGCACTAACTTTGCATCGGAAAAAGTAAGTGTGGATGCTTCGTCCAAAAATATGAATGAAAAGGATGAGTAGAAAATATCTGCAGTTGGTTGGGTAAAGGAAAGCAGCATCCTCCTCAATGTTTGTTCAAGCAAACTGGTTACGCAAGATGGTCTATAAGTTCAAGAGACTGGCAGGAAAACTCACACTTCATCATAAACAAGAATATGGCTAAGCTAAGCTAAGGACAGAACGATCAGGCCTACGACTGCCAAGGGTAAGCATCAGCATGTAGAGGAAAGCTAATCAGAGAAGCATGATGCCTGAGACAAGAGGCAAGCTCAACCAATATCTCTTGGCAACAAGCGAAACTGAAGAGAAGGACTACGGAATTTCAGCAAGGAGAAGAAGGCAAAGCCCTGAACCGGCTAAAGAGCAGCCAAGGCAAAGCTTAGGGCGCATACAAGTTTAAGGTTTAAGTTTACCCATGTATATATACATGTTCTTTCAAACTCAAATAGTAAACCTCTACCGATTTTTAACCACTCAAACCAGGAAGTTTACAAGTTTAAGAAAACCATATATGTATATATGCCGAAATAAACTTGTTTATAACATATAATCAAGGATTTTGGGAGAATCTATTTTTCCTTGCTGAAATGCAAGAATAATTATACGAAATGGAGAGGAAAACTCATCCATACTAGGATGAAAATCGCAAAAACATGCCGATAAGTCGTGGAAATCTATCAGAATTCAATAGATTTCCACGACTTATCGACACATTTTGGAGGTTTTTGCAGGATAAAAGAATTTTTATACAACAAGTAACTTCTACAAATAGCGACAGCTTTTGACAAGCAAAAGGTCGCAAATCAGCTAATTTGTGTTAATTACGCAACGCTTTTGCAAGTATTCGACATTAACAAACACATTTTTCAAAGAAAAAGCTTATCTTTGCATCAGTATTAATAAGAAAATGACATTGTTATGATACTTAGAGCTACATTTGAAAATATATATTCCATCAAGGATGAGACTCAAATCAGCTTTGTGGCAGGTAAGAGCAACGCACATCCGTCTCATGTTTCCCGTGCAGAGAAGCGTGATGACATTTCTGTGCTGAAGGCTGGTATCGTTTATGGAGCCAATGCTTCCGGAAAGAGTAACGTTATCAAGGCCATTGCCCTGCTCCAGCAGATTGCCAACGGAAACTTTCCGCAAAGCAAGGTGGAACCTTTCAAGCTTGCTGATACCGAAGAGAAAAACTCTAAGGTAGAAATCGAGTTCAAAACCAAGGGTAAGTGCTTTGCCTATGGCATGGAGTTCACCGTCGGAGGAATTAAGGAGGAATGGCTGTTTGAAATCAACAGCCGTACCGACAAGGAAGTTTTCACCAGAAAGGTTACTGCAGACGGCAACGAGTTCACGTTTGGCAAGGTGGATGGAAACGAAGAAACATCCATGCTTCTGAAGTTCATCGCCCACAGTACTCCTTCTGATTTCAGCTTCCTTTCAGAGTATGTGCGCAGAAACGGCAAGGGACTTGAAACCATACGCATTGCCAAGAACTGGTTTGCAGACGGATTGAAGATCATCTTCCCAAGCACACGCCTGCAGGGAATTTCTTTCCTTACTGAAAACAATGACGAGCTGCAGGAAACGACTCGCTCGCTTCTTGCCTACTTCAACACGGGCATTTCAGACGTGCGCCTGTACAAAATCAAGAAAGAGGATGTGAACTTATCTTCCGATTTACTTGACAACATACTCAGCAAGGCCAAGAACGGCAAGGCGTACAGCATGGCTGCCACAGTTGGAGGCGAAATGCTTCTTTTCGAGGTAAATGCCAACGGAGGATATGAGATTTACAAGCAGAAGGCTGTCCACCGGAATCTTACTTCCGGCACAGAGGTTGTTTTTGATTTGAGCGAAGAATCTGATGGCAGCATCCGATTGCTCGACTTCATCCCAATGCTCATCGATTTGAAGCAAAATGAAGTTGATTATCTCATCGATGAGATTGACCGCAGTATGCACCCGATGCTCTCGCAGAAAATCTTAGAGTGCTATTTCTCAGGACTGGAGTCAGGAAGAGACACTCAGCTCATCTTCTCCACCCATGAATGTAACCTGCTCAACCTCGACCTTATCAGAGCTGATGAAGTCTGGTTTGTCGAGAAGGGAAAAGATGGAGCATCACATCTTACATCCTTGGCAGAATTCAAGCCTCGCGAAGATGTTCGCAAGGGTTATCTTTTAGGACGCTATGGAGCCATTCCGTTGCTTCCCCAGGAGGCCATGAAGTGGTGATGAACGGAGAATAACACTACTCACACTCTCTCTGGTACTACTATGACATAATTCAAGCGCCATACTCAACCCCTATTCTTTTGGATCAATGTCAAATGGAAGCAATGGAGTATCATCATCATTTCCACTATTGAATCGGTCGAAATCCGAGATATAGGAACGGTCTTGAATAACCTTATATTTCTCATACTCAGAATAAGCCTTTTCTCTGGCTTCTTCTTGCGAAACCTTACCTGCACTACTCTTAGCATCATAGTCCATAGTTTCAAGCAACAGCTTCAGGCGATTCTTCCAATCCTCCATCGTAGTAACAATGTGTCGTCTTGCACGAGATAGTTCTTTGCCACTATCGTATCAGATTTCTGAACTCTTCCATCCGGTGCTTTCTTCCATGTAGTCAAGCCCATGTGAGGCATTTCCGCATCAGCTCGCTCATAAACAATCTCGGCTGCCGTATGATTGGTAACCGCCAGGTGCATCATATTCTGCACCATCTTATAGAAGAGTTTGGTACTTTCAGCCTTTGCATCATAATCTGCACTACACTCTGCATAAATATCAGTTATCTTCTGGTAGTATCTGCGTTCAGAAGTGCGGATTTCACGGATGCGTTCCAGCAAATCGTCAAAATAGTCCTTGCCGAAGTGCTTACCTTGCTTCAAACGTTCATCATCCAAGACATAACCCTTAATGATGAACTCCTTCAATACAGAGGTTGCCCATATACGGAATTGGGTTGCCTGATAGCTGTTCACTCGATAACCAACAGCAATGATTACATCAAGATTGTAGAACAAAGGAGCACGCTCAACATCACGCTCTCCCTCCAGTTGAACTTGTTGAATTTTTCTACAAGTTGCCTCTCTTTGCAATTCACCAGACTCATAAATCTGAGAAATATGATAAGTGATAGTTGCTCTATCAACACCAAACAAAGCAGCCATCCTTTTCTGTGACATCCAAAAAGTTTCGTTGTTGAAAATCACTTCAATGCGAGTCTCACCCTGTGCAGTTTTATACAGTAAGATATTGGATTCCAGTGAGTTCCGCATAAGTTCGGTTGTAGATACGGATTGAGAAAAATAGGCTCTTGCCTGCTTCACCAATAACTTCCTTGAATCAGCATTCTCAGAAATAATCATACAGGCCATACGGGATAGATGGAAAGCTTCGACCTTGCGAAAAGATCCACTACCCAACTTAACCATTTCAACCACGTAGTTGAAATGGTCATCTATATCCATACCTTTTTCACTGGCAACCTTGATAGCTTTGTCTATTACATTCTGGAATTTCCAATATCCCGAATAGCCCATCGCATTACAAAGATCACGTGAGCTCCAGTATTCTTTCCCGTTACCATCCACTTTTCGAATTTCTTCGAATGTCGGACGCATTTCAGGCACATTATTTTCATCCATATCTCTTATCCGTTTCTTTTTGTATTGACGTTCTACAACATTGAATAGCAAAAATACAAAAAAAGGATGAAAATCGTCCCTAATCATTTACAAGAAGTATGATTTTTAATGTTATTTATGCAAAAAGAAAGAAACATGTCAGAATATATTGATTTTATCGCCTATCAAGACGATGCAATAATCCAGCGTCCCTTACGTTATTACAGAAGAAGAGGACAGCAAAGATAAAAAAGTTGGCAAAGCAAAGAATTTATCACGTTATTTAACGGAAAAATGCAAAATATGGGGGGGGGTAGGAAGGTATTTTACCCCCTCTTCTAAGGGTTAAAAATGCCCCTCCTCAGTCATAAAAACACTAATAACCAATATATTAAGACATACGTGCAACCTATATCAGATGAAACGCACAAGTTCATCTAGCGTGTCATTAAGAGTCAAGGTCATTAAGGGTCATTATCATTTTCAACCCCCAAAGAGTCCGGTCATTTTCGGTCATTAAGGATTTCAGATTATCAAAATATCCCTCTATCTTATAAAATAAGGTTAAATCAAGTTCGCCCTGCAAACAAAATCCATCCATAAAATCACTTTTCTGAATATTTTTTGTATTTTTGCAGATATATTGCCTAATATGGGACTTTGAGCATGGCTTATCTCCCTAGATTACAGGCGCATCATTATCAAATGATTAGAAGCACTTTAAGGGCGGTAAATACAAGTTCATCCATTCAGCCTTCGACTCCGAGACTCAGGAGCGCATGGTGGTTTATCAGGCTCTCTATGGAGACCAAGCCTATTGGGTAAGACCGGAAGATATGTTCTTCGGGAAAGTAACAAGGGACGGCAGGACTTTCAATCGTTTCACGGAAATAGATAAATTCTAACAACAGGAAAATGAGCATGAAACAGATAGAAACACTCGTTTTTGATTATGGAGGTGTCATCGTGAACATTGATGATGCCTCTGTTGTAAAAGCCATGGAGAGCCTGGGCGTTACGGCGTTCAAGCGACTAATCCATGTCCGCAAAATCAAGAGACTGATGCACCAATATATCAATGGTCTGGTGGCAGAAGCAGAAACATTGAAAGAGATGCTGAGCCTTTGCCGCAAAGGAACCTCAACTGAGGATATTGAGAAAGTCCTGGAAGAGTTGTGTGGCAATCTGCCCGTGGAAAGACTGGAGGCATTGGTCAAGCTTCGGAAGCGATACAAGGTCTATCTGCTCAGCAACATCAATGACACGCTTTGGCAGAAATCGGTCAGTCTGATGAAGCAGTTGGGATATTCCACGGACGAGCTGTTTGATGAAGTTTTCCTCTCATACGCCATGCGGAAAGAGAAGCCATCTATCGAAATCTATGAAGAGATGACGCAGCAGACAGGATTGAATCCTGCCACCACCCTCTATTTCGATGACCGTGCCGAGAATGCCGAAGCAGGCAAGCGTTTTGGTTTTCAGAGCGTACTGGTAAAGACCAATCATCTGGAAGAGTATCAGGAATGGCAAGAAATTAACAAGAATATAGTGTAAAAGAATAGGTATGATGACTATTGATACAACAAAGCTTATGAACTTTCCAGAAATATATTCAGCAACAGGCATGATGGAACTGATTCAGCAGATCGGCTTCCTCCCTCTCCTTGATAGTGGCATTGAAGGATTCTCTGCCGAAGACATCGTGGCAGAGGACTGCGGTTACGTAAGACTTCCTGAAGGCGGCTGGGACTGGCCGCTTTGGAAATGGAAGGGCGAGATTGTGCAGGGAATGCCGTGTATGTACGGAAAGTTCTTTAACAAGAAAGCGGGATTCATCAGCCAGGAATGGTGGCCGGACTTCTGCAACTACAGAAGAAGCAAATACCCCCGTCCAGATGATGACTCGA
>ERZ773188.646-NODE-646-length-42730-cov-6.018418_pt1 | contig 42730 bp, 35 predicted proteins | sample MGYA00581011_ERZ773188 | MGnify/ENA primary metagenome ERZ773188 (study PRJEB29015, sample SAMEA2737798) | human gut metagenome | biome: human gut; feature: human-associated habitat; material: faeces | place: China | collected 2012 ...
TTACCTTCCTGCATCTGTTTATCAGCTTTTGCAGAACAAAAACAACCGCTTCCCAATTACCGAAAATGATTTTTCTGATCTTTTATATTACAGACTTTGTCATTTGAATGAATCCGACAAAGATATTTTAGACCTGTCCGATGAACTTTTCTTTCGAATCAAAAAAGAACTTTCTTCTTATACGGACTATCGTTCTTTTATCGAAAAGATCAAGACAAAGCAATATACTTATACGCGGATCAGTCGTGTACTGCTTCATCTGCTTTTGGATATCAGGCAAACAGATATCTTTCCAACACAAGGTTTGATCCCTTTTATACCATATGCACGACTTCTTGGTTTTTCGAAAGCTAAAAGTTCCTATCTGCGACAGGAGACAAAAATTCCTATCATTACTAAACCTGCTGACGGAGTTTCACAGATCTGTGATTTTTACGAATCGTCAGATCCTTCTTTGCTACAAACAGTCTGTGCACTTTATGAAAAAGATCTTTTTGCTTCTAATCTCTATCAACGTGTGCAAAGTCGTGTTTTAAGTTGCCCATTGAACGATGAATATCGTCAAAAGCCGGTTATGCTCTCTTGAATCCGTAAACTAAGAAAGCATACTCTCCTGCATAAAATTCATAAGCTCTCGCAAAGCTGCTCTTACAAAATTTCTCTTTCCGTTTCATAAAATTTTGCTCACCAATTCATCTTGAAAACCAAAAACTCCTCAAAACATCTTACGATGATCGGATACCGAAATCTCAGTACCTGCCATATAGTAAGTGTTTTGAGGAGTTTTTTACTCATCGAAACAGTATAATGAAAACTGTCTGATCATACAGAATGAGTTCATATACAATGCTCTCATTCTGCTTTTATGATCAATGACATATCTTATTTATAAAGCTCAACTAACTTCTGTAAGTGATCATAACGAGCCTTAGCTGCTTCTTCAGACTTCTTGAAGAGCTTATCAGCACGCTCAGGGAATGGCTTAACAAGACGTGTATAACGTGCTTCATTGTTAAGGAATGCCTGATAATCATCGAAGTTTACACCCTTCTCAGATGTGAATGTGAACGGATTCTTGCCCTCAGCCTTATTGGAAGGATTGAAGGAGAAGAGATTCCAGTAACCAGCTTTCACTGCTTTCTTCATCTCATCCTGGCAGTGGTTCATACCACCCTTAGCGATTCCGTGAAGCTCACATGGTGCATAACCGATGATCAATGATGGTCCCGGATATGCCTCTGCCTCTGCAATTGCCTTAACAGCCTGTGCAGGGTTAGCACCAAGTGCGATCTGAGCAACATATACATAACCATAGCTCATTGCGATCTCAGCAAGTGACTTCTTACCGATCTCTTTACCGGCTGCTGCAAACTGGCAAACCTCACCGATATTAGAAGCCTTAGAAGCCTGTCCACCTGTATTAGAATACATCTCTGTATCGAATACCATAACGTTTACGTTTTCACCGGATGCTAATACATGGTCTAATCCACCGAAACCGATATCATATGCCCATCCATCACCACCGAAGATCCATACGGACTTCTTACCGAGGTAATCTTTCTTAGCAAGTGCAGCCTTAGCGTTCTCGCATCCGGCAGCTGCTGCTTTCTCTAACTCAGCAACCAAAGCATCTGTAGCTGCTACGTTAGCCTTTGTATCTTCTTTCGTCTCCATGAATGCATCGAATGCAGCTTTCAACTCTGCAGGTGCCTTATCAGACTCTGCACAAGCCTTTACATTCTCGATAGCCTGATCACGTAAGTACTTCTGACCTACATACATACCAAGACCATGTTCTGCGTTGTCCTCGAACAAGGAGTTAGACCAAGCCGGACCCTTCTTCGTATCCTTATTTACAGTATAAGGAGAAGTTGCTGCCGGGTTACCCCAGATAGAAGAACATCCTGTTGCATTGGAGATGTACATCTGCTCACCAAAGAGCTGTGTGATCAATCTAGCATATGAAGTCTCTGCACAACCTGCACAGCTTCCTGAGAACTCAAGGAGTGGCTGGTTGAACTGGCTTCCCTTAGGTGTTGTGTCAGCGAATCCGCTGTCTTTCTTACCAACATTAGCTACTAAGTAGTCGAATACCGGCTGCTCAGCTGCCTGAGACTCCTGAGGTACCATCTTGATAGCGCCATCAGCTGCCTTAGGACATACTGTGATACACTCACCACATCCCATACAATCCAAAGGAGATACGCTCATTGTGAACTTATATTCTCCAGCCTTTGGCTTAGTATCGGAAAGTTTAATATTAGAAGGTGCTGCTTTCACCTCATCCTCGCTCAGCAAGAATGGACGGATCGTTGCATGAGAACATACAAATGCACAGTTGTTACACTGAATACATGTATCCGGATCCCATACTGGAACGGTTACTGCAGTACCACGTTTCTCATAAGCGGAAGCTCCTGTTACGAACTGACCATCTGCAATATCAGCAAATGCGGATACCGGAAGGCTGTCACCATCCATCTTGGAGATCGGCTCAAGAAGCTTGTTGACCATATCAACAACCTCTTTACGTCCTGTCTTCTCCTTAGCTGGAGCATCTGGTGTAGGATTTTTCCAAGAATCCGGAACTTCTACTTTGTGTACAGCGTCAACACCGGCATCAATTGCCTTGTAGTTCATCTCTACGACAGCGTCACCCTTCTTAGAATAAGACTTCTTAGCTGCCTGCTTCATGAACTCAACAGCTTCATCGATCGGCATAACGTCTGCTAATTTAAAGAATGCGGACTGTAAGATCGTGTTAGTACGTTTACCCATACCGATCTCGATTGCCTTATCGATCGCATTGATCGTGTAAAGCTGAATGTTGTTATCAGCGATATATTTCTTAGCCTCTGCGTTCAAATGATGATCTAACTCTTCATCACTCCACTGGCAGTTGATCATGAATACTCCGCCCGGCTTAACATCCTGTACCATCTTCATACCCTGTGTTACATATGCAGGATTGTGACATGCTACGAAGTCAGCCTGGTTAATGTAGTATGGGCTCTTGATTGGGTTATCACCAAAACGTAAGTGAGAAATGGTAACACCACCGGTCTTCTTAGAGTCATACTGGAAGTATGCCTGAATGTACTTGTCTGTATGGTCACCGATGATCTTTGTAGAGTTCTTATTAGCACCTACTGTACCATCTCCACCAAGACCCCAGAACTTGCACTCTTTTGTACCAGGTGCGGATGTGATAGGAGCCGGCTTAACCTCTGGCAAGCTCAAGTTTGTTACATCATCGACAATACCAATTGTGAAACGAGCCTTAGGAGCATCCTTCTCCAACTCTTTGTATACTGCAAATACAGATGAAGGAGGAGTATCTTTAGAACCAAGACCGTAACGACCACCTGTTACCACGATATCATTTAATCCTGCCTCGCGAAGAGTAGTAACTACATCGAGGTACAATGGCTCACCAAGAGAACCAGGCTCTTTCGTACGATCAAGTACAGCGATCTTCTTAGCAGTCTTAGGAATCACCTTAAGAATTGCCTCTGAAGACCATGGACGATACAAACGAACTTTGATCAAACCAACTTTCTCGCCCTTAGCTGTTAAGTAATCAATAACTTCCTCAGCTACGTCACAGATGGATCCCATTGCGATAATAACACGGTCTGCATCTGCTGCACCATAGTAGTTGAACAGATCATAGTCTGTACCTAATTTTTCATTTACTTTCTTCATATACTTCTCAACAACTGCCGGAAGTTCATCATAAGCCTTGTTACAAGCCTCACGATGCTGGAAGAATACATCACCGTTCTCGTGAGTACCACGAGCTGCCGGATGCTCTGGGTTCAATGCATGTGCACGGAACTCTTCAACTGCGTCCATAGGACACATATCTTTCAGATCTTCATAATCCCATTTCTCAATCTTCTGAATCTCATGGGAGGTACGGAAACCATCAAAGAAGTTGATGAAAGGTACTTTACCCTCTAATGCAGCAAGATGTGCTACCGGGCTTAAGTCCATAACTTCCTGTGGATTTGTCTCTGCTAACATTGCGAAACCTGTCTGACGACAAGCATATACATCACTGTGATCACCGAAAATATTCAAAGAATGTGTAGATACGGTACGTGCAGATACGTGGAATACACTAGGTAACTGCTCACCAGCGATTTTGTACATATTAGGGATCATAAGTAAAAGACCCTGAGATGCGGTAAATGTAGTTGTAAGTGCACCTGCTGCAAGGGAACCATGTACGGTACCTGCTGCACCTGCTTCAGACTCCATTTCTACCACTTTAACTGTGTTTCCAAAGATGTTCTTCTGTCCTGCTGCAGACCACTGATCAACAGAATCTGCCATCGGGCTGGAAGGTGTGATAGGATAGATACCTGCTACTTCTGTGTAGGCATACGCCACGTGTGCTGCAGCGGTATTTCCATCCATAGACTGTTTTGCTCTAGCCATTTTTGAATTATCCTCCTTAATTTATGAATTCTGTGAGATATTTTATCACTAAGCATCCAAAAAGTAAAGAATTTCAATGTAGATTTTGTCGAATTTACACGCTTTTTACGATAAAAGATCGATATAAATAAGTATATTTTCTCATTTGAACCGCTATTTGATCATTTTTCTCAATAAAATTTTATTTCTTACCATTTATGTAGGAAATAGCCTGTAAAATGGCGGAAAGACGAGCAAATCTTGTCATTTTCAACCACGAAACCCGCAAATTTTCAATTGACGATTTACACGACTTATTTTAGAATAAGAAATTGTGTGACTATGAATGGCAGATTTGACAAACTATTTGTCCTGCCAAAAACAACAAAATAAAATACGCTTTGCAGCAAATGTCAAAGCAGAAGGAGGAAAAATATGGGAAAAACCTATGTAAAAAAAGTGATGTCACCGGAGCAGCTATTAAGCGAATATCCACTTCCGGAAGCCCACAAACAGTTAAAAGCACAAAGAGATGAGGAGATTAAGAAAGTCTTTACCGGTGAGTCTGACAAATTTTTAGTAATCATTGGTCCTTGTTCTGCTGACAACGAAGATTCTGTATGTGATTATATTGGCCGTTTGGCAAAGGTTCAGGATAAAGTTAAGGATAAGATCCTTATCATTCCAAGAATCTATACCAACAAGCCTCGTACTACCGGGGAGGGTTATAAAGGAATCGTTCATCAGCCGGATCCGGAAAAAGCACCCGATCTTGCTGAAGGTCTGATCGCTATGCGCAAGATGCATCTTCGCTCTATCGCTGAAACTCATTTATTTGCAGCAGATGAGATGCTCTATCCTGAAAACTGGCCATATCTTTCTGATATCTTATCTTATGTTGCCATTGGTGCACGTTCTGTAGAGAATCAGCAGCATCGTCTGACCGCCAGCGGTATTGATATTCCTTGTGGCATGAAGAATCCAACCAGTGGTACTTACAGCATTATGCTTAACTCTTGTATCGCTGCTCAGGGAAGTCATACATTTATGTATCGCGGATGGGAAGTTAAGACAGATGGCAATCCGTATGCACATACTATTTTGCGCGGTGCCGTTAATAAACACGATCAGAGCAAGCCTAATTATCATTATGAAGATATGATCCGTCTGGCAGAAATGTACAGTAAACTTAACCTAATGAATCCGGCCTGCATCGTTGATGCTAACCATTCAAATTCTAATAAGTGCTACTATGAGCAGCCAAGGATCGTTTATGAAGTATTACACAACCGTAATGTTTCAGATGAGATCAAGAAATTAGTCAAAGGTGTTATGATCGAAAGCTATATTGAACCGGGCAACCAGAAGATCGGTGATGGTGTTTATGGCAAATCTATCACAGATCCTTGCCTTGGATGGGATGAAAGTGAAAAGCTGATCTATAATATTGCTGACCGCTTATAATATTTATCATAATATATGATTTCTTTCAAGAACTGCCACTCTGACAAAAACGTTAGAGTGGCAGTTCTTGTATTTTTCCTGTGCCGTGTGCAAATAAATACAACTCATTGGCACGTATCTGTCCAAGCACCGGCGTCTCATATTGTTCACTGTGCCACACTTCCTTAAACCCTATCGCGGCATTATAATTCAATAAAACATACCGATACGTCGATTTTTCCGGATTCCACACACATAATCCAATATAACCGCGTCGGTTATCCACGATCACATTTTCCTGCGGTCGATTTTGAGGATATATTTTGGACTGCTGCTTTCCGGTATCTGATCGCATGCACAAAGTCACTTCTTTCCCAAAGTCTATATTCACCTGCAAATTTAAATCTCTATCATAAGGAACTAATGTATGATCTGATCCTTGAACTTGTTGATACCATTTATTTTTTTGCAATGCTTTATCTCCATTGACGGTATCCTCTTTCGTCTTTGGCGAATTCTTTGGCTCTTTAAGCTGCCACCGGGCAGCGTATAACCGATATCTTGTCCTGCATCCCAAATATAGACTTACGGCAGACGGCTTGTCCTTTTGTTTAGTCACAACCCACAGATATTCTCCCGACAGGTTGGTTCCCACCAAACTGCCTTGCTGCTCATAGGTTTGCTCTTCCACAGGTTTCTGCGGATCCGATACCTCGTAAACCGTTGTCTGTATCTGCTTTTTCTCATGAATATCTTGTATAATATACACTCGCGCGCCATACTTCCAAAAAATCGTCGGATGTGAGAATTGCTTTTCATATACTTTTTCAACACCATTGCTATCGGTGCGGTAAATACCGAATAATGCACCTCCCGACGTATCCTGCTGCACAATATAGCTATAATCCCCCTCGGATTCTGCTTTATCTGCAAACACAAAAGAGGCTTCTGACACTTGGTCCGGTTTACCCGCCTGGTTCTTTCTTGAAAATGTGATCATAAAACAGACAGCAGTCACTAGGACTGCTGCCATAATAATAATGTATTTGATTCGTTTCATTTATTCCAAACCTTTTAAGAAACTTTCGATACGATCCAGACCCTTTTCGATCTGCTCAATAGAGATTGCATAGGACAAGCGCAAATGATCGTCAAAACCAAAGTCAGCGCATGGTACAACTGCTGTGTTATACTCATTGATCAAAATCTCTGCCATGCGTGCTACCGTACCGACTTTTTCACCCTTGTAAGACTTATCTAATACTTCACCGGCATCAACAAATACATAAAATGCACCCATTGGCTCGATGCAGCTGACAAGCGGCATCTTCTGGATTCTCTCATACATGTATTTGCGTCTCTTATCAAATTCATCATGCATTGCTGCAACAGAGTCCTGTGGGCCGTTTAATGCTTCTACGGTTGCTTTCTGTGCAATGGAGTTTGGATTGGAAGTCTGATGACTCTGTACACTACCCATCATCTTCGCAATTTCTTTGGAAGATCCGGTATAACCGATTCTCCAGCCAGTCATCGCATAGCTCTTTGCCACACCACTGCAAGTGATTGTTCTGTCATAAATATCTTTGCCAAGAGATGCAATGCTGACATGCTTCTGCTCGCCATAAACGAGATTCTCATACATCTCATCAGCAACTACATAGAAATCGTTTGCAACAACAACTTCTGCAATTGCACGAAGCTCTTCCTCTGTATACAACATACCGGTTGGGTTATTTGGTGTATTTAATACAAGAGCTTTGGTCTTGTCTGTGATCGCAGCCTTAAGATCATCTACGGTCAACTTGTAGTTCTGCTCCTTGGTTGTCTTTACAATAACCGGAACACCTCCTGCAAGCTTTACGATCTCCGGATAGCTCAACCAGAACGGAGCCGGAATGATCACTTCATCGCCCGGATTGATCAATGCTGTAAATATATTTGTCAAAGAATGCTTGCCACCATTACTGATCACAATCTGATCCGGTGCATAGTCCAGATTGTTAAAGCTCTTGAATTTCTTAGAAATTGCCTCTTTCAACTCATTTGTTCCAGAAGCAGGCGTATACTTCGTAAAGCCACTCTTAATCGCATCAATAGCAGCATTGCAGATATTTTCCGGTGTATTAAAATCCGGTTCACCTGCACCAAATCCTACTACATCTTTGCCCTGTGCCTTTAATTCCTTTGCCTTAGCAGTGATTGCCAACGTGGATGACGGCTTAACTGCTGCTGCTTTCTTTGATAATTCTAATGACATAGTCATTCTCCTTTCATTGATTCCCATTACTCTTTTGGTGAGATCTTGTCGAATCCGCACAAGCTCGCCTCGGCACATCATATCACAAAAGTATACTTGCGTCAATGTATAATTGTATACAATTGTTCAATCCGGATCATTCTGCATCTCTCATGCATTTCTACTGACCAATCGTAATATTGGCACCCTCTTCTTTTTCCCCCTTGGTTGCGAGTGTACTACCATAAATAAACTTCTGCATTTTATTGACACTCTTAGACAACGGATCCGGCAAAATGATCGACATCTTTCTGGCACGAGTGATCTTATACCCGCCCTCCACAGGAACATTGAGCGTATAGATCTTTTTGTTCTGATCCCGCACCTGTACTGCCATCGCAATATAGTTGACCAGATCTTCTTTTTTGATATTGGTCGTAAGCATCGGCAGGATCTTCGGTATCATAGCAACCAGTTCCAGTGTTGACTTGTCGATCACACGTTTATAAAGTGCTGTCATGACCGTACGATGCCGAAGTGTTCTTGCAAAATCACCGCATTCTCCATCACGCATAACATAACGCACACGTGCAAAACCAAGGGCTTGATTCCCGTTCATATGATTTTTACCAACCGTCAACGTATGGTTAGATGTGTCTGATATATAATTTGTACTGTTTAAGTATTTGACCTCTTGTTCGTCCAGCGTAATATCAATGCCACCAACAGCATCCACAATTTTTTGAAATGAATCAAAATTAACCAATACGTAACCATCTACAGCAATACCAAAATTTTTCTTGATCGTTTTGATCAAAGTTTTCATACCACCATTATGGTACGCCGCATTGATCTTATTGTCCGAAAATCCCGGTATCTGCACATACGAATCACGCATAATAGAAGTTAGCTTAAGCTGATTGTCCTTTTGATTGATCGTAGCGATCATAATACTATCTGTGCGACCTCTTCCACCACCAATACTCTCTTCACCACACAACAAAATATTGATAACATCTTTGTTGGTAGAGACGCTCTCTGCACTATCTAAATGAATACTATTCGGATCCAACTCTTCCAAATTACCGGTATTTTCATCGGTATCAAAATATTCCTTTGCAGCCGGGGTATCATTATCTTCTAATCCTTTGATATTCATTTGATGGTAATAATACGTAAATACGCCATATGCGATCCCCCCAAGCAAAATAACAGCGATCAGAATACCGATCAATATTTTGGACCATAAGGGCAGTCTTTTTTTATCTGCCGATTTTATTTTATTATTCACTCTAATCCTCCATGTGCCTGACAATCCCTAAATCCGGAATCATCAGGCACAATTCATACACATGATTCTTTTTGTCACTTACCGCTTAGTTTTTAAAGCTGTGAATTGGTGCCGGGATGCGTCCACCACGATTAATAAACTCTTCACAATCAAAAGCATTCACCGGCATTACCGGTGCATAGCCAAGCAATCCACCAAATTCAACTGTTTCTCCGACCTTTTTGCCAATAACCGGGATCAATCGAACTGCTGTTGTCTTCTGGTTGACCATACCGATCGCCATCTCATCCGCAATAATGCCGGATATCGTTGTCGCTTTGGTATCGCCAGGTATAGCGATCATATCCAGACCTACAGAACATACGCAAGTCATTGCCTCTAATTTTTCTAAAGTCAAAGCTCCCTCCGTCACTGCATCGATCATTCCCTGATCCTCGCTGACCGGAATAAAGGCTCCACTTAATCCACCTACATAAGAGGAAGCCATAACGCCACCCTTTTTCACTTGATCGTTCAACAACGCTAATGCTGCTGTCGTTCCCGGTGCACCGGCCTTTTCCAGACCCATTTCCACGAAAATATCTGCAATGCTGTCGCCAATTGCCGGAGTCGGAGCCAAAGAAAGATCAATGATTCCAAATGGAATACCAAGTCTCTCTGATGCTTCTCTTGCGACCAACTGGCCAACACGTGTAATCTTAAACGCTGTCTTCTTGACTGTATTACAAAGCGTTCCAAAATCTGTTCCATGAACGGACTCCAATGCCTTGCGCATAACACCCGGTCCACTGACACCAACGTTAATTATCTCATCTGCCTCCGTAACACCATGGAAAGCACCCGCCATAAACGGATTGTCATCCGGTGCATTACAAAATACAACTAATTTAGCACAGCCAATGCTGTCTTTCTCTTTGGTTGCTTCTGCTGTCTGCAAAATGATCTCGCCCATCATTTTTACTGCATCCATATTAATTCCGGTCTTTGTAGATCCCAAATTCACGGAACTGCAGACAAAATCTGTTGTTGCAAGAGCCTCTGGGATCGACTGGATCAAAAGTTCATCACTCTTCGTCATTCCTTTAGACACCAGGGCACTGTACCCACCGATAAAGTTGACACCTACCGTTTTGGCTGCCTTGTCCAGAGTCTGTGCAATACGCACATAATCCTGCGGTGTTTTACATGCGGATGCACCAACTAAAGCGATCGGAGTTACCGAAATTCTTTTATTTACAATTGGAATACCAAACTCTTTCTCGATTGCCTTTCCTGTTTCGACAAGATCTTTTGCAACCGTTGTAATACGATTGTATATCTTGTCAATCAAACGATCCAAATCGTTATCGCAGCAACTAAGCAAGCTAATGCCCAGCGTAATTGTACGCACATCCAGATTTTCTTTTTCTATCATATCATTGGTTTCTAAAACCTCATGTATGTTAATCATAGTATCCTCCATTTCTGTCATTAAATACGATGCATTTTGTCAAAAATATCTTCACGCTGTGCCTTGATAACGCAGCCCATTTCTTCCCCGATCTGCTCTAATTCATCAACAACGACACCAAATTCTTTGGCGCAGTCTTCCAGATCTACAATCATCATCATATTAAAAAAGCCACCCACGATCGTCTGTGAGATATCCAAAATATTAATGGTGTTGTTTGCCAGATATGTGCATACCTTTGCAATGATCCCTACGCTATCTTTACCTACTACGGTTACTACTGTTTTTTTCATGATGTCCTCCATTTCCATACATGATCTGTATGTCTTTTTATATTGTAACAAGCTGTGATGGCTTGTCCCTCTCGGCTACTTGTAACTGAAATGGAACTTCTTTAGAGCCCATTTCCTCCCATATCTGGCATCGTACTGCTTCATATGCCAATGCCGGATAATTGTTCTCTTTGGATAAATGTGCCAAAAATGCATATTTCAAATGATTCCCCATCAAACTGCATAACAGCCGTCCGGAGTCCTCATTGGACAAATGTCCCCATTCTCCCAAAATACGACGCTTGAGCGGATACGGATAATGTCCTGCCTCCAACATGCTGATGTCGTGATTTGCTTCAATCAGCAACACATCGCTGTCCTCTAAATGATCTACAATGTAGTCATCGTACACCCCCAGATCGGTTGCCATGCTGACCTTTTGCCCGTCTGCTTCCACAGTATAACATACCGGATCAGCAGCATCATGTGACATTTTGTATGGCATGATCTGCATATCACCCATTCCTACCGGTTGATCTGCATAAAGTTGAAATAGATTTTCTCTTTTTATGACATTTTTTTTATCCTTTTCACAGATTTGATCTAATGTGACTCCCGTTGCATAGATCGGCACTTCAAATTGCTTTGCCATCATGGGTATTCCTTGAATATGATCTGAATGCTCATGTGTCACAAAAATGCCGTCTAACTGCTCCGGTTCGACGCCAATACTGTGTAGTCCCTCCACAATTCTTTTCCGGCTAATGCCGGCATCTATCAATATGTTTGTTTTCTCTGTGCCGACATAAATACAGTTTCCACTGCTTCCGCTGGCTATACTGCAAACTTTCATGATATTACTACATTCCTTTCTCCACCGCATACTTTACGCCCAGAGTTACTAAAGTCCTAACGGGTAACCCAGCGCAGGATAACGGCATCGTGTTCTGCTAAAGGCTGGCTGAATTCTGCATCCATACCATTTATCTTAATCTCCATATAATCGCCATGCGCCTTACTGGTGTCAATCGGGTAAATATCTAACACATCCACTAATATGTAATGTGCCTTCCCATGCAACGCATAAGGTTCGCCGTTCACCGTGATCGCAAAATCTTTCTCCGGATCAAAGCTCTGACTCTGCTGCTCATCTGTGATATTCTCTGTGTTTACCGTTTCTGACGATTGACTTTCATCTGTCGTATCTCCGACAGACATCGGTTCGTGCGATCGGTCTGTATCTGTCGTAGCACTGACGTTCCTTGGCTCCTGTGATGGAGCTATCTCTGTTGTATCACTGACAGGCATCGGTTCGTGCGATCGGTCTATAGCTGCCGTATCACTGCTGCCCATGGATTCCTGCGGCACAGCTTCCGTCTCATGAAACTTGTCCGTTATTTGGCAATCTACCGTGAAATTCTCATATACCTTTGTCTGCAGATTTGCCGGAACATGATTGACAAGTACTTCCCCCTCCGCAGCAATATCCATAAAGTCTAACACCTGTTCCAATGTGTAATATGGCAATATCTCAATCTTATCTTCATTTTGAATTTCATAATACGCAGATACCAATTGCCCGTTTGCAGAGACAAAGCAAGGACAGTCGACCTTGGTACCATTGACATAGAAAGAAATCGCACTCTTGTACTCCGGCAATGCTTGTATCTCTATGCTTCCCGGCTTTCCCTTCGTCGATACTTCAATTTCTATCACATCATTTTGATGAATTGGCGTTGCAATGGAAGCTTCCTCTCCATTCACGCGGATAACCGCAGATTCTCCCGGCTCTCCCCGCTGCATACGTAAGTTTCCCTGTACATAATAGGCAACTGCATCGCCTCGCTGTGGAAATACCTTATCATTCGTAAGCCCTTTTTGAAGCGCAGCATCTATAACCGTAAGATTTCCCTTATCATAAAGCTTAATACGCTCCCCATTCACAGAGACGAACACAAAATTATTACGTTGCTCATAATAATTCATACATATACCGATCGGTGTAACCAGCAAAGAATCTATCTCTAAATCCTGACGCAAAAACGTAACCTCACGAAGCACTTCCGAACCACGCAATGCAACCCTTTCTTTTGCCACTCCCAAATACTCTGCCAGACATTCTGTAAATCCTGTGATCTTACCGCCGCCTCCGACAACAAACACTGCACTTACTGACTTATCTCCATTTAATTCTATGATCTTCTCTGCAACCTGTTTTGTGATCGATTGCACATTTTCTCGAACAACCTCTGCAATATCTGAGGACTTTACTGTCATCGGCAGTCCCATAATATCCTGAAATTCTACTTCTTCCTGCTCGGTACTCTCGCACTTCATGCGATCTGCTTCCTGAAAATCTACCAAATAATGCTTGGCAATACATTCTGTTAATTCGTCACCTGCCGCAGGTATCATGCCATAGGCGATAATACTGCCATCTTTCGTGATCGATATATCAGAAGTTCCCGCTCCAACATCAACCAATGCAATATTCAACAAGCGAAAACGTTCCGGTATTGCAATATTGATCGCAGCAATTGGCTCTAACGTCAGATTTTCGACATGTAAGCCTGCACGTTCCACGGCTGCATACAATCCATCCACAACTTCTTCCGGTAAAAATGTTGCGATCAACTCTGTACGTATTTTAGAGCATTTATGCCCCTCCAAATTCGTAATCGGATAATCATTCTGATAATAACGCATGACCGAGTAACCGACACAATAATATTTGAGTCCACTGTTATCAGACTGCCGCAATGTCTCATGTGCCTTTTCTACCGCAAGCATGTCAAGCGAATACACATGTTCTGTCGTCACAACAGTCTCTGTCGTAAAGGTAACTTCCGCTTCCTGCTCTACTGTCTTTAATACACGACCGGCAGCAGCAATACATACATTATTTAACTTCTTGCCCGTCAACTGTTCCAATTGATCACTCACAGAACGGATCGTATCTGCCACTTTACCAATATCATGGATCTGACCATCTAACATTGCCCTTGTTTCATGCTGCACTGCGGCCTGTGCCACAACGACAAAATGACCGTCAGGCTGTCTATAACCGACCGTCCCCACGATACTTCTCGTTCCTATATCTAAACCAAACACAAAATCGTCCGGTAATTGTGCCTCTGCAGAAACTACTGCCTTCTTCTCTGCGTCACTTAAATTCATAATCCCAGAACCTCCCGTCCTGTTGGTAGTAATGTTTCTCGCTCATTATAGCACACATCAATGGCAATTTTCAATTTGCCAGTCAATTGGTGCGATACCATGCTCCTCTAAGAAACTATTTGCTTTACTGAAATGTTTGCATCCAAAAAAGCCGCGGTATGCAGACAATGGACTTGGATGCGGAGCCTTCAGTACTAAATGTTTCGGATTGGTCAACATCGGGATCTTGCTCTGTGCCGGTCTGCCCCAAAGCATATAAACGATCGGCCGATCCTGTGCATTAACTGCCTGAATGACTGCATCTGTAAACTGTTCCCAGCCTTTGCCCTGATGGGAACCTGCCTGATGAGCCCGCACCGTCAACACTGTGTTCAACAATAGTACTCCCTGATCCGCCCACTTCTTTAAGTATCCGTTGTCCGGGATATCACAGCCCAGATCATTGTGCAATTCTTTATATATATTTTGCAGCGACGGTGGTATCTCCCGCTGATCCTGTGGCACCGAAAAACTAAGTCCATGTGCCTGGTGCACATTATGATATGGATCCTGTCCTAATATTAGAACTTTCACTTTGGAAAGAGGCGTAAAATGGAACGCATTAAAAATGTCATCTGCAGGCGGATACACAACACACTTGCTATATTCGTCTTTCACAAAACAAAACAGATCTTTATAATATTCCTTGCTAAATTCCGGCTTTACCGCATCAAGCCAGTCATTGGTTATCATTGCCATTGGTACTCTCCATTCTATGCTCTTCCTACAATCGAACACTAATGCCCTGATCTCGTAAATATTCCTTCACTTCTCTGATCTCCAGCTCTTTATAATGGAATAACGAAGCCGCTAATACCGCATCTGCTCCCGCTTCCGTAAAGGCATCGCGAAAATGCTCTAACTTGCCCGCACCGCCCGATGCGATTACCGGAATTGATACATTATCCGAAATGATCTTGGTCAACTCCAGATCATAGCCATCTTTCGTTCCATCGCAATCCATGCTGGTAAGCAGGATCTCTCCGGCACCTAACTCGTCTGCCTTCATCGCCCATTCTACCGCATCAATGCCCATATCAACTCTGCCACCGTTTTTATAAATATTCCAGCCACCATCCGGTCTTCTCTTGGCATCAATTGCCACAACCACGCACTGGCTGCCAAACTTTAGTGCTGCCTCTGAGATCAAGGTTGGATTGGCGATCGCGGCCGAATTGACCGACACCTTATCCGCTCCCTCTCTGAGCACCTGACGAAAGTCTTCAACGGTACGGATCCCGCCGCCAACCGTAAACGGAATAAAGACGGTTTCTGCAACACGGCGTACCATATCAAGCTTTGTTGCTCTGGCATCCGAGGATGCCGTAATATCCAAAAAGACAAGCTCATCCGCACCAGCCTGTCCGTATGCTGCTCCAACGATAACCGGATCTCCCGCATCTTTCAGATCCACAAAATTAACTCCCTTGACCACGCGTCCATTATTTACATCCAAACATGGAATAATTCTCTTGGTAAACATAATTATCGCCTCTCCATTCTGTTAAAGGTTGCAAAAGTTCTTCAATATCTGTAATCCAATATCTCCACTCTTCTCCGGGTGAAACTGGCACGCAAATGTGTTGCCGCTTTCTACCGAAGCATGGATCGGTACGATATATTCGGTTGTTGCCGCCACGTCTTCCTCTCTTGCAGCCTGTAAATAATAGGAATGAACAAAATATACATATGCATCCTGTGGAATCCCCTGAAACAGTCTTGCTCCCTCTTTGATCTGAATAGAATTCCACCCCATATGTGGAATCTTGAAGCCTTTTTTCGGCGGAATTGCCTTGATCTTGCCCGGCAATACACCAAGTCCTTTTACGCCCGGCGTCTCGTCACTTTCCTCAAAAAGCAACTGCAGTCCTAAGCAGATGCCCAGAAACGGAATCTGTTTTTCATTTACCTCACGAATCACAGATACCAAATTGTATTTATGTAGTTTTTCCATCGCATCGCCAAACGCACCTACACCCGGAAGAATGACCTTATCCGCTTTCAGGATTTCCTGTGGATCTCGTGTGATCTTTGCCTCTTCTCCCAAAAATTGCAGTGCATTTTCCACGCTGCGAAGGTTGCCCGCATCGTAGTCAATAATAGTAATCATAGTCGTCTCACCTCTGTAGTCGTTTTTGTAAGTGTACCACAACCATGGGTTGTTGTCGATATTATTTGCTCCTAGGCATTGAACATTTTACATCTGAGCAAGCAGTTGTTATACTTAATATCGAAAATTTACATAGTATAGGACTGATTTATATGAAACGAATAGACTTTGAAAACGGAACGGTTACAAGAAACATACTGGGTGCTGCTCTTCCGATGCTGATTGCTCAGATACTGAACCTACTTTACAACATAGTGGACCGCATTTATATTTCAAGAATCCCGGACGTTGGAACAAGAGCACTTGGAGCTGTCGGACTTTGTTTCCCGGTAATTACGATCATCACAGCGTTCGCCAATCTGTTTGGCGGTGGAGGTGCCCCTCTCTTCTCGATCTACCGCGGTCAGAAAGAGGAACACAAGGCAGGTCGGATTATGAATACTTCCTTTACTATGCTGTGTTTTGGTGCTGTTGTCCTTATGAGCGTTGGACTCTTGACCGCTAGACCTCTGCTAGTATTATTTGGTGCTTCTGTGGATGCACTTCCCTTCGCACATCCGTACATGATGATCTATCTGATCGGCACACTTCCATCCATGATTGCTGTCGGAATGAATCCATTTATCAATGCACAGGGCTATGCTTTGATCGGTATGTCCTCCGTGGCTATTGGTGCTGCGGCTAACCTGCTGCTCGATCCCCTGTTTATTTTTGTGCTTGGACTGGGTGTCGAGGGAGCCGCTACTGCGACGGTGATCTCACAATTTCTGTCCGCCGCATTTGTTTTATATTTTTTGATGCGAAAAGCGGAATTAAAAGTACGCCTTCTGCGGAAACACGAATTTCGCGGCTGTCTTGGCTACGCCAAAAACATTGTCAGCCTCGGCACGGCAGGTTTTATCATGCAGCTTACCAACAGCCTGGTATCAATCTGCTGTAATCATGTGCTTTCCATCACAGGTGGCGACATTTACATCTCTGTCATGACGATCATATCCAGCGTGCGCCAGCTCGTGGAAACTCCTATCTATGCGATCAACGAAGGCGCCTCTCCTATCCTAAGCTACAATTATGGAGCCAGGCGCCCGTCTCGTGTCCGTAAATCAGGACTGGTAATGGGCATCATGATACTGAGTTATACCGCTGTCATGTGGAGTCTCATCATCCTCGTTCCTGGGACACTGATCCGTGTGTTCAGCTCTGACCATAATTTAGTACAGGACTCTATCCCCGCACTCAAGCAATATTTTGCTGCTTTTATCTTTATGGATCTGCAATACATAGGACAGACTGTGTTCAAATCACTGAATAAAAAGAAGCAGGCAATATTTTTCTCCCTGCTTCGTAAAGTAATTATCGTAGTGCCATTAACCTATCTGATGCCATTTGCCTTCCATATGGGAACAGATGGCGTATTTCTTGCTGAACCTGTCTCCAATATTATCGGTGGCGGCATCTGCTTTATTACCATGCTCTCTATTGTTTTACCGGAGTTAAAGCGAATGGAGCAGGCGCAGTGAAACAAGACCGTCTGCACCACTGTATTCACAGTCTTCCAACCGTTCATCCATCAAATTTTATTATAAAATATTGATTGACGCCCATTCACTTGTCTAGTATAGTGAAAATTAAGAAAACACTATATTGAAGTTCGATATAAGAAGAATGCTGTGTAGTTCATAAAAACTACCTTTGGCAGCGAGGAGGGGAAAATAATGAAACGACAGATTGCTTTTCCATTGGTATTATCCATAACTATTTTATTGCTTTTAGGCGGAATGCTGTATGCAATTCTCGCTGCGCCCACGCAGTCAAGCAAAAAACTTGCCATGACATCTAAACATCAGCCAACTCCAAAGATTACAGCTACCGCTGCAAATAAAGCTTCTGCAGAACCAACTATGCCAAACGATACCCCGGCACCACAAACCAAAATCACCAAAAAGTACATTCGTATACAGGCAACTGATTCTTCGTTGTGGAAATATAACCGCAAGGCACACACTCTGATCATAACCGGAAACGGAGGCACCAACAGTGAGTCTGCTGCAATTATTGATGCAGACTCACAAATGGATAAGGATGATGGACAGCGATATAACATTGGAAGTTTTTCGTTAGATTCTACGGCAAAAGGTCGACATGCGGCAAACGAACTAATTACCAAAACCGAAAAGATCATTATCAAAGATGGCATTACAACGATTAATTCTGCTGCATTTGCTTCCTTCCAGTCTTTAACAAAAATAACTATTCCAAATAGCGTCAAAAAAATCGGAGATTTTGCATTGAAAGATTGCAAACGCCTACAACAAATAACTATCCCGGCTTCTGTTGTCAAAATTGGCGGTGGAGCCTTTGAAAATTGCACTAATTTATATGATATTAAATTTGAAAGCGGTTCAAATTGCAATTCTATGGAAAATTATCCAAATAATCCCGGATCAAGCCCTATTCAAAATTGCAAAAATTTGAGAACCTTTCAAATGCCAAACCGCATTAAGTACATCAGTAAATACTTTTTTGAAGGATGTGATTCATTAGAGTCCGTTTCTTTCGGGAAAAATTTTCGTGGATATCAAATGACCTTCGGCGATGAAAATATTTTTGATGATTCGTCGTCATTGTTAAGTAAAAAATTGCAAAAAATAAAAGTTGCGAAAAGTAATCCATATTTAGAAAGTATTGATGGCATTCTATATGATAAACAACAAAAAAGACTGTTGCTTTATCCAAGAGGACGGATTTCTACCACTTACCGCGTTCCCAAAGGAACCAAAAGCATGAGCGATTCCGCATTCCGTTTATGTGACCGTCTGCAAACCGTAATTATTTCAGACAAAAAACTTAAGCTCCATTACAAAAGACTTTTCGAGGATTGCAAACATGTAACCCTGTATGTGAAAAGTAACTCGCAAGTGTTAAACTATGCCAAGAAATGCAACATAAACTATAAGATTATAAACTAAACGGGGACAAAAAGTACATTTTGATCTGTTACGCCCTATGCACATTTTAGCGTAATTGCAAACCGCAGCAATTATCGTGTGGAAATATATTCTCCCAACATTTGTTGTACACATTTTTGTACATTCTGCGCAATCTCCTCACAGCTATCTTTTGACATTCCCGCCTGTACTCCTACCCTGACAAGTTCCTTAAGTCCCGGATCTTTTCCATTGCCATCCACGGTTGTCGTGTGTTCGCCAAAGTGAGTAGTGCTATATGTGAGATCATAAGCAGGACTTAATTTCCAACGATCTGATTCCTCATCAAATAAAAAGGAAAAATTTTTAGAATGGTCATCCCTGTTATGTGCAAACACATTGAAACACATACGACGATACATCTGCTCTCTCTGCTCATGATCATCTGCAGTCAAAAGCTGCGTCAACTTCATCAGGCTATGATAATCCAGACTTGGTTGTTCAAAATCCAATTCCAACAAAGCTGCAGCCGTTGCCACATGCACTCTCTTAATTTTTCCATCAACTTTCTCCCGATCAAATCGCTGTATCCCAAAATATCCATCGCAATTCTCTGACGGAAACAATTTTGTCTCACTCATGGTAATCCCACATTCCCTAGCGCACAACGAATACTCGTACTCCTGTCTGCCTATATTTTTTCCATCCACATGAGCCGGAAATTTAATGATCCAATCCTTTCCCTGATACTCCGTCATAATCTTTGGACGAGCACCACCACTTGTTCCGCCCAACTGATATAATTCATCCAGATCATCCATTCTTTTTTCCTGAGTGATCTCTATCTGCGGTTCATAAACAAGCTTTCCCATTCCTGAATTTCCCACTATTGCCAATCTATCTAATACTGTATAACTATCTGGATTCTTGCCTTTCTGCTGAAGAAGCCGATTTAGCAAAAGTCTTCCCCAAGCATCCGGAAGACTGTCTGCAAATATACCAAACAATCCGTCAAAATATGTTTTTTCCGGCACATACACCTTACTGCTTACCGGCAAAGAAAACGGACTGATCGATATCCCCCGTTCTATCCATTGATCACTATATTGAAATGCAACACTCCGATCCGGTGTCATTGCTAATACTCCTACAAGACAATCATCCCATAAAACATTTATACTTTTATTTGTTTTCATTGATAACCTCCTGAATATCTTGATACGGAATCTGTGTAAACGCATTCCGCAGATCGCCCGCAATATCCAATGCCATAGCTAATTTTGTAAGGCTAACCAGAGATATTTGTCCCGTTGTTTCAAAACGCTTGATTGATCCATAACTAACCCCACTCATATCCGCTAATTTTTTCTGGAATATCGACCGTCTCCGACGGATATTTCTCACCCGCTGCGCTAATTTCAAATCCAGTTCTTCAGCGGTTTCCCATACTAATCCTCTCATACGACATCAATCCTCCATACAGTTTTCCTTAACATGTGGATTACAATTTGTATTTTAAATGATATGGATAATATTTTATCTATTTTGTTGTATTATATGCAATAATAGACAAAATATTATCTCTTATAGTTTAACATTTATAATCGTTTTATGCAATCATATCGTACACCCCTAACATTTGCAACACTTTAAATGCCCCACTTCATCAGTAGGGCATATGTAACCTTCTTCTATAATCAACTTTAGTATTTTTGAAATATTTCCTTCACTTTTTCATATGCCAATTTGGGTCTTCGATATTCATCTACGATTCCTTTATTATTCATCTCTCGCGGTCTTCCGGCAAACCACTCAGAGCTGACACGCACATCACAAAACTGCCAAATATAAACGCCCATACACTCTGAAGATTCTAAACACGCTGTCAGCTGCTCCGCCAAAGCTTCTGCCTGATATTCTTCCGTCCATTTTCCATGATAAGAATTGTGACAGCCATATAGCGCTCCTGCCCCAATCTCCGACACAATAAATGGTTTATCTTTTCCTTTTCCATCCTCTTTAATCCAATCACATACTTCCGCCAAATACTGCTGCACCGGCTTGTCTACATACCATCTTGGATATATATTACATGAGATCACATCCGGCAGATCAAAACAAATGTCCTGAAAAAATTTGCAGCTTGCAAAAGTACAGGGTCTTGTAGCATCTAATTGCCTGATCAGTGCAAATTGTTTTTGATAGCATGATCTTCCAAACTCTGTTTCGCTGGCACATTCATTTAGTATGCCCCAAATATAGATACTTGGATGATTATAATGGTTCATTATCATTTCCCTGATAACATTTTCTGCCTGCGTCTCAAAAAGAGGATGACGCATTTCTGGTTCCTCTATTCCTCTTGCATGATTCTCTTCCCAAACCAAAATACCCAGTTCATCACACAAGTCCAAAAATATCTCATCATTCGGATAGTGCACCGTACGAATCGAATTGGCGCCCATTTGTTGAATTAACATAAGATCATGACAAATTGCTGCATATGGCAATGCACATCCATAGTCTGGATGATCTTCATGTCTGCATACTCCCTTGATACGAAATTTCTTTTCATTTAATAAAATTTCTTTTCCCTGCACCTTAATTTCCCGAAAGCCAAAACGGTCTATTAAGTCATCCATCACAATGTCTCCTACTTTTGCCTGTAGCTTTACCTCATATAATTTGGGAGAATCCGGACTCCATTCCTGCACATCTTCAAATATAAGTTCCGTAGACAATATCTGTCTGTCCCCTTTATCGGACAGCAACTGCCAATCATAGATTACTTCTCCTATTTGAAGTGAGATCACCACATTCTCGCCAATAAGCCTCTTTTGATCCAAAATATGGACCGCTACTTTCACGCCGGCTGTCCATTTCCCATTTTTATGATATGTTTTAACATGTACATATTCAAAATATAAGGCACCAATTTTCTCCAACACCACCGGACGCGATACTCCACCATATGACATATAATCATTCGGAATATGCAATGCACTCTTCTCCGTAAAACGATTATCCACCTTAATTTCCAACAAATGGGTTCCCTCGGTCAAATCTTTTTTAATAACAGAAAATGGTGTATAAGCATTATAATGCTGTGCAATCTGTTCCCCATCTAACAGCACTGTCGCTGTATGGCTCACTCCTTTACACTCAATACGGATATTTCCGCCAGCAGTAATTTTTTTACGAAAATAGGCTTCTCCACGGTAATTTGCAAAAAGTGGATTTGTTTCAAAGCATCCCGGTGTTGCCATCTGAAACTTTATTCCTGCATAATCCCCCTCGCATGGCTCAAATTCCCATAAACTCTCTGTCAGTTCTTCCTGCATACGCACTTCATGTGTCTTAAATGTACGAATCATCGTTCTTCATCTCTCCTTAACAAATTCTACTTCAGTTTGCCATATACCTCATCTGTTACAGGCTCGCACCACTCATTCGAAGTGTCTTCACCCGGCACTTCCACAGCAAGATGACTAAACCAGCTATCCGGTGCAGCTCCATGCCAGTGTTTCACCTCTGCCGGAATGTTAATGCAGTCACCCGGTTTCATTTCAATCGCTTCCTTGCCTTCTTCCTGATAATATCCACGACCGGCAACGCACACAAGAATCTGTCCGCCACCATTTTTTGCATGATGAATATGCCAGTTATTACGGCATCCCGGTTCAAAAGTAACATTAAAAATTCCTACCTGACTGGCAGATACCGGTGCCAGATAACTATTGCCGATAAAATATTGTGCAAATGCCGCATTCGGCTCACCGATTGGAAATACCATCTCTTTGGCATGTGCCCGCATTTTCTCATCTTCGTATGGCAGATCACCTTCACCGGCTACCCAAACTTCTTTGGCAAGATTAAACACTGCCCAGCCCTTTGGCCATCCGGCATAAAATGCAACATGTGTGATGATTGCAGCGATTTCCTTCTGTGTCACACCATGAGCCTTCGCATTTTCCAAATGAAATTTCAAAGAAGAATCCGTAATACCAGATGCCATTAACGCAACAACGGTAATGATACTTCTGGTCTTCACATCAATGTCCTGATTGTTCCAGTTCTCACCAAAAAGAACATCATCATTAAAATGTGCAAACTCCGGTGCAAATTCACCCAAAGCATTTCTTCCTGCTGTCTGTACAATTTTTCCCATAGTTGTTATCCTCCATTTTTCATAATCTAAAACTTCGTCTGAAATACAATTACAAACTTTTTACCCACTCGCTAATCTCCTGTTTAGACATACGATTTAAGAGTTTTCCTTCCACGATCTGTGCATTAGGAGCCGATGGCTGTAACTCACTGACCGTGTTGCCAAATCCGCTGCCACCAGATGTTGCAAATAATACAATCTTTTTGCCGCTCAGATCATATTTCTCCAAAAATGTATTCACGATAGTTGGCGCAACATACCACCAAATCGGGAATCCCAAAATAATCTCATCATAAGCAGATACATCCACATTAGAATCTACGATTTCCGGTCTGATTGATTTGTCAGCCATCTCTACACTGCTTCGTGATTTTTTGTCCATCCAGTTGAGATCCGCTTTCGTATATGGAACCTTTGGTGCGATCTCGCACAGATCAAAATCGCCTGCCTCTGCGATCATTTCTGCTGTTTTCTTTGTTGTTCCACTTGCGCTAAAATAAGCAACTAACTTTTTTGCCATAAAATAACACCTCATTTCTTAAACATAAACAAATGTAGTTCTGCAAGAATCGCTAAAGCAATTCTTAGTGGCATAGCACCACATTATAAGCAGTTTTCCATAAAGTTAAAAATGTGCAGGAAGTTTTATTTCTCCTGCACATTTATTATAATACTCTATTTTTAATTATGTCTATTGCTTATATCGTATTGACATCTATGCTTTTTAAGCATTATCTGCAATTGTTTCGGTTTTATAAATTGTAATGCATAATTTATCCCTTTACAAACTATCTATATTAATTTTTTTCTAATTTCTCGTATTTTATTTTTTCTCTCTAAAACACTTACATCACATTGTTCTAAATATTGATAAAATACATCTGCTGCAGATAACAACGCTAAAAAGAACTCCTTTTTCTCTACCATATATTTTTTGTTCCCTATAATTATCAAAAGCCCATTCTGATTCCTTTTTTCGTTTCTCAATATCACATTTAGAGGTTGATCAGGAAACAAAAAACTCGTTTCCCATTTACCTTCTATCAATTCATCTATTGCATCTATGAAATATGACCACAAGTAATTAATTAAATCCCATTGTTCTAATCCCATAATCTCTTGAGTATAATATTTTATTACAATTGCCCCTTCTACATAAAAAACGTCTGTAACTAATTCTATGTCAGTATCTGGTTCAATTTTAACAAAGCAATCCATGTGTTTAATATACGTTTCTACTGTTAGCATTATTATATCCTCTTTCTTTATTATCAAGTAAATCTATTTTTAGGTTCATACTTTTCTCCATTTCTCGTTTTGGCGAGCCGCATGCACTGCTTCCTCTAAATCTTCCGTAAAATGTATAGAGAAATCACCTTTCCCCGCCACTATACGCCTGTATCTCCTCAATAAACCGACTTACCATCGGTGAATACGGGATATTTCTCCGCCAAGCGATCACGGTACTTGTCTCCACTTCCGGCATCAATCGCCTCTGCACAAGCTTATCCTTCTCCCAATACCGTTCTGCGCCTTCGATCGACACCTGATACCCAAGCCCATGCAGCACCATCACCCCGGCATTCGTGCCAAGGTTACTGGTAAACGCCACCTGCAGCCTGCTAAAATCCTTTCCAAACCAGTTAGCCAACTCACTCTGTACCGTATGGCGTTCCGGCAAAATAAGTGGCAAACCGATCAAATCTTCTTTGGTAATATACTCTTTGGCAGCCAGCGGATCGTCCGCACGCATCGTCAAAACCCAATGATCGCAGCCCTGTAAGCGAATATAATCCATTCCTTCCGTACTGACCGGTTCTAAAAACAGTCCTATATCAATAATCCCTTTTCCCATCAATTCTGACACTGCATCGGCAGTCCCGGTATGCAATGCGATCTGCACTCTCGGATACTTTTCCCGATAACTGCGGCAGATTTCCGCAAGTGTCTCCACAGCCATAAACTCTCCACAGCCGATGGTGATCGTCCCCTCCATAAACTCTTGACTGCCTTTGAACTCACTTAAGATCTTATCTTCCATCTCAACGATTTCCAGTGCCTGCCTTTTAAGCAGCACACCCTCACCCGTGAGTGTAATACTGCGTCCTCCTCGGTCAAATAACTTTGCCCCCAGCTCTTCTTCCAACGCCGCAAGCTGCCTAGAAAGCGTCGGCTGGGTCAAATTCAACTGCTCCGCTGCTTTCGTAAAGCTTTGCTCCTTTGCCACGGTCAAAAAATACCGCAATACTCTCAAATTCATGACTCCATCCCCCTCTCCCTTAAATTTATAAGGGAATTTTAGCTCTTTGCCGTAAAGCACAAAGCCACGGTATATAACCTGCTGTCTCTATCAGTATAACTTTCTCAGCCTTATTTCGCAAATATCAGCCCTCGATCAATGCATCTGACTGCTCTGTCGCCTTGCTTCCTTTTCTCTCAAAAATGGTGCGGAAGATCAAACGAACTAACGGTCCGCAATAAAACATTTGATAACAGATTGCCACCAGGAAATTCATTGCCCATGTTTGAATCCAAGTACCAAAGGTTTTCGTTTCCTTAAACAACAAAGTTGCCACAAGGCTCATGAGCGGACACATGATACAACAGATGCAAATAGAGATCGCGTAGGTGATGATCTGCGGTCTGTCGTCCGGTGTCACAACCGTAAAAGCAAGCGCTTTCGCAATCTTTCCGACAATAAAAAATTCTAAGACAAATGCGACCGGCACCATGATCGGCAGTTCATGAACTGCTGCAAGAAAAGTCTCTCCTGTTACTTTTCCCATGTTTAACGCTACATTGTAAACGACCATCCCGTACACCATGATCGTTGCCATAATGGCTGTGAATACGACATCTTGAAATTTGTTTTTTGGCATAAAAAAATCCTCCTAAAATGATAACTATTGTCATGTGTTGTTCGTTATCATCCCGGAGGATTGTGCGTTTCCAATAAAAACCATATAATGCTGTGAGATTATAACATATTATTTCTAAATATGTAATACCCAAAATTAATAATCATCAAATTTTTGTGCTAATTGAGTCAGATCAACCCCACATTTTTCTTTTATTTTGTTCAAAAACGCCGGTATGTCCACACCATAAAGATAATGCGTCAATGTCATTCCATCTGTATTCTTCTTATTACCATATAACCAAAAATACTTCTCCATTCCATCTTTACCATTGGTTTTGTCTCTGTCCTTTTGTGCGGCTTCCATCGTTTTTTCTCCTGTCGTTCGCATTTTTTGCAACGATTGTTTCTGATCCTTTGCTATCGCTTTTTGTGATAGCTCCGCCAAAAACAGCCGGTCTTTCCCCGCCAACACATCAATTTTTAAGGTTGGATATTTCTCATCCTTTGTCAACGATAATTTGAAAGTATATGTCACAGAAGAATCTGCTGCTTTCAGAGATATGTCTTCGCGATATTCTTTTTTCGTATCGTTTCGCACGATCGTAACCGAATAGTCGACATTATCCACCATGAGCTCTATTACACGTCCACGAATCGTATCTGACTCATCCACATATAATTTCATTTTCTTCCATACCATGCTGTACTTGTTGGTCATAAATTCACCGGTATGATACACAATATCATACTCCGTACATGCATCAGTAATTCCTTTCGGCTTCACATCCTCTCTGCTCTTCGTGACAGTCTGTCCTTTTTGCCAAAACATGCCAAGCCACTTTTGCATCTCACTTTTGAACGTAACTTCCGTCCCCATCGGTACAAACAAGGCTTCGGTCAATTCCGTCTCCAACATAAGATAATCTTCTTTTAGTTCCGATATCTGCAAACAGCTAACCCCACCATTGTCTCCCACATCACGCTTCTGTGTTCCATCATGAAAAGCATTAAAATGTACTGCCTTTTGGTCATTTAATAACACTGTCCCCTGTCCGGTCACCGTGTCTTTATCCATCTGAATATCAGACTGTACCGTGACCTTTTGCAAGCCACTTTTCCTTAATAATGCTTTCCATGCATCGCCAAGTGTAATCTGCGTTGTTAGTCCCAGTCCTTCACTGCTCCTGTCTTTCCAATCTGCCTTCCAGTCACAAAGCTGTTGAATTTCTTCATCCAGCGTTCTCTTCTCCAATTGTTGAACATACTCCGTTGGCGGAAGCTTCTTTTGCTGTTCCTGCTTTTTATAATAGATCACGCCACCTGTCCCCAATGCCAAAACAACAATAATACAAATAGCTGCCACAAACCATTTCTTTCTGCTCTGTTTCATAATCCCTCACTCCTTTTACCATAAAACAATATGCTGTTATCTATACAACCATCGGCCGCATCAATATAATTAAAAGCACTCTTCTCGTACTTTTTCACACCACCATCACATCTCCACTCTGAAATAGCACTTTTTAGAAAACTTCCTCTGCCTAGTTTTCGTAAATTTTTCGGTAAAACAACCTTTTCTAAATAATAATTGCCTCGGAAGGATAAAGGTGCCGTCTTGCGAACTGTATCCGGTACAACAAAGGTACTGCCCTTCTTACTCATCGGATAACAGATAAGTGTTGTCATTTTCTTATTGTATAACACACCATTTTGCGACCTGTACTTTGGATTAATCGAAGAAACACGAATATTTGTAATGTAGATTTGTGCCCCAAATGCCCCTTCTTCAATTTTCGTCACACTTACCGGAATATAAAGTTCCTTTATCTGTATATCACCAAACATATTGGCTGTAATGGTAGTAAATCCTTCTGGCAATTCCACATATAACTTCTCGTACGCATCGTCTCGTTCTCTGGCAAGATCCATACACCAACTAAGCCCGTAATCATCTGATAGTCCTTTACCTATCAGTCTTACACCATAGGTTTAAAACTACCATATGTAAAATACTTTGAATGCCTTATTTTACGTATTCCCCTTCTCTTATCTCCTAGGCCAAGCATAACATATCCGTTATCAAAAATAAAGCACAATCTTTCCTTTCCCCCTGTCATTTTATATCCGTTTATGGTATCCTTATTGTGGGGTTATTTTTTACCGAATGTTGATGGGAACGTTCGTGTTATTACAAGAAAAAGGAGATTTTAAATGAAACAAATTGGCTTTGATAATGATAAATACTTATCCATGCAGTCTGCACATATTAGAGAGCGCATTTCTCAATTTGGCGATAAGCTGTACTTAGAGTTTGGCGGCAAATTATTTGACGATTATCATGCATCACGCGTACTTCCGGGCTTTGCACCGGACAGTAAATTACAAATGCTTTTACAACTTGCCGATCAGGCTGAAATGATCATTTCGATCAATGCATCAGATATTGAGCGTAACAAGATCAGACATGATCTCGGAATTACCTACGATCAGGATGTATTACGTCTGATCGATGTATATCAAAAGAAAGGACTTTATGTCAGCAGCGTAGTTATCACCCGTTACGCCGGACAGCCATCCGCAAATCTGTTTCAAAAAAAATTAGAATCCATCGGTATCCAGGTTTATCACCACTATACTATCGATGGATATCCAAACAATATCGACAAGATCGTAAGTGATGACGGCTATGGCAAAAACGATTATATTAAAACAACCAGACCGCTTGTCATTGTTACTGCACCGGGACCGGGAAGCGGTAAGATGGCAACCTGCCTTTCTCAGCTATACCATGAAAACAAAAACGGTATCAAGGCCGGTTATGCAAAGTTTGAGACATTCCCAATTTGGAATATTCCTTTGAAGCATCCGGTCAATTTAGCCTATGAGGCCGCAACTGCTGATCTGAATGATGTTAATATGATCGACCCATTTCATTTGGAAGCATATGGTGAAACTACGGTAAATTATAACCGCGACATTGAAATTTATCCGGTGCTCGCCGCCATGTTTGAACGCATCTATGGATACTGTCCATACAAGTCTCCAACAGATATGGGCGTCAATATGGCAGGCAACTGTATTATTGATGACGAAGTCTGTAAGGAGGCGTCGAAGCAGGAGATCATTCGCCGCTATTATCAGTCGCTCAACCGCTATATCAAAGATGAGGCATCGGGTGACGAAATATACAAACAGGAACTCATCATGAAGCAGGCTAAAATATCCGTAAACGATCGTGCTGTTGTTCCGATTGCTAACGAGCGGGCTAAGCAAAAAGGATCGGCTGCTGCAGCAATGGAACTGCCGGATGGAACCATCGTAACCGGTTCTACTTCTGATCTGCTCGGTCCGGCGTCCGCTGTACTGTTAAATGCGATCAAAGTATTAGGAAAGATTGATGATAATGAACATCTGATATCCCCTTCCTTTATTGAACCGATCCAGCACCTTAAGACCGGTTATCTTGGCAGCAAAAATCCACGCCTGCATACCGATGAAGTACTTATTGCGCTTTCAATGTGCGCTGTATCGGATCCGAAAGCCAAACTGGCATTAGAACAGCTCCCAAAATTGTCCGGGTGTCAGCTTCATGTTTCCGCGATCTTGTCATCGATCGATATCAACACTTTCAAAAAGCTTGGCATTGAATTAACCAATGAAGCCGTTTATGAGGGTGCTGCTACAACAGAAACGGAATGATCGTATTCCCGCATGCTATAATAAAAAGTTTCCTATAAAATAAAAAACAGCGTTTTCAAATTTTTTGAAAACGCTGTTTTTCATTTCTTATGTTTTCTATCACACGAAGATCATTCATTCCCCGTATTCTTTTTCATGGCTATCTCAACAACTTTACTGGTATACTCTGCCTTGTCTAAGCTTAGCAGTTCCCTTGCCTGCGACTCACTGACGCCATACTCAGATTGTAACAGAGATACGATCTGTTCTTTGCAGCCATCTACCTCGTCCTCGATCTCAAGCTGTTTGGCAGTCTCTAAATTTGCATCATATCTCTGCAAACCACGGATCAGCGCATTTAAGGCATCTGGATAATAATTCATAGCATCATAATTTTGATAAGAATCCAATGCTCTCTGTACCTGCATCACTGTTCGAATCTTATTATAGGTATCCGGATCTTTTTCTTTCACCTTCGTTCCTAACACCTCTTGGTATGCCTGCTCGTACTTACCCATCTCAAAGTATTTCATGGCCTGCTTCTTTGAACTGGAGTAACCATGTATGTTTGTGCCAGCAATCTCCACTACCAGAAAAGTAACGGTCAAGATAGCAATGATCGCAACACCAACTTTATTGAGCTTGCCGGTAACTTCATATTTTTCAGCTTCTGCCTCTTCTTCCTGCTGTGCTTTTTGCTCAGCCTTTTTGGCTTCTTTTTCCGCTTTTTTTGCAGCTTTTTCTTCCGCTTTTGCTGCTTTCTTCGCTTCTTTTTCTGCTTTTTTTGCTTCCTTTGCCTGCTCTTTTTCTGCCTTTTTCTGTTCTGCCAACTCCGCTTTTTCCGCAGCTTTTTGTTCTTCCTCTTCCTGTGCTTTTCGTTCTTCCTCGGCAATCTCATCGTTGATCACATTACCAAAGACACGCTGAAACAATCCTTTCTGATCTGTTGGCTCCTCTTCCGGATATTCCTCCGGTGCCGCAATATCTAGCAGATCATCAATAGACACATCCTGTGATTCCGAATCAGCACCAAGCATATCAAAAATATCTGCTGCCTCAGCATCCTGATCTTCTACCAGTTCATCCTTTGATGCCGTCTCCTGCTGCAACGATCCAGTCATATCCAGATCATCCAACAATCCATCTAACATCATATTTAATGCCTGATCATCGGTCGAAGATTCTGATTTTCCGTCATTCATTAACGCTGCCGTCTCTGCTGAATCTCCGCCACTTACATCGTCAGAATACAAATTGATATTATCTAATAATTCACTGGTATTAATCGTCGCACTATCACCAGCCGGCTGTGAGATCTCTTCAGTACCTCCGTCGTCGATCGGTGCTGGAATCTCTTCAGAAGCTTCCGCAACCGACATTGGAATCTCTTCGGAAACTTCCTCCTCTACCGGCATTGGAATCTCTTCAGAAACTTTCTCCTCTACCGGCATTGGAATCTCTTCAGAAACTTCCTCCTCTACCGGCTCTACCGGCATTGGAATCTCTTCAGAAACTTCCTTCTCTACCGACATTGGAATCTCTTCGGAAACCTCCTCTGCCGGCATCGGTGCATCCTCAGACTGCTCATCTGACTTAAACTCCTCTATCCCTTCCAGATTTTCCAAATCTTCTATGTCCACAAAATCCGCCAAGGAACCCATATCCGCGAAATCAGCCGCATTCAGATCTTCTAATTCTTTGTCTTCTCCTGACATTACCGCAACCTCTTTTCTTCCTTATTGATGGTCCGTTACTCCGATCAAGTTATCTAATGCAGCAACCAACTGTCCAATCTCCGGTTTTGACAACTGGGCATCAGCTCCGAGCGACTCCCCTTTACGACGCATCTCTTCGTTGATCAACGAGGAAAAGATGACGACTGGAATATGGCAAAACTGATCAGACTCTTTGATCAATTTTGTCAAATGGTGTCCATCCATCTGCGGCATCTCAATATCTGTGATCACACAGGATACTTTCTCGTCCAAATTTCCCGACTTATAATAGTCGCATAACCGATCCCAACATTCCTGACCATTGTTTGTTGCCGTTACGTTTACATATCCGGCCTCAGACAAGCAGTTGACGATCATCTTGCTAAGCAAAATAGAATCTTCTGCAATCAAGATCGGTGTATCGTTTCGTTTTCTTCCCGTCAAATGATCGACAGAAGAGGCCTTCAATCCGGTTTCCGGATTAATTCCGGCAACAATCTCCTCAAAATCCAGTATAATAATCAGCTTACCATCAATCTTAACGATGCCTGTCGCCATGCTGTTATCACCACTATTCACCGTAGAATCCGGTTTCAAAATTTCTTTCCAGGAAATGCGATGAATTCCTGCAACTCCGTGTACATGAAATGCAGTATGCAACCCATTAAAGCCCGTTACGATATACATATCTCCCGCCGTATCTGCTTTCTTAGGCAGATTCATAACCACTGCCAGATCAATAATAGAAAGGATCTCATCTCTCGGCATAAATATCCCCTCTACTCTGGGATCTGCATTTGGCACCGGTGTTGGCACCTGATATGGCAAAATTTCCCGCACTTTCGCAACATTGATTCCATAGCTGTTGCCACCAACGGTAAATTCCAAAATCTCTAATTCATTTGTTCCACTTTCCAATAAAATACCTGTATCCATGCTCGCGCCTCCTATTTGATAGCTATTTCTGCCTGTTTGTCATCCCGTACAGCTACCAGTGATACATCTGACAAGTTAATTTCCTGATCCACCTCAAACACCAAAACTCCCTGTCTGTTATCTCCAGCCTTGATCTTCTGCTGAAAATATTGCAATTCGCCATTCGCAACTGTATGCTGTAGAAGTCCCACCTGTTTTCCCTCTGACCGCAGGTAAAAATCCGGTTTGTTTTTATGTAAGTCAACCTTTGCATTCGTATTCCCAGTATTTTTGATCCGAAAATATAATACAAGCAGTTTCTTACCCTTTCCGACTTTACAATACGCATAATCTGCACCGAGCGAAGATTTCAATTTTGCTGACACAAAGTCTACAGAAACCCCAGGAATTCCATACAATTTCGTTAAAGGAACTGTTATAACTTCTGCCTCTCCGTCCTTTCCGGCCGCAGCCTGCCCCGGTTCAGCACTCTGCACTGCTGCAGTTTCTGTCGGTGCCGGCGCAGGAGTAACGATCGGCGTTGGAGTTGGAGTCGGATTTAAAATACTACGGTCATAATCCAAACCATATGCATATTTACTGTCATGTTTTAACAACTCTCCTGCCATATATTCCGATGCTTTGCCGGCATCCAGCTTTGATAAATCAGGAACACTCGTGCTGCATCCGGTCAATGCACACGCGGCAGTGAGTACAGTTGCTATAATTCTCTTTTTCATCCTGCACTACCTCTTTTTATTGCGGGCATTTCATATGATTTTGCCCATACATTCATTATCTTTATACTACCATATTACCGCTATATCAGTCAATCGTCTTACAATCGAGTTCAAACCAAAATTCTACACCATTCTCATGATTGATCACTCCACATTTCTGATTCATAGAATCCATGATCGCTTTGACAATCGACAGCCCAATTCCGTTGCCTCCATAGGCTCTGGTACGCGCCTTATCCACCTTATAAAACTTGATCCATATCTTATCAAGGTCTTCCTCCGGTATCGTCTTACCGGTATTGAATACAGAAATGCGCTCAACATCGCCTCTCCGCTCCATTGTTACTCGTATAACCCTTTCACCATCCACATGATTAACTGCATTGCTGATATAGTTTGTAATAACCTCTTCGATCATATACTCATCTGCCCACACATAAACCGGATCCGTTTCATAAAATAAGATCTCTGCATCCTTTTGTTCTGCCAGCAAAGTTGCGGAATTAACCGAAGAACGAAGTACCTGTACAATATCAAAACGTTCAAAATGCACTTGATCACTGCCGAACTCGATCTGATTCAGTGTCAAAAGTTTTTTAACCATTTTATTCATTTTATTTGCTTCATCAATAATGACTTCGCAATAAAACTCCCGGCTCTCCTGATCATCGTTGATATTGTCCTGCAACCCCTCCGCATATCCTTGTATCAATGCGATTGGGGTTTTTAATTCATGCGATACATTCGACAAAAACTCCTTACGCATCTCATCAATCTGTATTTTATTTTGAATATCTTTTTGTAATTCGTTGTTCGCTGATTTTAATTCCAAAATGGTATTTTCTAACTTATCCGAAAGAGCATTAATACTGTGCCCTAATAAGCCGATCTCGTCTTTTGTGTGTACCGGATAACGTACATCAAAATCAAGATTTGCCATCTGATTAGCAATATCTGCAATCTTTAAAATTGGTTTTGCAAAACTATTGCTGACCACGATCATCAGCAGCATACTGACAACAACCGCTCCAACCGCCACATACCCAAGAAAATGATTAAAGATCGCCACACTCTCAGTCATGCTTTGATAATTCGTCCGCATATAGACAAACTGTCCGGACTTTAACTGACCAAACAATTCAATATACTCCGACCCTATTCGATCATCCATTATCTTATAAACTGAATAATTTTCGGATTCCGTAATCTTTTTTTTGGAATCACCACGTTCGCCAACACTGCCACCCCTTTCCAGCCCGAGCACATATTCCCTCGTCTTCTCTTCGACTGTCTTGCTCTGCCGTTCAGAAATGGTATCCGAAGATGGATAATCAAACGAATACATAATATTACCCAAAAAATTAGTCAGCTCAAACAGATAAATGCTATAGGAATGGTTTGCAGACATAATATCAATCTCACGTACACTTTTGTCGGACAATTGGCCATTCTTACTAAGCTGCGGCTGATCCTTCTGCGTTATCGTGTTGACCGAATTGTACGAATCCACCAGCATGGAAACCTTTTTGTGCTGGTAATATCCCGGCAGCAATGCATAATTTAACATCCAAAAGGCGCATAATGTAAAACCCAAGATCAAAAGCATCGTTATCATTAATTTTGTGCGGATCGACATGCCACGCACGTTACAATTTTCACGCTTTCTCATACTTCAAATTTATACCCCATTCCCCAGATTGTTTTGATATATTCGCCCTTGTCACCTAATTTGCTGCGCAATTTTTTTACATGCGTATCGATCGTTCGTGCATCCCCAAAATAATCATAATTCCACACATTGTTCAATATACGTTCCCTCGATAATGCAACGCCTTGATTGTCCATAAAATAGGTCAACAGTTCAAATTCTTTATAGCTGAGTTCTACCAGTTCTCCATTGATCCGCACCTCATGTGCAGCCCGATTCAGACTGATTCCTCCCGCTTCCATCACATCATCTTCAAGTGCATTAGTTCTCCGCAAGATTGCCTCTACACGTGCCACTAATATCTTCGGGCTAAACGGTTTCGAAATATATTCATCAACACCAAGATCAAATCCGAGTAACTCATCTTTCTCATCACTCTTGGCTGTCAACATAATGATCGGCACCTGTGAATACTGACGGATTTCCCGACAAACTTCCCAACCATCCATCTTCGGCATCATCACATCAAGGATGATCAGCGCAATGTCTTTGTTCGCAAAAAATACGTCAACCGCCTGTTCCCCATCTTCTGCTTCCAGCACGACAAATCCCTGTTTATTTAAGAAATCTTTGACAAGTTTACGCATACGCTGCTCATCGTCCACCACTAAGATTTTCAATTGTTCCATAGCTTTCACCAACCCTTTCTCATTATTCTATTTAATAAGAAGTCAATGAATATGCTCATTGACTTCTAAAATAAGTATATAAAATAATTATGAATAATCTGTGATAAGATCACTTATTTTTTAGTGCGTTTTCCCGCTCATCCAACTGTTTTTCTTTCTGTTCCAATTGATCCTGCCACTGCTCATATTCATCTACTAATTCTTCCCGCATTTCTTCTTTATAATTTGTAAAATACGTAAACACAGAATATCTGGTCTTAAATGTCACTAACAACATTCCCAAAATAATGATCAACAAAACGGTTATGACCATGTTTTTGATCGTTTTACCAGTCACTGCATCTTCATATGCTTTCTTATATCGTTTGAGCTGTCGCTCTATTTCTGTCTTGCCTGTCACACCAGAATCCGTTGCGCCCGATCCTTTACGTTGTTTATCGGAAGCGGCCTGTTCTGACACTGCAACCGGAATAGGCGCAAGTGTATCTTCTCCTACGATACCTGACTGCAGGATCTCAGTACGAAGTTCCTGTAAAAACTGCAGTCCGATAACTGTACAAAACGCATGCTTTTCGACGGATCGATTGTACACCTTTAGCAGTTCCTTTGGTTTCCCGGAACGAATTGTTTCCTTGAGATAGGAAATTGTTTCTTTCTCCTTGTGTGCCCGTTCAAATTCACGTTTTGTCAGGAATTGATATCCGTCCAAACAATATAACGTATTCTTCATACCATTCCCCATTTCTGTTATTTTGAAAACGTTGCATGCTTTGCGATCCATTTCTGTACAGCACTACTCAACGCATTATCCTTTAAGCTTTCTCGATTCTTCTTCTCATATTCTGCTTCAGAATCATATTTTTCAGTGTTATACTGATATTCCTCTGCCACCAGGTCTTTATATTCCTTGTCCGAATAATTGATCCCCTCTGCTTTTGCAATTGCTTCAACGACCAATTTTTCTTTGACAGCCTGCTTCGCCTGTTCGTCCAACTCATTTTTGACAAAGTCTTCTTCATTTTCGCTGCCCCAGGACTGAAAAATTTCGTCATGGCTCATACCGTACATATCCGCCATATCATAATACCCCTGCAGCACTTCCTGCTTGGCATCTTCTAATAATTCTTCCGGATATTTTTTTACTTTTGCATTTTCAAGAACTTCTGTCCATGCAAAATCCTGCTTATTATTCTCATTTTCTTTTGCTAGCTCCGTGCGAATATCAGCTTCATACTCTTTTGCTGTCTTAAAATCCGAAATCGACTGCACAAATTTATCATTCCAGGTCGGGACGATTTCATCTCCACAGATATATTTTACCGTAGCCTTAAAGGTAACTTCCTTACCGTCAATAGTATCATCTCCATAAGTTCCCTTTGGAATATTGATCTTAAAAGTGATCTGCTTGCCGGTCTTGGCACCTACAAAAGCACTTTCAAACCCTTTTACAAATTGGTCAGATCCAAGCTCTATAACCTCTTCTCCGCAAGTATCATCTACCTTTTTGCCATCAATATAGCCATTAAATTTAGCGTATATTTTGTCATCTTCCTGTACGGTGCCCTTTTTCTGTTCATACGTGACATTATCCTGTATCAGACCGTCGATCTCCTGCTGTACATCGTCATCAGTAACCGCTAAAGATACTTTAATTCCTTTATAATCACCAAGACGCACGCATTTGTTTGCATCATAGTCAGCCCCGGTATTCTCCTGTGTTATCTTGCTCCAAGGCTGCTTTTGTACGAGTAATGTGCCACCGACTCCCAAAGCAATCCCAAGAATAAGCATTCCACCGGCAATTGCCGTCCACTTTTTGCCAATCTTCTTATTATAAGAAGATATTTGACTTGATGCAGGCTGCTGTGTATTATCAACATCTGACATTGCCTGACACGGTGTTTCCGGAATTTGTTGTTCAAACCATTCAAGCATATCTGCCGTAGTGTGTACTACATAATCTGCACCAGCCTCTTCTAATTCTCCGGTTTCCGCATAACCATAATAAACACCTAAAGAACGGATACCACAGGATTTTGCTCCAATGACATCGTATTTACGATCACCAACCATTAATACTGTACCCTTATCCTGCTCAGTTACATTTAATCTACGCAATGCTTCTTCTACAACAGCCTGTTTGGAACCACGATCCCCTTTCAACGTATCTCCAGCAATCACATCAAAATATTCTTTAAGATGAAAGTGTTCCAAAATACGTTCTGTATATTCTTCCGGTTTTGAAGTTGCTACCGCTATTTTTACCTGCGTTTTTTTCAAATATTTTAAAACAGCTTCAAACCCTTCATACACATATGCCTCAAACAGACCTTCCGTCTGATAACGCTCCCGGTACTTTGCCGTAGCAGTCTTCGCCTCTTCTTCCGTTAAATCGGTATACTCACGGAATCCAACCACCAACGGAGGTCCGACAAATTTGCGCAGAGTCTGTTCCGCCGGTATCTCGCGCCCCATCTGTTCTAACGCATATCGGATACAATTCATGATCCCCTCTCCGGAGTTCGTAATTGTTCCATCTAAATCAAATAAAATATATTTCCACATAAAATTCTATTACTATCCTTTCCTATAAATTCTTATTTACTCAAACCTACCATAACTCAACATTTCACACAACCACATATTACTTATTATGTCAGCAATGAATATACTATTTTGCAGCCAATACATTAAATTGTTCTGCTATCAGAGAACTAAGATAATTGCCACAGAACGCAATGTTTTTACGTGATTTCTTATTTTGTTAAGTCTCTGATGTATACATGCCTGAAAGAATGTCTGAGATGTCCCGGTTTAGCAAGGTATCATCCATTTTTGGACGGGACGCTTTCGCTACGATGCGCTACGTCACGTTACTTAATGTCTCTGAAATACGAGACATAAGTAACGACGAGCGCAAAGTCCCTTTCAAAAATGATGAATACCTTGCTTCCGGGACATCGAGTTTTCTGTAAGGCATGTAAATCATCCATCAGAGACAACAAAATTTAGAAATCGCTATAAAAACAAAATGCGGCAAGGCAATTACTATAGTTCTCTGATGGCAGAAACCACTCTTTGACGGCTGCAAAATGCTATATAGTCATTGACATAATAAGTAATATGTGGTTTTGCAATAACTTCCGGTGTGGGAAGTTTGTATACAAGCACATACTTAATTATAACGAAATTTTATTTAAAAAACAAGAAGAGCCCGGGAAGGCTCTTCTTGTCGGGTAGCTCGCACTACCCAGCGTATAATAGGGTGGGAGTAGAAAGTTTTCACTTTCTGAAACCTATTATAACGAGCATATGTGTCCAAAGTGTGTCTGTTTCGTAAATGTTTTTTCTGATTTTCGACATATTTTTTATTGTTTTATACAGTATATGGTAATTTTGCACTTTTTCTACTGCATTTTTGTAATATTCCTGTTCTTTTAAATGTCATTTAGGTGCTAATCAAATCGGAAATTTACGAAAATCTTCATCTCCTTAGCAAAATTCCCGCCCCCTCGAGCACAAACACAATTTATACTTTTAATTCTTACATTATAGTATATTATATTAACATGTCAAAAATATGTCATTCAAATTATGCTCACACCTTTAAAAATTTTGTATAATTGTATACTATATTTATTTTTCAATTGTTTTTTCATTTTTTTATTGAATTTCTACGGTTTTTGTGCCATACTAAGAAGGTAGTAGCGTGATAAACACGTCAGGCTGGTATCCTTGTATACCAAACACTAAACATAAGGAGGTTTTTTAGCAATGGCGTTAAAGAATCAGTATTTAATTGACTTACTGGAAACAGTAAAAAAGAGAAACGCTGGTGAACCAGAGTTCATTCAGGCAGTTATGGAGGTATTTACCTCTTTGGAACCAGTTGTTGAAAGAAGACCTGACCTCGTTGAGGCTGGTGTTTTCGAGCGTATCGTTGAGCCTGAGAGACAGATTATTTTCCGTGTGCCTTGGGTTGATGATAATGGCAAGACACAGGTAAACCGTGGTTTCCGTATTCAGTTTAACTCTGCTATCGGACCATATAAGGGCGGACTTCGTCTTCATCCATCCGTATACAGCGGTATCATCAAATTCCTCGGATTTGAGCAGATTTTCAAAAACAGCTTAACAACACTTCCTATGGGTGGTGGCAAAGGTGGTTCTGACTTCGATCCTAAGGGCAAGAGCGATGGAGAAGTTATGCGTTTCTGCCAGAGTTTCATGACAGAGCTTTGCAAACATATCGGTCCTGACTGTGATGTTCCTGCTGGTGATATCGGAACCGGTGCTCGTGAAGTTGGTTACATGTTTGGTCAGTACAAGAGAATCCGTAATGAGTGGTCTGGTGTATTGACAGGTAAGGGATTAACTTTCGGTGGTTCTCTTGCTCGTACAGAAGCTACCGGTTATGGTCTTTGCTACTTCACAAATGAAATGTTAAAAGCAAATGGTAAGAGCTTCAAGGATCAGACCGTTGTAATCTCCGGTTCTGGTAACGTAGCTATTTATGCTACTGAGAAAGCTACAGAATTTGGTGCTAAAGTTGTTGCTCTTTCTGATTCTTCAGGATACATTCATGATCCGGATGGAATCGAGCTTGATCTCGTAAAACAGATCAAAGAGGTTGAGCGTGGACGTATCAAAGAGTACGCTGCCAGAACATCTCATAAGAATGTTACTTATACTGAGGGATGCAGTGGTATCTGGACAATCAAATGTGATATTGCTCTTCCATGTGCTACTCAGAACGAGATCGATGCAGAAAGTGCTAAGGCATTAGCTGCTAACGGCTGCTATGCAGTTGCAGAGGGTGCTAACATGCCTTCTACTCCAGAAGCAATTGATGTTTACTTCGCAAACAACATGCTCTATGGTCCGGCTAAGGCTGCTAACGCAGGTGGTGTTGCTACATCCGGTCTTGAGATGACACAGAACTCTCAGAGATTGTCTTGGACATTCGAAGAGGTTGATAACAAACTTCATGATATCATGAAAGAGATCTTCAAGTCTTGTGATGAGGCTTCCAAAGAATATGGTATGGAAGGCAACTACATGGCTGGTGCTAACATTGCTGGTTTCCTTAAGGTTGCAGAGGCAATGAAGGCTCAGGGTTGTGTATAATACTTAATTGAATTATCCTTTTGAAATAAGTAGAGAGGGTGTCACACAAACGTGTGGCACCCTCTTTTTTGATGAAATAAAAACTCATCCGTAAATCTTCTACGCGATTTCTAAGACCTATCATTTATATACCAGACGTGATATACTCTGGCAGTCTGTCACAGATCTGCGACACAGCCTCCGGTATAAATTGATACATCTCCTGATACGGCAAAAATATCGGATCCTCTATGGTATGTTCTGTTTCGAAAAAATAACTTTTGATCCATTCCCGACTTGCAGTTAATTCCTGTTCGGTAATATAATCTGCTATTTCATATGGTGTTACTTGACACAACGCTTGATATGCCTTATCGATCCCCGGAAACTCTTTCACAAGACGAAAATCGATCTGATCTACATCACGTCCAAATTTCACGTAGGTTTGCGGATTATCTCGATCATAACCGGTCACGGCAATCCGCTGCAATACATATGGATGAATTTCTAATATAAATTTCTCATCGGTAAGCATATGTGTCAGATAACCTAAATACAAACTGAAGCGTTCTTCTTTGTTATTATGTTTTGCAAAAAAATCCGACAAACGCTTTCGAAATAACTGTAAATGTTCCGGTTGCTGAAAGGTTCCATCCGGTATTCCGTCTCTCATGTGCGTATGCAGTTTCATCTCTCGACAGTACCCTTCACGTGCCATAATTCCATCGGGACATATATTTCCCGCAAAAAAATCGTTCGAACAATATTTATCTGCCATCTTTCCCAAGTACCGCTCCGGTTCATTGGCAAATAATTGATCCAACTGTGTTGCAACCGCTAGATGAACAATCGTTCCTGCCATGCCACATCACCCGCTTTCCATCTATCTGTGCCGGTATTGCTTCGTTGCTATTTTAAATGCTGCTGTTTCAACCATAATTTCATCATTACTTTTTGTGGAAGCAGCTTACTGGCAAAATGTGCACCTTTCACATGTGCTCCGTATACGGAAATATCTTTTCCTCGGCGTGCATCCCGCATCGCCCTAGCCGCAACCACATCCGGCTGTACCATCCCGGCAAAATTGCTCGCTGCCTTTTTCGCACCGATCAATCCTCTCTCATAAAGACCGGTATCGATCCATCCCGGACACACCGCCGTTGCCGTAATATGTCTGTCCTTCAGTTCCACATTCAATGCTCGTGTATAATTGCGGACAAAAGCTTTGGTAGAACTGTAAATATTTTGATACGGAAGCGGCTGAAACGACGCTTGGGAAGCAATATTAATAATGTGGCTACCCGGTTTCATATACGGAATACAATACAGTCCCAGCGCAACTACCGCACTAATATTAAGATTGATCATATTAATGGATTCCTCCACACTCAGATCATCATAAGAACAAAATTTAGCATAACCTGCATTATTGATAAGATACTGTATCGCTGCACGCTCTTCTGCAATCATTGCACTGAGCTCTTTCCTCTGAACATTATCACTTAGATCCTTGGCAATCGGTCGTATTTTAGTGCCAAATTCTTCAGCCAGTTGTTGCAATTTCTGCGCATTCCGGGCAACTACCCAGATTTCAGAAAGTTTCTTTTCTTTGGATAGTATCTTGACAAATTCTCTGCCAAGACCTCCTGATGCTCCCGTAACAATAGCAATCGTTTTGTCCATAACGCCCCCCTTTGTCGTTATATAACACAACCTCCGCAAAGTTTGAATAATATAAAAATCCTTGAAAATACATATAATTTTCAAGGATTTATGTAAAGCTGAAAATCGGACTCGAACCGACGACCCCTTCATTACGAGTGAAGTGCTCTACCAAC
>ERZ773188.660-NODE-660-length-42169-cov-6.110842_pt1 | contig 42169 bp, 33 predicted proteins | sample MGYA00581011_ERZ773188 | MGnify/ENA primary metagenome ERZ773188 (study PRJEB29015, sample SAMEA2737798) | human gut metagenome | biome: human gut; feature: human-associated habitat; material: faeces | place: China | collected 2012 ...
TTTACGAATTCACTTTAAAATTATTGCTTTTTCATATATTTTATATAAAATTTAATCAATTGAGAAGGCCCATACAAACTATAACTTAACCGAAGAGGATATGCACTTATGAGTAATGAATTTATCAACCTTGGCTCCGCCACGAGCAGTCGCGACGATTTTAGTCTTCGCTATATTTCTATTTCTAAATACGAAGGTGACTGGAACTCTCTACCGCACACACATCAGTTCTCAGAACTCTTCTATGTTTTGCACGGTGAGGGTATCTTCTATATAGAAGATGAAAAAGTTTCTATGAAAACAGATGATTTAATGATCATTAATCCTTATGTAGAACACACTGAAAAAACACTTCCAAACAACCCAATGGAATACATTGTATTTGGTGTTGAAGGACTTGCGTTTTCTTTCGATGATCCTGAACAGGACGCTTCAAAAGGATATAGTTTCTATAGTTATGGTTCTGATAAAAATCAGTTTATTAATTTTGCACAATTAATGATGCATGAATTTCAAGAACAAAAACCCGGATTTGAAAAAGTCTGTCACGGATTACTTGAGGTTCTTTTGGTATACATTTCCAGAAAGCAAAACCTTTCTGTTATTTCTGAATCCTCTTTCCAGCTTTCTAAGGAATGTGCATTAGCTAAACGATATATTGATACAAACTATTCCCAAAATATTACATTGGATTTATTAGCTGAGATCACACATATCAATAAATTTTATCTGGCACATTCTTTTACAGAATGCATTGGTCAATCTCCGATCAACTATTTAGCAGATCGAAGGATCGAAGCATGCAAAGAACTTTTGACAACCTCTGATCTCTCTGTAACACAGATTGCTTCCAGTGCAGGTTTCTCTTCCCAATCTTATTTCTCACAGATCTTTAATAAGAAGGTTGGAATGTCACCAAGGCAATACCGTAAATTATATTCACATGTAAAAAGGGAGTAATATATTTATACCAAGAAAGGGCTGGCACATGCCAGCCCTTTCTTTTGAAAGAATTCTTGAAAACTTCTTTCCTTTTACTTTTCAGGAAAATTTTTATCTTCTTTTACGTCTGCGTAAAATAACTGTAACGCTGGCACCTGCTGCCAGTATTGTCGCAGTTCCCCACAAGATCAGTGGAGTTGCATCTCCGGTCTTAACTGCACCTGACTTCTTATCAGAATTATTCTTCTTGGAATCATCTTTCTTAGAATCATCTTTCTTGGAATCATCTTTCTTGGAATCATCTTTCTTAGAATCATCTTTCTTATCATTATCAGTTGCAGGTTTTTCAATCAATTCCGCATATGCCTTATTGATTGCTTCTGCCATTGCATCAACTTTGCTCTGTTCGGATTCTTTCAGACCTTTTTCTACTGCTGCGATTGCATCATCCAAAGCTTTCAGACTTTCTTCTGTATACTTACTTCTGTCAATCTTCTTTGCTTTTTCCATTGCTGCGCTTACTGCTGTGTAGTCTGCTTCCTCTTCTACAGCTGGTTTCTCAACTAATGCTGCATAAGCCTTATTGATTGCTTCTGCCATTGCATCAACTTTATCCTGTTTGGATTCTTTCAGACCCTTTTCTACTGCCGCTACTGCATCATCCAAAGCTTTCAGACTTTCTTCTGTATATTTACTTCTGTCAATCTTATTTGCTTTTTCAATCGCTGCATTCACTGCTGTATAGTCTGCATCTTTTTCCGGTTTCGGCTCTTCTGCCTTTTTTGTAACTGTTACTTTAATAGAAGCTTTCACGTCATCTGGGTTTTTCATATTCTCACCCATTGTCAGTGTTCCTTCCAATGTGTAAGTTCCCGGTGTTGTCTGATAATTATCTTTTGCCCATGTTACTTCTACTTCTTCATTCAGGTTTCCTGTCACTGTGACAGTTACTTTGTTTGGTAATTTAAGCTCCTTGAATGTAGTTCCTTCTTCTACTGAAATTCCTTCTGGGTTTGTTACACTGAGTACTTTTACACTCTTTTTCATTTCAAAAGAAAACTGCTTTGGAAGTGCTGACTGTCCTGCTGCTGTCTTTGCAACAATCTTAACAACACATGTTCCTTCCTCCAGACCCTTAAGTGTGAACTCTGGGGCTTTCGTATTACCTTTCAACTCACCATTTACATAAACATCATAGTTTGCGAAAGAAGAACCTTCTTTTAATGTCCATGTGAGTTTTACAGAATCATCACTAACCGGAGTCTTTGTAACAGACTCGATCTCACCTTTTGTTGATCCGTCACCCATTGTTGCCACATTGCTGATCTCAATTGCCTTCTCTGATGCAGCATCTGCACTATTCAGAGCATATACTTTGAAGTTATAAGTCGTTCCAGGTGTCAGATTCTCCAGTGTTACGGTTGTACCACTTACAATCTCGTTAATTTCATTCTCTTCATCAACTACTTTGTATTTTGCTGCTCCCGGAACCTTATTCCATTTCAGTACAACTTTCTTGCTTTCCACAAGAACTGCTGAACCTGTCTGGTCTTCTACTGTAGGAACTTTCGGTTCTCCAAGTGCTTTGATTGCTGCGTCTAATGCTTCTTTCTTTGCAGCAACAGTCTCCTGTGTTGCATCAGCATTATTCATTACCTCAACTGCGTCATTATATGCCGCCATAAATGCATTCCAGTTTGTCTCATCATATTCTGATTTAACAAGTGCTGCTCCTGCCTCAACTGATGTCTGGAGCTCTGCTTTATCAACTGCTACACCTTCACCTGGTGAAAAGATCTTTAAGTAGTCCAAGTTAATCTGATATTTTCCGTCACGCTCTACTGCCACACATTTGATTGTGTGCTCACCATTCTCAAGATTTTTCTTTGAGAAGATAAGTTGCTGATTATCTCCGTTACTTGATCCCTCTAATGAATAATTTCCAATCTTTTCACCATCAATATAAACATCAAAGCTTGCAAAGTTAGCATGCTTCTGAGAATAAACTTCTACACCAGTTCCATTGAATGTATATTCAAAATAACTTCCTACAGCGTCTGACGTATTTTTACTCTCTGTCTTTGTTCCACCGTGATGCTTCTCCCGTTCTCCTGCCCAGTTTGTCCATGTTCCATGCCATGTGATTGCGTTATTTGTTGTTCCATAGTCTCCTGACGCCGGCACGTTACCGTCTTCTACGATTGTCTCAACCTCTGCCACATCCTGTTTGATTGCAACTTTCAGTTCAATTGTTCCAGTCTTTGTAGCATCTGCAGCGGATGTTGCTGTGATAGTAACTGTTCCGTTCTTACTTAAGAATGTTACCAATCCTTTATCATCTACTGTTGCAATGCTATCATCAGACGTACTCCATGTAACTGTCTTATCTGTTGCATTCTCCGGTTCTACAGTTGCTTTTAACTGTAATGTGCTGTTTGCTTTGGATACTGTAGTCATTCCGGATTTGGAGCTTACTGTCACACCTGTCGGTGCTACCAGTGTTGAATCCAGAATTTCAAATGCATCAAGTTCAATCTTTGTACCAGAACTTGCAGCCTGTTTCTCGTTGAGAACTTTCAGCTGAAGTGTATGGATTCCTGCTTTAAGGTCATCTTTGCTGAAGTATTCCTTCTGACGCACTGTACTTGCACTATATGTATCAACTACGCCCTGAGACTTACCATCGATAAATACTTCAATCTTACCTCTGTCTTTATTGGTACAGCCGATCACCTTGATTCCTGTTCCCTTAAATGTAAGAGTAACAGTCTCTCCGCCCTTTGGACTATTCAGATATTGAATTGTATCCATATAGTTGACATTTTTATCCTGTGTCCAGTTGCCCCATTCACCTACATATGCGATTCTTTCATCAGCATTGTCAATCTTACCTGCGCCAATCGGCTCTGTTACAGTTACTACTGCACTCTTTTCAGATTCAATTCCATCCACAACTGCGGCCACCTGATATTTCATTGCTCCAAGTGTCTTGTATGCTGTTGTATCTTTATAAGTTGTTGTTGTTAAACCTGTCTCAATGCAGATCACATCTCCATTTTCTACCTGACGATATACATTATATGTTACATTGCTTCCCTCTTCTGCTGTCACAGCGTTCCAGGAAAGATTTACATTTTCATCATCTGCACGAAGTGCCGTCAGTCCTGTCGGAGCTGCCACAGTAGCGGATGCCGGAATGTCTTTTAATGTATAACTCTTTCCTGCTTCTGTTGCGAAAGAGATACGATTTTCCTTTACAGGTGTCACATCAACTACATTTCCGTCGCTGTCCATCACTGTTGCAAGAGATGCATTCGCTGTCTGCACAACTGCTTCTCCGCCATTCTTAGAAAGGATTGTAGCAGTTTTTACATTTCCATCTGCCCAGTCCATAGATACTTCAAAGTTACCCTGTGCAACTAATCCATCTACACTTCCGTTAGCCCAAGCGTCTGGAACTGCCGGAAGAAGATTGATATATCCTGCATTGCTCTGCAGAAGCATCTCAGCTACACCTGATGTATATCCGAAGTTTCCATCAATCTGGAAATATTTTGGCTCATGATAATCGAACAAGTTCGCATAGATTCCATTCTTGAACAGGTTCTCAATAAGCTGAAGAGCTTTATTTCCATCACCAAGTCTTGCCCAGCTGTTGATTCTCTGTGCCATTCCCCATCCGGTACTCACGTCCGTACGGTTCTGCATGGAAACCTTTGCTGCTGCAAACCATTCTGCATTGTCCTCTGTGATGAGATCTCCAGGATAAAGTCCGAGCAAGTGAGACATATGACGGTGACCATATCCATCACCCATTGAATTAACAGTTGTCTCTGTATACCACTCTTTAATCTGTCCGCTATCACCAACTTCAATTGGTCCTTTCAGATCTGCCTGGTTTGCTTTCCATGTAGCTACCAGCTCGGCATCTTTTCCAAGTACCTCTGCAGCTTTAATCGTATCTTCATATAACTGCCAGATCAAAGACTGCTCATATGTATTTCCATTTGTAACCGGTCCATGCTCCGGTGAAAATGCCGGTGAAGATACCAACTTTCCGTCTGCTCCACGAACAAGCATCTGGTCATACAGTTTAGCTTCTTCTTTCATCATTGGATAGATATTATTTTCTAAGTAAGAAGTATCTCCAGTATATTCATAATAATCCCAGCAATTCTGTAAGATCCACGGTACTGCAGCCGGTGACCATCCCCAACTAAAGTCCCATCCAGGACATGTCCATCCAAACGGATTGTTCTGTGTATGTGCCATGAATCCATTTTCTTCACCTTCGGCACTGGAAACTCCTGCATAGATTGCCGCGGTCACACGCCCCGGTTCTCTCAAAGCATCGATATAATCGATCAGTGCTTCTGCACACTCTGCCATGTTGGTAGAATATGTCGGCCAGTAGTTCATCTGTAAGTTTACATTCATATGGTAGTCTGAATGCCATGGAGAATTGTTCGCTCCTACCCACAGTCCCTGAAGATTGGAAGGAAGTGTCTCTCTTACATAACCATTCTCATCTGTAGTTGTCTCTCTGGAAGACTCAATTGTCATAAATCTTCCATACTGGAATAACATAACTTCCAACTGACGTCTTTCAGCATCTGTTGCAGTTCCTGCTTTGTATGCAGAAAGAAGTTCGTCTGTTGGCTTTGTTGAGACTGTCTGTCCAAGATTCAGATCCACACGGTCAAAGATCTTCTGATAATCACTTACATGATTTGCTTTCAGTTCTTCGTATGTCTTCGCTGCCGCCTGATCTACATACCATTTCACACGACTTGTCAGTTCATCCGCAGATTCGCCTGTTCTATAGGACGGATATTCATCCTTATAATCTGTTCCTATAGACGTGATGATGGTAACCTCACTTGCTCCGGAAACACTTACTTTTCCATTCCCATCTTTCACAGTACCGGCATTGTCAGTAATAACCTGCGTCTGGGATGTGAATTTCATCTGATTGTCTTTAAGCTGTCCGTTGATGGAAATCAATCCATTTGATACTTTTGTATCCCAATCTCTCTTATAGCTGCTATCACCAATCCCATTAACAGCATCCCCTCTGTTATTATCCGGTTCTACACTTACATCCAGACTGATCTTCTCAGAACCGTCTGCTGTGATATGAGTAACAATAACATTGTCCGGATAGCTTGTGAAGTTCTCTCTTGAATAATGAGTACTTCCTTTATCATAATTAACACCGGCAATTGCTGTATTCAGATCCAGATCACGAGTGTAATTTTTCACATCGCTGTTGGATGATACATTCTTAAAATCGATATACATATTTCCAAAACTCAGATAATATCCATATCCATTTGTTCCGTTATCATCACTTGCACCTATCAAGTTTCTTTTTGCAAGATTAGTTGCAGAATTATCCTGGCCATTCGCAAAGTACTCATGGATTGAATTCATTGTCGCTCCATTATTTCCTTTATTCTCCAGATTACCTCCATTGTAATTCTTTCTACTCTCACTTGGTCCTCCTGACCAAAGTGATTTTTCATTGAGCTGGATACGTTCTCTGGTAATTCCACCAAATACCGTTCCACCGATTCCTCCATTACCTATAGGAAGGGACTTTTCCTGCCATCCTTGGTAATACTTGGTAATATCTGCCGGGCTCGTATACCATAGCTTCAGATCATTATTACCGGTCTGCTGCGTTACAGCCGCTGGTTCTGCATGGACCTGCGTTGCCATATACGGCATAGATGTCACAGCTACCGCTGCTGCACAAGCACTTGCAAGCACCCTCCATTTCATTTTCCTTCTCATAATTTCCCTTTCTGATACATATTTGATGTATCTTTTTTATTGTCTTAAGATTCATCTGTTTTTGGACAGACTCCACCTAGTGACTGATTATTCTCATTGTAAATTTTTTCTATTCATTGTGCTTGTTTAATTCATCCTTTATAGGTGCCTTTTTTGTCAAATTCGGAACTCCAGTATTCCTTTTCATTTATGCTATTTCTTTTTCATTGCCTTGTAACCAATCAGTACTGTCCACTGCTCGCTACAGTCGTCCCATATACCAGACAATTCTTCCCTTCACATCATCCATATCAACAACTCCAAACGCTCTGGAATCGTCGGACACTTCTCTATTATCTCCCAGTACGAAGATCTGGTCATCACCTACCGTCAATGGATAGCTTACTTGATTGTTTTCCTCAGTCAGTGTCTCACCAAGCGTTCCTTCCTGCTTTTCTTCTGCTCAGTTCACATACAGCTTGCCGTTCTGTATATTCACAGTATCCCCGGCCACAGCCACGATTCGCTTCACAAACTCTTCTCCATCCGGTCTTTTCAAGACAATCACATCTCCGGCTTTATAATCACTGACTCTTTGGTTATACACAACCTTCTCACCACTGTGCAATATCGGATACATAGAGTTTCCCTGCACTGTTGAAATTCCCATCAAAGCATAGAATAACACCATAATAAGTACGATCAGGACAACAAATTCTAATGTTATCACTGCACGGTATTTGCGCATCTGTTTCTTCTTTCTTCTTCCGATCGGAGTTGAAAACCTTATCTGTTCCAACGGATTCCCAAGTCCGATACTCTACTCATTAAAATACGGTAATTCCTTGCTGCATGTCAATGAGTTTCACTAAAAGAAACAGCAGCCGGAACATTGCTGCCCCGGCTGCCATTTCATCCTAGAATTTCTTCTAATTTAAGAATTTCTTCTAAACTTTTGTTTTTACTTCACGATCTTTTCATTCCCGCTTATTCCTGTATCACCGAATTGTCTTTTTTCGCATCTCCTGAATACAGGTCATCCAGCTGATCTTCCAGATCTTTCTGCTGCTTTTTCAAGTCTCGATTTCTGACACCGAATACAACGATTACTGCCAGCAATATAAGCAATGCAAGAAGGTCCAACCAGCAAAAACCAAATTTGGTATGTTCAAATAAATATGCCATATGTCTCCCTCCTTATCTTAATCGACAGTTTCTATTGTTTCTCAGTGGAGAGAGGGAGCTCTCTCTTTGCAAGCTCGCAATCAAGCGCCTCTCTCACTTCATGTAATTTTTTCTGTCGTTTCTTCATGCTCTTTGTTGCGAATGCATATACAAGTAATGTAATGAGCATGATCAGGAAATGAAGGATACAACACTTGTGATTGTTGTTGTCATCCAGCTTCTGATCTGCCAACGGTACGTTGTCATCATCAGAATTGAACACTTCCTTAATCTCTGCAACTTTCTCTTCTACCTTCTCTACGATCGGTGTAACAACGTTGTCGACAAATGCATTGCCTGTCGGCTCTGTTGTACGAGCTGCCGGTCCAGCCGGTGTTGTTGTCGGTGTTGTAGGAGCCGCCGGTGTTGTCGGATCTGTTGGTGTCGGAGTCGGTGCAGGTGTTATATTTGCACTCTTTGTATAGTAGAATGTAATCTCGTTAGTTCCTGTTGTAATCGTCACATTCTTTGTCAATGCATCTGCTGTATAACCAGCAATTTCTATAGCTTTCTCTAATACCGCACCTCCAAATATTTCTTTCTCCTGTTACATTGTAACCATCGATTGCTATCGCGTCTTCTGTTACTTCTGCTCCAAATGTCTGGTTTTCTACTTTCTTGCTATCGTGAAGTTTCGTTGTTGTTCCTTCTTCATAATAGTTTACTGTGTAAGCAAGATCCGCTCTCTTTGTGTAATAGAATGTGATCTCATTCTTTCCTGTTGTGATCTTTACATTTTTTGTTTCAGCATCTACTGTATATCCGTCAATTGCTTCTGCAGCCGGTAATAAGAGCTCTGCAGACAAATTCACTGCACATAGTACAAATTATTATAAAGCATCGAATCAGGCGAAAGAGATTCTAGATCAGATTGATGGAATCCTTGCGAAGTCCTATCAGATCTCCCCTGATTCCAGCTCTTATTTTTCTGAAATTGAAGCAATGCTTAGTGAATCGGATATGGATGTGAACTTAAACTTTTCTATAGAAATTAATTCAGCTACTCTTAATTACACTACTACTGTTGACGACTCACAGGCTCAGGAAGTGGATTTAACACTGAATGACCCATGGACGACTTCCTCCGGATTCTATACGATCACATCCTGGAAGGAAGTAGCAACCAATGCGTGGGATGCCGACAACTCTATGAAGCTGATTCAATAAGTAGGTGCATCCGATGTGTTTATCGTCGCCGGTCTTCCATGCTCCATGCGAATCAATGGAATTATCACTAGAAAAAATGGGGAAAATCTTCCCCCTGCCGATACGAGTAACATTGTATCTCCAATCTACCAGTTGGCCGGAAATCGTGATGTGAATGACTTCGAACAAAGCGGTGACGACGACTTTTCTTTTGCTATCCCGGGATTGTCACGTTTCCGTGTCAGTGCATATAAGCAAAGGGGTGCGCTGTCCGTTGTGATTCGAATCATTTCCTTCTCTCTGCCAAATCCGACTGAGATTGGAATCCCGCAACGGATCATTGACTTTTCTAATTTTTCTAAAGGTCTTGTCCTTGTAACGGGAACTGCCGGAAGCGGAAAGTCTACAACACTCGCTTGTATTATTGATGCGATCAATCATCATTATAGGAAGCATATCATCACGCTGGAGGATCCTCTGGAATTCCTTCACAGACATGACTTAAGTATCGTCAGCCAACGTGAGATCAACGTCGATACAGAGAGCTATGTGACTGCTCTGCGTGCTTCTCTTCGCCAGAGTCCCGACGTTATCCTACTTGGGGAGATGCGCGACTACGAGACTATGCAGGTCGCAATGACGGCGGCTGAGACCGGACATTTGATCTTCTCAACATTGCATACGATTGGTGCTGCCAGCACAATTGACCGTATCATTGACGTATTCCCGCCAAACCAGCAGCATCAGATCGCAGTGCAGCTATCTATGGTTCTGCAGGCCGTTATCTCACAGCAGCTTGTACCGACGATTGATGGGAAAATGATCCCTGTCTTCGAGATTATGACTGTGACACCTGCCATCCGAAATATGATCAGAGATAATCAGGACCACCCGTCCAACGCAACATCATAAACTTAAGGAAAAAATAGAAAGGAATCTGTTCGCAGGTTCCTTTCATTGTGTTAAAATATAGGCAAGGGTGTATATGATTAAATCTTATAAAACAAGATTTCAAAAGTTTTCTGCATTATTATCTAATCCGGAAATTGCAAAATATGCGAGACAGAATGAAAACTATGCTTTTATTTCATGCTATTATTTTATCCTATTTATAACTCAAATACAATCACAAACCTGACGGCTCTGCAAATCACTCCTGTACATTTGTTTTCTGTTTTCTCTGCCTGATCACTTCCAACACCCAATTTTCCTGTTTTTTCCACAGATTTCATTCAATCTTTCAATTTCTGTGCTATAATACGATATTGCAAAAATATACAATGCTTAAACAGAGGTGATTTACTTGAAGAAGAAAACGCTTGTGCCTCTAATCGTTTTTTTACTGGGCATGTGCCTTGTTAGTTTGATTGTATACAAAACAGACGCCTTTGAAAAAGAACAGAGACACACAACTGCACAATTAAACGCAGCGACCTATGGAGAACGCATAAAAAATGAGATTGTAAATGGAACTGAGATTACGGATACTCTGGAACAAATCTTGATCAGTGATGATGGAACGATCAAGCACTTTAACACGATCGCTAAAAATCTTATGTCTGATTCCATTGAAAGTGTGCAGCTCGCTCCACATGGTGTTGTGACAGATATTTATCCTGCTGAAGGAAACGAAGCGGGTAAGATTGATCTGCTTCATGATAAAGATCGTGGTGAAATCTCCTGTTATGCAAGAGACAATCATACAGTCATTACGCAGGGACCCTTTGAATTAAAACAAGGTGACTATGGAATTGCGGTTCGCAATCCAGTCTACTTAAATGATGAAAACGGACAAGAATATTTCTGGGGATTTACAATTGTTATTTTGCGTGTTCCTGAGATTTTTTCCGACTCGATCAGTGCACTTTCAAATTTTGGTTATGAATATAAGCTTTCAAAAACAGACACTCCCTGGAGTGACACATATGAAGTTGTTTGTCAGTCAGATGGAAATTTAACAAATCCTGTTTCTTATGATTTTACAATAGGTGAAGAGAACTGGAGATTTGAGGTTATGCCTGTGAGTGGATGGAGAAATGCTAAACTTATAGCTGTAATCATCGGACTTTATACTTCTATCATATTTGTTCTGTCGGTTCTTATCTGGGTCTGGTTAACAGCAAAAGAACATAAAAACAAATTCCAGAAACTAGCACATATGGATTCACTTACCAATATTTATAATCGTTACGGATTTGATGAATTAGCAGAAGAAATGATCGCTAAAAATCCGAACGCTCCTTATGTAGTTGCACTCTTTGATATAGATAATTTTAAGTTTATTAATGATATCTATGGACATGTTTACGGTGACAGGGCTTTAAAGAATCTTGCTGACAGTATGAAGAGTTTTTTTCCATCGGATACATTGTTGGGACGAAACGGCGGTGACGAATTCTGTATTCTTCTCCCAAATTGCACATATGATGATGTGAAAGAACAGTTACAACAATTCACTATGCTTCCAAAGATATTCTCATGCAAGGGAAATGACTACCCGTTTTATATTTCTCTTGGATATGCTGAATATCCTATAGCTGCATCAAACCGTGCACAGCTCATGCGCTGTGCTGATGCTGCACTTTATGAAGTAAAACTGCATGGTAAAAATGGATGTATGGCTTACAGAGAAGGACTCCATTCAAGGAGCCGCAAACAACTTGGATTTGCACTCAAGGATATCTCTGAACATCTTCCTGGTGCGTTTATTATCTACAGAGCGGACAAGGAAAATGATGAACTCTTTTATGCAAACCATGAGTTTCTCCACATGACCGGATATAAAGATATAGATGAGCTGTTTAAGCTTACAAAGAAGAGCTTTCGAAACCTTATCCGGGAAGATGAGCAACAGCAGATTGAGGCAAGTATCTGGCAGCAAATTGACAGCGGCAATGAAAATGACTATATTCATTTTCATCTTCGAAAAGCTGATGGAACTTACCTTTCTGTACTTGATCATGGAAGAATAGTAGAAAACCAGCAATATGGAAGAGTATTTTATGTGTTGTTTATGGATTGGGCAGACATGCATATCCGTTACAGTGATAAGTTCTCTGAATAAATAACAGATGGTGTGGGATTATATTAAAATCCCACACCATCTGTTATTTCTTTCAAGAATGCCTTTTTATAAATCTTCCTGTATTTTGACGTCGCTGTTATCTGCCAGACACTGTTTTAACACAGTGATCATTTTTTCCCCATCCAATGGTTTTGCAATATGACCGTTCATTCCTGCATTTTTTGCCATCTGTATATCTTCCGCAAGAAGAATTCGCTTTCCAATACTCTTATCAGATATAACAGACTGTTCCGACTCTTTCTTTTTGTATACATCCTCTTCTGATGCAATCTCCAGTGGAATTTCCACTGTGAATTTTGTTCCTTTCCCCTGTTCGCTTTCTACATAAATCTTTCCGTCCATCAGTTCAACAAAAGATTTCACAATAGAAAGTCCAAGACCAGTACCGACCACTTTATTCTCTGTCGCCGTATGTTCTCTTGAAAATTCATCAAAAATATGTGGAAGGTATTCCTGCTTCATCCCTATTCCGGTATCTTCACAGATGAATACATACCATGCTTTTTTATCATCTGATGCTGTTTCCGTAATATTTACATGAATCGCCTGACCGTTTGGAGTATATTTGATTGCATTACTCACTATATTTAAATATATTTCCTGAAGTTTTGTCTTATCACAGACTGCGTATTTATGCTGTATATTTGTATCTATCGAATATTGAATTTCCTTCGATTGGATAGCAGATTCAAATACTGTATTCACAGAATAAAACATTTCGCTCAAATTCTCTGCCTGCATTTTTAACACAGCTGTTCCACTTTCAATGCGAGCCTTTTCCAGCACCTGATCAATAATCGTCATCAGAAAATTGCCCGAGGACTTGATCTTTCCTAAATACTCCCTTGCTTTTTCCTCGTTCTTAAGATTCTTTCCGAGAAGATCTGAAAATCCAATAATTTCATTCATCGGGGTTCGGATGTCATGACTCATATTAAACAGAAATCGTGTTTTTGCCTCACTTGCTTCTTTTGCCTGTTCTGCCGATTTTTTCAATTCAGCTGCATACTGCTTCTCTCGACGTTTTTTGCTGCAGATCTGATCAAAAATAGTAGCACCCATCATGGCAATTATGAGGGCTGATACAATAACAGCAATCCATTGATAAATTGAAATCCATCCCTCCTTTGGTACGATATCCACATACCATGTGTAATTAGAAATCTCACACTCTACCGTAAGGCTATTCTCAGGCATATGTTCCTGATTTTGAGCCAGAACAATCCGATCATCGGTATTCTCATCATTCGTCCATATCTCATAACAATAGGATGCTTCACTTAGCCGTTCCATGCCAATTTCATCTATAAATTTATCCCAGTCGATAACTATGATCACAAACCCCCAAAAGGTGTCATTTCCTGTAATATTATTCTGATAAACCGGATGGAACAGCAAAGCTCCTGTTTCTCCCTGTTTTAATTGATATGGACCTCCAAGAGTATATTTTCCCGTTTCTTTGGCACGCTTTGCGTCTCCACTGCGTTCATGCTCTGTCAGCATATTCATTCCAAAAGCCTGCTCATTTCCCTGCCCTGGAAAAATATCAGTAATAATCCCATCCGGTGCGAGTTCGAATGCTTTTACAACACCTGCTTCATTCGGAAGCATTTCTGCCAATTCTGAGAATGTAGTCTGATTCAGATCATATCCTGCAAGAATCACGTTTTCAAGAAATTCTGAAAGTTCAACATACTGATCTAATTGTGCATTGATCCGCTTTACTGTACTTTGTGCAGTATAAGCAGCTGCTGTCTTTTTTTCTTTCTCTATGTTCTTTACAATAATACAGCCCAAAAGAAGTGCTGTTATAAAAATAAGCAAGCCAATGATCCAACTGTATCTTTTTGTCTGTTTAGAACCGGTACTTCCCTTGTCCATTTACTGTTGCCTATTCATCTTCAATGTTTTCTGTTATTTTTAATTATATCATGTCATGTTTTTTCATGTCTTTTTTTTCTACAGTAAACGGATAACAAGTTCTTTCATTGTCTGCTGCTTTCCTTCGCATTATCCTTAACCTATTTCTTTTTTCTTATGTCAAATAGATCTTTTCAGCATTACCAGCATTGTAATAAAGCATAAACTTCCACCAATCACATTAGATATAGGCTCTGCTAAGAACACCCCTCTCGTTCCCATGCGAAATGTATATGGAAACAAATATGTAAGCGGTACAACGATAAATACTTTTCTAAGTAGCGAGAAGAAAATCGCCTGCTTCTTTTTGTTCAATGATTTGAAAACCGTTTGCCCAACATATTGCAGATCCATAAATATAAATGCTGCGAAATAAAGTTTCAGTGCTTCTACGCAATCGGCAAGTAATTCACTGTCTGTGCTGAAAATTCCGATCAGAAATTCCGGTTCGAAAATAATCACGCTCCACGCAATTGCTGTATAGATCAATATCATACAAGTCAATACGCAGATAGCTTTCTTGACTTTCTTCGGACGCTGAGCTCCATAATTATAGCTCAAGATCGGAGAAGTTCCTTCATTGATAGCATAGATCGGAGTTTCCACCATCTGACGAACACTTGATACGATCGTCATAACAGAGATATATACATCACCGCCACTTCCAAATAAATTGCTGAATGCAGTGATGATCACAATGATTGGAAAGCACAATCCCACTGCTCCAAGCGCTGTTGTTCCCACGGACGGAATTCTGGCAATATAAATACGGTCTACGATATTGTACAAAAGGCTCAATATCTGTGCCACAAGCATCGGTAACGCTGCTCCTAAAATATTCCCTGTAACCGTTCCGTGGTCAAAATCAATCTGTTTCATCTTTATAATATTATCTTAAACCAATCTTTCTCTTCAAATTCAACAACCGTACAATCATTTGCATAAGTACATTCCGGAAGTACGATCATTGCATGAAGTACCTCATTATTCGCCGGAAGTGGACACAGATGCCAGATCGCTGCATTGATCTTTACCATGCATCCCTTTGGTACAAGGAAAGCCTTCGCAAGTTCCGGAACCGGTGTTCCGCCGGAAGCAGGTGCAACATGGATAAGCATGTCGTCATCAAGAGCAACAATCCCTTCCCATGTAGTTGTATGATATTCCGCCATCTTGACAATTCTTTCGTCCTTGCGAACTTCAATCGGTGAAAATGCCATTGTTCCAACACAGGTTCCTGAGATGCGGTCCGGATAGAATTTATGAATCTCTCCCTCCAGTGGATATCCCTCTGGTTCTGTCATACTGCAAAATGTTCCGTACGGTGCAAAATCTGCTGCATTAATCTTTACTGCTTTTACTTCTCTCATCGAGTAAGTCCTCCTTTGTTTTAATATAATCGTATCGCTGATGGAAAGCAGACCAGCTTGCTCCACTCTCACTACCAACTCATTACGTCTAGTATATCATAATCAGGACCAATAGCGGGTGGTTTTTTGTTTCTATGGATTCTGGTCTATTGACTCTATACAAGGAAAACCGAATCACTGCGGAAACAGCTCTGGAGTATGCTGCAAATCCGGAAATGTTGAAACGTAAAATGTAACGTCTTCTTTCCGGATTCGCAAACATTTAATATCCAGTAATTTATGCAATTAAATCTGCGAATCCTGTGGATACAAGGAACAGGACAAGCATTACGACCGGAACAACATAACGGATCATAAAGCGGTACATACCTGCACGTTTGAATTTCTCTCCGTTGCGTTCTACTTCTCCTATGATCCAATCCGGTCCGATTACCCAGCCGATCAGGATACTTGTCAGAAGTGAAATAAACGGCATCAGAAAGCTGTTGCTGATATAGTCCATAACATCGAGCAGCTGTCCTACGGATCCGTTCGGAAGCTTCAATTCGAAGTAGAGTTTGTTATATCCAAGACAGATCAAAACCGCTGTAATAAAGGAGTAAATACCAACTACTCCACACATTTTCTTACGTGGTTTGTGATACAATTCCATACCGTTTGCAACCAGTGTCTCCATGACAGATACGCAGGATGTCAGTGCTGCGAATCCCATCATTAGGAAGAATGCAATCGCTGCAGGGCGTCCGAATACTCCCATAGCATCAAATACCTTCGGCAGTGAGATGAAGATCAAACTCGGGCCGGAAGCCATTCCGTCATTTCCAAGGAAAACAAATACTGCTGGGATGATCATCATTCCGGCAAGAATTGCCACACCTGTGTCAAAAATCTCAATCTGATTTGTCGCTTTATTCAAATCAATGTCATTTTTCACATAAGAACCATATGTGATCATAATTCCCATGGATACACTCAGAGAGAAGAACAGCTGGCTCATCGCATCCAGGAGAATCTCGAGGAAACGCTTCACTGTCAATCCGTGGAAATCCGGTTTCAGATAAACAGCCAGTCCCTGCATACCTGTACGAACAGTTCCGTCTGGTGCTGTATTTGTCAATGTCAGACAGAAGACTGCAATGATCACGATCAGAAGGATCAATCCCGGCATAATAATCTTGGAGAATTTCTCAATTCCCTTCTCTACACCGCGAAACACGATCCATGCTGTCAGCGCAAGGAAGATCAGCATAAATACGATCGGTGCAATATCTGATGTAATAAAGGATGTGAAATATCCATCTGCCGCAGCTTCTATTCCATCAGAAACGAGGTATACAAACAGATATTTTGTGATCCAACCGCCGATAACGGAATAATATGTCATGATCAGTACTGGAACGAGGAATGTCAAACGTCCCAGAAACTTCCACTTCGGGTTAAGCTCCTCAAAGGCTTTCAATGCATTTTTCTTAGTCTTTCTTCCAATCGCAACATCTGTTGTCAGCAATACGAATCCAAAAGTCAATACAAGTACAAGATAAACTAAGAGAAACAATCCGCCTCCATCTTTCGCACAGAGGTACGGGAATCTCCAGATATTACCAACACCTACAGCACTTCCGGCTGCCGCTAAGACAAAGCCTATCGACCCGGAAAAGCTACTTCTTTTTTCTTTCATGTCAAAATCCCCACATTCATAAAGTTATTTAAAGGGCCTGAATATCAAGCCCAATAGCTATATTCTATATAAATTTCAGATAAATGCAAACCGAAGAAGTTTCTTTATGCGAAATTTTTTGTCAAAAAAGTTTCTTGTGACTTTACAAATACCCTGTTTCTCAGATATAATCATATAAAAACAGCATTTATCATGAAAATGGATAGTATGAGGAAACAATATGAGTAATTATACATGTTATGTCGGAAAACAAATTCGAAAATACCGAAAAGCAGGGATAATGACACTGCAGGATCTCGCAGATGCCATCCATAAGAGCCGCGCCACAATATGTAAATATGAAAATGGAGAGATTGCTGTTGATATTGAGACTTTATATGAGATTAGCCAGGTTCTTCAGGTCTCAATCTCTCAGCTGACTACTTATCTTCCGGAAACAACCAGTGAGCTTATCAGTACGCCCGGAAGAAGTCGGAAAAGTCCTTTCTTTCAGGCGCAACGATTATATTTCTACTTCTATGACGGACGATATCAACGCACGAAAGATGGCGTCATTGATATTTATGAGAAGAAAGGTGAACCCGGAAAGTACGAAGCGACTCTGACGATTTGCTCTGTCTCCGCTAACGGAAGCAGCAGCGAGATTTTCTACACCGGACGAGTTCTTTATAGTGATATGCTAATCCGCTTTTCTTTCGTAAATCAATATAACCCACTGGAAGAAGACCTTCTGTACATCTTCAACCCTCTGGAACTTCGAGGTTTCACAATGGGACTCTTGTGCGGTATCTCCAGTGCAGACCTTATGCCTTGTGCATTTAAATGCGTAGTCACCTTAAAACCACAGGAACACACAGAGAACTTCCGCCATCAGTTGCTTTTTACAAAGAAGGATCTTAAACGGTTAGAACAACTTAATATGCTGTTGGTGGAGAATAAAGAGAATTAACATACAGTGAAAGGGTTCGGCATCTTGCCGAACCCTTCGTTTTCATTTGACATATCACCGCAAAACTACTGCGGATAAAATCATAAATCCTACAATTGATACCATCGTGTATACCGAAATCGCCGATGAGTAGAATTCTTTTTTCTCTTTTCCATTCTGATGTATCACACTTGATATTTTTCTATCACACACGTATGCTTCCGTTCGCCCACCGGAGCATCTTTATCATAATTAATTCCAACCAGCAAAATCTCACCGCCAAAATCTTTGATTGCCGCCGGGTAGTTCCGTTTCTTAATCTGTGTAATTGCTCCTTCCGCTGCTTTATCCCACTTCATTTCAACTACTAATGCCGGAAGATTCGACGTTTTCTTTGGAAAATATACAATATCTGCATAGCCATTGCCTGACGGAAGTTCTTCGAACTTCAGATAATAATCGCGATAACTAAAATATGCAAGCTTGATCACGCTTCGTAATGCCTGCTCATTATTGTAGAAAAGAGCCGTTGTCTCCTCTATATGGATCTTCTCAATCTGTGTTGCTACTGCATCCGCATTCATATGTACTGTATCTGAAATTATCTGGTCGCTTTCACGCACACGTTGAATTGTCTCGTTCCGTCTGACTCCCCTGATCGTCCTTGAAAATTCCCGCTTGATTTCTTCATTTGGAATATGCACTTTTTCCGTTTCTTTGTCATAAGCCAGATAGCCCAGATGAATCAACAATGTCAGTACATCATCTTTCTCTCTGAATGTTACAAGATCATTCGAAAATCCACTCGTATCAACTTCTACTTCAATACCACCGATCAGTTCAGCGATTGTCTTGGAAAGTCCGTCATAATCAAGACTAATATATTCCATCAAACTCTCTGCTGCCGATGTCTGCGTCCAGTAGGAATCGAAATCATCATTTCTAAGTGCTTTCATTACAGAGTTCGGATTATAAATTGAATTTGCATTTGGGAATGAATATCCATCATACCATAGCTTCATCTTCGAAAAATCTATTTGATATTCGCTGCACAGGTTCTTTACTTCCTGTTCTGTAAAACCTACATATGGCGCAAACTTTCTTGGTTTTACCATTGTAAATTCTTCGAAGTCAGAAATTGCAGACTGTGAACCATCTTTTTTAATCGGCAGGATTCCTGTCATATAAACTGCTGCGAAAATCTTATCCGTTGTTCCACTATTTTTAAATAATGACCGTAAAAATAATAGATACTCTCTCTGGATTCCTGCATTTCCACCATTCTCACGAATCGGTGCATCCCACTCATCGATAATCATAATGATTTTATTTCCTGTATAAGTCACCAGATTCGCTAATGTATCAAACAGTGCTTCTGCTTCTTTCACTTCCGAATAAATATCTAAAACTTCTTCTGTTATATTTCGTTTCACATAGGAGACTGCATCTTCCGATGATGTCACACCAAGAACACTCGCCATATCCAGATAGATCACATCATACTGATTCAAATATTTTAAATATTCATCATCTTTTGCAATTTTAAGATCATCAAACAATTCCTTGGAATCACAAGTCTTATCATAATATGCACACAACATTTTGGCAGCAAAAGATTTCCCAAAGCGCCGTGGTCTGCTAATACATGTCAGATTCCGTGGCGTATTGATTGTTTGATTAATCAGACTTATCATTTCTGTTTTATCGACATAAACGTCATTTCTCATATTCGAAAAACCGCTGTTTCCCGGATTCAAATAACTTCCCATCTGTGCTGTCACCTCCTCGCATATTTTTATTTAATTTCTTGTAACTTACTTGTTATCTTATATGTTTTCTTACTATATTATATCTAATTTTTATTTGTTTTACCATAACTTACGTGTTATCTTGTACGTTTTCTTGTCTTTTATTAATTTGCGAACATATCAAGACTTCTCTCTGCAAGTTCCTCAAATTATCATTACAATCATCATTTTCTCTTGACAATCCTTTGAATTTCCATATAATTATCTATGATAATTAACTTTGGTAACTATATAGGAGTTTTATTATGACAAATAAAAAAATCAAACGCATGCTCGATGCATGTTATCAGGCAAAACGAATTCGTGAGATGCTCCCTCCGCTTCCGGAAGGTATCATGTCATCTCACATCCGCTATATGGATATGATCCAGGAGCTTCAGAAACAGAAAGTCCATGTAAGAGTTTCTGATTTAAGTGACGTTCTGAATATCCCGCGACCGGGTGTCACAAGGACAATAAAAGAGATGGAGAAGAAAGGATTAGTTCAAAAGATCTCCTCTCCGGATGACGGACGTGTCACATACTTGTCTTTGACAGAGCACGGGAAGAAAATCTCAGAAAAGTATAATGAAAATTATTTTAATGAGCTGATTCCTTACCTTGACGGAATCTCTGATGCGGACGCTGACTGCATGATTCAGACGATTCAGAAATTTTACGACATCATGTGTGAAAGGAGTGCTCAAAAATGACTGATAAAACTGCTGATTTTACACAAGGAAGCATTTTAAAGAAACTGGTGGCATTTATGATGCCGGTACTTGGTGCATTGATCCTTCAGGCAGCGTATGGAGCGGTTGACCTTCTGGTCGTTGGAAGATTTGGTTCTACTTCCGGGCTTTCTGCTGTTTCTACTGGAAGCCAGGTTCTGAATCTGGTCACTTTCGTAGTTGTCCAGTTTGCTATGGGTATCACGGTTCTGATTGCACGTTATCTCGGCGAAAAGAAACCGGAACAGATTGGCTCGGTCATCGGCGGTGCTGCAATTGTATTTACAACGATTTCCGTTGGATTGTTCATCGTCATGGTTTGTTTTGCACACCCAATCGCAATCCTGATGCAGGCACCTGCTGAAGCTATAGAATTGACTGCTGTTTACATCCGTATCTGCGGAAGTGGAATCTTTTTTATCGTCGCTTACAACCTGCTTTCTGCGATTTTCCGTGGACTTGGAGACAGCAAGTCCCCTCTGCTTTTTGTACTTGTCGCATGCATCATAAATGTTTTCGGTGACTTGATACTTGTTGCAGGTTTCCACATGAACGCAGCCGGTGCCGCGATTGCAACTGTTTTCGCCCAGGCAATCAGTGTTGTCTTCGCAGTAGTTCTCCTTATCAAAAAAGAACTACCATTCAAGATTAGAAAGAAAGACTTCTGTCTGAATCCACAGTGCAAGAAATTCCTCATTATTGGACTCCCTCTTGCACTCCAGGAATTCCTGACACAGATGTCATTCCTCGCACTCTGCGCTTTTGTAAATCGGCTCGGACTGGAGGCTTCTTCTGGTTACGGCGTTGCCTGCAAAATCGTAAACTTTGCAATGCTGGTACCTAGCGCACTCATGCAGTCCATGGCTTCTTTCGTCTCTCAGAATGTCGGTGCCGGAAAAGCAAAGCGTGCAAAGAAATCTATGTTCACCGGAATCGGTGTCGGTCTGGTTGTGGGATGTTTCGTCTTCACTCTTGTATTTCTTAAGGGAGATGTGCTGGCCGGATTCTTCTCTACCGATGCAGCTGTTATTCAGAATGGTTTTGCTTACCTGAGAGGATTCGCACCGGAAACAATTGTAACAGCCGTTCTTTTCAGTATGGTAGGGTATTTTAATGGAAATGATAGGACTCTTTGGGTTATGACACAAGGTCTGATTCAGACACTTCTGGTTCGTTTGCCAATGGCATACATCATGAGTATCCAGCCAAACGCCAGCCTGACAAAGATCGGTCTTGCTGCACCGGTTTCTACAGCAGTTGGAATTATGTTGAACGTTGGATTTTATGTTTATTTAAATCGAAAAAAATAGCCCCCTGCAACCGCTGCCACCGGCATTACAACCCCGCAGGCGATTGCTCCGAAGATCATTGAGGCACAATTTTCAAACATGATTTTAGAATTCAACAGTAGTTCAAACGAATATCCCTGCATCCGCAGATAGGAAAAAAGCAGAAGTGATTCTCCTAAATATGCAAACAGAAGTGTATTCACCGTTGTTCCGGTCACTTCTTTTCCTATCTGCATTCCGCTGTGAATCAGTTCTTTAAAAGTCATATCTTCTTTATGGCTTTTCACTTCATAAACAGATGTGGTAACTGTCAGTGCCATATCAAGAACAGCTCCAAGAGTACTGAGAAGTATAACAGAGACAGCAACATTTCTCATACTGATATTCAGGTTCATATTATAATAAAATACATCTTCTCCAACCTGTTGTATCTCGTTAAGACCTCCCGCCTCACTTCTCCATACAACGATATATATGAAGAAAAACAGCAACAGCATTGTGATCATAGTTGCCAGAAATGCACTCCATGTCTTTCTATTGCTACCATTTTGATAGAACAACGTAATACAGGAAATGACAACACCGACACAAACCGTAACGAGAAGAACAGGAACTCCTGATGCCATAAGCCAGATTGCAAGACTTAAGATCAACAGATTTCCACACAAAGCAATAAGCGAAACGACACCTCTGTCTCCACCGACGACCATAATTAAAATCAGTAAAATCAATCCAAGTGTTATCAGCATTTTCTTTCTCCCTGCACCTTTCTTGCTTTCTTCTGTCTACGAAACATTCTCGGGACCTTTATCATCACAGAAGTAACCAAAATAGAAATCGGTATTGCCAAAACAATTCCTATACTTTCCACCAGGAATCTGCACAATTCACATGGAATGTGCAATTTTATAATAGTAATTAAACTCACATCATTATTCATCCGAATCAGACACATTGGGATCAGTCCACAGCCAAAGACAAACAACAGCACATTTATCATCGTTCCCATAATGTCATATCCAATTTCTCTTCCTGATTTAAATAATTCCAAAAATGTCACTTCCGACTTCTTTTCAACAATTTCACTTAAGGATGCAGCGATGGCGACCGCCACATCCATGATTGCTCCCAGTCCTGAGATCAGGATTTCTGCATGGAAAATTTCATCCGGATTTTCAATACTTCCAAGATACTCCATGGTCGAATAATCAAGATCTTCTGCATGATGGATTACAACATCAAAGATTCCCATGATCATTACAAGAACAATCAATGTTGTAAAAAGTGCTGCCCATGTCTTTTTATGAATCCCGTTTAATCCAACCAATGTAATAATCGCAAAAAGAATCACCAGCCTGCTGCACATTTCCAGCACATTTGATGTATCTCCCGCTTTCCAAAAACCAATTGCAAAAACAGCAACATTAAAAATAACGGTCAATATCGTAAGCGCACCCTGTCTTCCTGCAACGATAATTAATATAAACATCAGAAATCCTATGAGTATCATAAGCTCTGTATCTCGTTTCAGTCCACGAATTCCAGAACCCATTCTCTTGCTTGTTCCATTGAGCAGTACCTTATCTCCCTTATGATATGGCTGTTTCATCATTCCGGTATACGTGCACTCATTCGTAAAACTTATTGTCTTTCCCTTGTTTTCTCCATTTAGGATTACTCCCTGGATATTCTGCTTATATTTTTTCTCCTTCGTCCCTCTGGTTCCTGTCTCTTCTCCTGAGACACTGGTTTCGACCTTTGTCAGTTTTGCAATGGGTGTGCTATACAACCATGCATCATTTGCAACAAAGATAATACACAGCAGATACAATATGCCAAGGATACAATATAACTTTCTTTTCTTGCTTTGTTTTACAAATTCCAACATTACTTTACTTCCATCTCGAATCTATCAAAAATCATTTTTTTATTTTAACGCAAAAAATTTTATTGTCAAGGTGAATTTGAAAATGATTTTCATGTTAAAAGAACAGGACAGCACGCTAACGCGCACTGCCCTGTTCTTCTTTTCTCTATTCTACTTTGCTTCTCCCTCCGGGAAAATAATTTTATTCACGAAGAAGAATACCACCATCGATACTCCTCCGTTGAGCACGGTTGTTCCGATATTGTAAAGCCATCCCGGTACAAACATTCCGGCAACTGCAACCCAGATACAGTTAATTGAGTTTACAATACATGTAACAATACAAAATGCAATCAGATACCAGAACGCCTGATACCAGATCTTTCCTTTGCTGCGGAACACAAAGCTTCTCTGGATTGGAAAGTTGATACACTCACCAACGAGCATTGCGATCATGTATGCACAGAAGTACGGCAGTCCGCCATGCGCCGCATCATATCCGATGATATTCCATTTAAATGTCTCACCGAATAATGTAATGTCGATTCCCGGGAAACCGAAATCAATATTCGGGAGTCCTGCAAACGCAAGTGGCAAAAACAGCAGCATTACATATTTAAGTACAGTGATCAGATTACTTACGATTACGAACAATCCGCCTTCTCTTATCCATTTTGAAGCACTCGGATGTTTCTCGGCAAAACGGTTCCATATGTTGTTTGACTTATTCATTCTACGCTCTCCATTCTTCTAAGATTCTAGATTCTCTTGTCCTCCCCGGACTTTGTATCTATATCCTAACATAGATTGCTTTCCCATCTTTCTCACTTACATAACCTGCACTTTTTCTGCATAAACTGCAAACGTTCTTTCTTATCGGAATCAAAAAACTGTGTGCGCTCTTAATCGCCTTGTTCTTCTTTGATCGGAATCAAAATCTTCAAGTCAAACCAATTTTCTTTTGTATCGATCGTAACTGCCCCGCCGTATTTATTCACTGTATAACGGATACTCTTCATTCCGTATCCATGATACTTTTTGTCTTTCTTTGTCGTCGCAATATTTCCATCCTGGTACTGCAATTTTTCTTCACAGTAATTCTCGAACTTAAGAATCAAAAATGCCTTCTGTCTGGACACTGTCACATGAATCAGTCTCTTTTCCTTGTCCTGTATCTTCATCTCACATTCAATCGCATTATCGAGTGCATTGCCAAAGATACTGCAGATATCCATAACATCCATAAAGTCTAACAGTGTTCCGTCTGCCACACAGGTAAGTGTAATCCCATTCTTATTACAATACAGACTTTTGCTCGTCAGCACAGTATCGAGAACTTTATTTCCGGTTTTATTCTGTGCTTCATACTGACGGATCTCCGCCTCCATCTCATCCAAAAATGCTTCTCTTTTCTGAGGATCTTCCTCACTTCTCAATACTGCAATCTGATGTTTCAGATCATGATATTTGTAATTGATCAACTCAATACTTTCCTTTGACTGCACATACTGTGCATATTGATTCTGAAGTACATTCTGAACTGCCTCAAGTTCTTTTCTTGCCCGCATCTCACAGCATTGCATAAGATGTGCGTACAGAATCGCAATTCCGGCAAGATCCACGATTGTACGAATATTTGCTATCTCAAATGAATACCTTCCGGAAAATGGAGTATTTACCGTGAGATAACTAATGTTGCTGACAGCAAAAACAGATATCGCAATCAAAAATGCTGAAAAACATTCTTTCCAACCTATCTCCATCTGTCCATCTTCCGGGAAATGTACATGCAAGATCTTGAACAAGATCACGCTGATCATTCCATATCCAAGGATAAGGGCTGACCATTCTTTCCACCATACTCCTGATTGCGCTATCCTAAAGTAACAAGCAACCTGCCATTCTATCGATGCCATGAATTCTGCCACAACAAATGCGATCAGCACAAAATATACTGCGTCTGTTATTTCGATCGCACAGGATACATAAATGAAAAACAGCATAAGGAATACTGCTACGATCATGCAGGGAATCCAGAAAAACAATCTGACATCTTCCGTCACAACCATGAATCCGCTCTGTACAACAAGCATCACTGCCATGATCACAGCTGTCTTTATTTTTGAAAATCTCTTTTTAAATGGCAGGATAAATATCATGCATGCAAGCCACTCTGCAATTGCCGAGTAAAGTCTCGGGATATCCGGCATCAAATGATCGATCATTTTATCACCTCTCCCCAATATCTTGTCAAAGCTTCCATAAATTCCTTTTTACGTGCACGACTCAACACCAGTTCTTCACCTTTTACCACCGCACAGTTGTCCTGAATTCGGTCTACGTGCTGCAGATTAATCAGATATCCTTTATTTCCTCTGCAGAAGTTCATCCCAGAAAGCTTTTCATCCATCTCTTTCATTTTCCCTGTGGTTTCATAATCCCCAAGGATCGTATGAAGGATCAACGTATGTCCCTGACTTTCAATATAGTAAATATTTGCGATATTAATACGCACCATACCGCCTTTTATATTTACCATAATGACCTTTGCCTCTCGCTTTTTCATACGTTCAATCGCACGGTTCAGTCTCTGTGAAAATGCGAAATAAGATACCGGTTTTAATACATAATCCAGCGCATCTACCGCGTAACCTCTGATTGCATACTGTGCCATGTTTGTAATAAAGATAATCACAACTTCACTGTCCATCTTGCGAATCTCTTCCGCAGCAGACATTCCATCCATGAATTTCATCTCAACATCCATAAGGATAATATCAAATTGGGACTTGTATTTATTTACAATCTGATCTCCGTCTGAATAGATTGTGATATCGAATGCTTCATGGTTTTCCGCCTCATATTGATGTAGAAATTCTTCCAACTGTTTTGCATACATTGCTTCGTCTTCTACAATCGCAATTTTGATCATCGGAATCCTCCTCCTGGTATATTTTCTGTCGTCTTATGTTCTATCTTATAATAAAGGAATTTTTATTCTGCCACAAGTCATATAATGAGATTTACCTGTTGCTGACTCTGAGCAATCACTATTTTAGCAAAAGGAAAACAGGATTGGCCTGTTTCTATCTGTCCAATCCTGTCTTTCATTTAATATATTACGCTTCTGCTTTATCTACATTTTTTCTTTTCTTTCTGAAACGTACGATCACGATCGCATCTGCTGCAATTAAGAGAACTGCCAGAATCACGTCTACTGTTACGAAAAGTTTTGTCATATTGCTCATACCTGCAGCCGGGTTACCATCTGCATAGTAGCCGCTGTTTGCTACAGTGTAAAGAATATTCTTGCATGCCTGTCTCATTGCGAGTACTGCTGTTGCACTCTTATCTGTAAGCTTGTTAGACTCAGCACTGTTGAATCCAAGCATCAGGTCGTTTCCATTTCTGATACAGTGATCTGTGATCATGTATCCGTAAGAACCGTCGTAATCTGTCTCTACCATTCCAACGAATCCCCATTCTCCACGAAGAACGTTATTCAGAAGTCCGTTGTTTGCACAGCTTGGAACTGTACCGATCCAGTTGAAAGCGGACATTGCTGCCATTGCATTTCCTTCGAATCCCTTAACTGCAAGCTCGAATGCTTTCAGGTATCCTTCACGGATCGTCTGCTCAGAAGCAAATGTCAGAAGGAAGGAACAACGGTTTGTTTCCTGATCATTTAATGCAAAATGTTTGATATAAGGATATACACCTTTCACTGCAGCTCCGTTCATCTCGTTTGCTGCCATGTATCCGGATAATACGCCGTCTTCTGAATAGTACTCGAAGTTACGTCCTGCAAATGCAGATCTGTGGATATTCATTGCCGGTCCATACCATCCGAAGTTGTCTGCGTCAACATACTCCTGTCCCATAGAATCTCCGACTTCTTTTGCCAGATCTTTATTCCATGTCTGAGCGATCAGTACTTCTGACGGATAAGCTGTTCCGTATGTCTTTGTGATAAAGTTATTCAGTCCTGCCGGTCCGTCACAATCAGATGTTGCAACCTTTCCTACAGACTTGATCTCTGCTGTCTGCCATCCACCTACATTGATAAGTGTTGACATATCCTCGAAGCTTAACTGGTCTAAGAGTTTATTCCAGTCTTCGTCATCATATGATTTTCCTGTAAGGTCTGCAAGCTGAAGTCCGTTATCCTGCTCCATCTTCGGCATCTCGTCGGAATCATCATTGTATTTTGTACTGTCATAGATTCCAAATACATTTTCTTCTACTGCTTTTCTTGTCTCGTCGCTCATTACATAAGCATCTTCACTTAACTTTCCACAAGCAGATTCATAATTTGCAAATCCGTTTGCTCTTGAAAGCTGTTCGAAATCACCACGTGAGTAATCTTCAAACTGGTTTGTTGATACAGTTTCGTCGGAAGAACGTCCGTCTTTACTGTAGTCAATATCACTGTCTACTGTAAATTTCTCTTCTGCTACAACAGTATGTGAATCGGAACGAAGAGAGATTGTGTATTCTCCAGCCTCTAAGATATATCCACCACCGGAAATCTTGATTCCTTCAGAATCATAGGATGCCATATCCTCTTTGTTAATAGTGATTGATTTTGTCTCTGCTGCTCCCGGATCAAGAGTTTCTGTTTTCTCAAATGCGATCAGATTCGCAGCTGCTTTTTCAATCCCACCATTTGTATATGGCGCTGTGTAATAAATCTCAATAACATCTTTACCTGCAACATCACCTGTGTTTTTCACTGTCACATCAAATGTTACTGTATCACCATTGTCTTTAAAATTCTCAATTGTCTTTTCAAATGTTGTATAGCTCAGACCATATCCAAATGGATACTGTACTGTATCTTCGTACTGGATCAGCCCTTCTTCTGCTGCTGTCTCATAGAATTTATAACCTACATAGATTCCTTCTGCATAGTTTACAAATCCCATACTTCCTTCGTAAGCTGCATCATTTTTTGCGATCTGGTTTTTCAGATCATCTACATTTGTGTATGCGTTCAGACCCATATTGTTGTAATAAGGTGTCTGCTGAAGATCTTTTACAAATGTATCGACTGTCTTTCCTGATGGATTCACAGATCCGTTGATAATCTCTCCAAGTGCCTCGAATCCTGTTGCTCCTGCTCCCGGTGCATAGATAACAGCACCGATCTGCTCATACTTATCAACCCAGTCAAGTTCCATCGCATTGTTTGCATTTACAACCACAATAACATTTTCAAACTGAGAGCAGACTGTATCTAACATATCTTCTTCTGTGTTAGACAGTTCAAGATAGCTTTCGCCCTCGTCGAAATCATCATAATCACCGTTGTTTGTGTAACTTCCTTTTACATATCCGTAATTTTCCGGTGTGACTGACACCGTTTCTGCCAGTTTCTTGTAGCTTCCGTCGATCACTGATTTCATATCTGTCGGAAGGTCTGCACCTTCTCCACCGGAACGTCCGATCACTACAACAGCTGTATCAGAGAATTCTTTTGCTTCGTTCATAAGGCTGTCTGTATAATATTCTTTTGTTGGCTCCGGTAATGTCCAGTCCTGCTCAGCCATAGCGATTGTCGGACGGTCTTCTCGGTAATCTGTGTACATCTTTGTCAGAGATTCATTTGTCTCATATCCTGCATCTTTTAAAGACTGTAAAATACTGATCGCTGTGGAAGAATCTGAAGATCCGGATCCTGTTCCACCGTATAACGGATTTGTTGAATCCCATCCGAACACATTCAGTTTCTCCGTGTCAGAAGCGAGTGGTAAGATTCCTTTGTTTTTCAGAAGAACCATTCCTTCTTCTCCGACTTTCTGAATTGTTTCACGGCTCTGCTCTGTTGTTTCTTTTGAAAGCTCTACTTTCTTCGCATTTAAAATACTTGATACGTTGTTGTACATCGGACCATAACAGATCACATTAACAAGTACTGCAACGATAGCCACAAATGCAATTCCTGCCTGCCAGCGGATCACGTGGCGAACTCCCTTTTTCGCTTTATGCGCTGCGATCATTACTACGATCATTGCAACTAATGCAACAAGGATAGCAATAATATAACCACTCAGTCGTTCAATATATGACGTCAGGTCTGCAACACTTACTCCCAGACTAGTGAATATCGGGGACAATAAGTTTACTAAAAAGTTTGTCATAATGTTTCCTCCCTTTTGTTGATGGGCTTATGTTAACATAATTTATTCTCTCATGCCTTTTTTCGCATAAATGGTACGTTTTTTTCATAACCTGCAATTCCATTTGGCATATTTAACAATTTATATATTTCGTTTTTGTCTATATTGCCTATCCTCTGTTGATTGCAGCTTTGATCAGATGTGCTGTTCCTTTAATTCGATGTCCGTTCGCCATCTCTGTCAATGCCTCTGCCATTTTCATCGTCACAATACCGCCTGTCATTTTCGCATATCCACGAATTGGCATATTGTAGTTAAATAATACATTCAGGTTCGGCTTTCCCTTCCAGTCACTGATTTTCAGAAGTAATTTCAGGATTGCACAGAGCAGTTTTCCAAGAATTCCTTTTCCGTAATACAACTGACAAACTGCATCGTTCATTCGGATCTCACCGCTCCAGCTTCCATCCGGAATCTCTCTTCCATACAGAATACGGAATTTTTCGTCTGAAATGTCTTTAATCTTGCCGCTGAAATATTCCGGCAGTTCTTCTTTCTTGTAGCCGCCGTTTTCAACAGTACCTTTTACGTCTAAAGCACCTTCCAGAACCATCTGCTGCGCATTTTCACCGATCATGATCTGATAAGTACCGCTTTCAATCTCCCAGCTATCTGTTCTTGTATCATAAAAACGGAATGTCTTATCATCAAACCCGATTCTTACTTCCTTTTCTTCTCCTGGCTGAAGCTCTACTCTTACGAAACCTTTCAGCTCGCGAACCGGTCGAAAGACAGTCTCAGAAGATTTTCCAACATACAGCTGTGCGATCTCAGTTCCTGACACATTGCCTGTATTCTTAATTGTAAATGTCACACCTTCTGTATCTATTTTCAAATCTTTATATTCAAAGGTTGTATAGCTCAATCCGTAACCAAATGGGAAACGCGTTGATTTTCCAACAGTTGTGTAATAACGGTATCCGACATAAAGAGACTCTCTGTACTCACTGCTTCTTTCTTTACTTGGATAATATGCATACGCCGGCGTATCCTCATAATAGATTGGGTAAGTCTCATTTAACTTACCGGATGGATTCACCTTTCCTGTCAGAACGTTCAACATTGCTGACGCGCCTGCCTGTCCACCAAGATAACCGTGCACGATTCCTTTTACATATGGATACCATGGCATCTCGATCGCTGATCCGGCTGAAAGAACTACGATTATATTCTTATTTACTGTTGTAAGTTCATTAAGTAATGTCTCCTGTGCGGCAGGCATGGACATATGTGTACGGTCAAGTCCTTCGGATTCGCTGATTTCATCAAGTCCTCCGAAGAAAAGTACGATATCCGCCTTCTTTGCAAGTTCTACTGCTGCCTTTGTCAGCTTTTGGTTCGGTTTTCTGTTACGGATATATCCCTGCTCATATGCAACAACATCCAGATCTGTTGATCCAATCACATCAAGGATTGCTTCCGGCTGTTTTGCCGGGTTTACAAGTGATGATCCTGCGCCCTGATATCTTGGTGTCTTTGCAAAATCACCGATCACTGCAACTTTCGTTCCCGGTTTCAACGGAAGGATCTGATCCTCATTTTTCAGGAGGACAATACTTTCCTCTGCCGCTTTTCTTGCCAGGTTATGATGCGCTTCCACATCAAATGTTTTTCCCTTTGCGTCTTCTGTTGCCTGATGTGTTGAGAAAATCACATTTAAAAGTTCATCCAGTCTCTGATCCAATACTGCTTCATCAAGATCACCGTTCTCAACTGCATGAATAATATCATACATACCTGATTTTCCTGTTCCCGGCATCTCCAAATGGCTTCCATTCTTCACGCCAAGTGCATGGTCGTTACTTCCGCCCCAGTCAGATACAACAAAACCATCAAAGCCCCACTCATCTACCAGAATTTCCTGCAGCATATGGTTGTTTTCGTTTGCATAGATTCCATTTACTTCATTATAGGAAGACATGATGGATTTTGATTTACCTTCCTTGATCGCAATCTCGAATCCTGTTGTATAAATCTCACGGAACGTTCTTTCGTCTACGACAGAATCGTTCGCCATACGGCGCAGCTCCTGACTGTTTGCTGCGAAATGCTTTGGACAAGCTGCAATTCCTTTGCTTTGGATTCCACGGACATATGCCGCTGCCATCTTTCCTGCATGATACGGATCCTCTGAAAAATACTCAAAGTTTCTTCCACACAGCGGACTTCTCTTGATATTCAGTCCAGGGCCAAGGATCACATTGACTCCCATTGTCACTGCCTCTTCTGCAAGTGCTTCTCCGATTTCTTCTCCCAGTGCTTCATCCCAGCTGTTTGCCACTCCTGCCGCTGTCGGAAAACAAGTCGCCGGAAGACTTGCGTTCAATCCCAAATGATCTCCCGCTCCTGCCTGTCTTCTCAGTCCGTGAGGTCCGTCAGACATTACCATAGACGGAATTCCATATTTTTCAAAATCAACGGTCTCCCATGTGTTCTTTCCTGACATCATAACTGCTTTCTCTGCCAGTGTCATCTTTCTGATCAGTTTTTCGTATTTCAGACTCATTTTGAAACCTACCTTTTATTTTATACTATGTTACTTTGTTACCCTTCGCAGTACCTGTGATCGTTTTGCATTTTCCACTTCACAAGTATCTTTTTTACTGAACTTATCATAACATAAAAAGCAGACCGCTAAGGTCTGCTTTCATAAATGGTCGTTTTTTCTACATGAACTGTTTTAATAACATTTTTCTATTTTGATTTTTCCAATAATTTCTTATATGAGAAATCAATCGCAAATGCACCCAGCGGAGCTGTCAGCACAATCGCTAAAACAGCCACAGTAAGAACGGTATCTCCGCAGGCAAATCCCATCGCAAGAGGGATTCCGCCGATTGCGGCCTGAACTGTTGCTTTCGGTGTATAAGCCATCATGGCAAATAATCGTTCTGTCTTCTTGAGACTTGTTCCAAGAAGGCAGACGAATACGCCTAGCATACGGAACACCAGCGCACCTGCGATAACAACTAATGCTTTTACTCCGATTTTTCCAAGGTATCCGACATTCACCGTTGCTCCTACAAGCACGAACAGAAATACTTCTGCTGCCACCCACAGCTTCCCGTATTTCACAGAAATCCTCTTCGCAACGACTTCTCTCTTCTTCTGCAAACCGATTCCAATAAACATGATCGCGATCAATGCCGAAAATGTGATCGCTGTATTCAAGCTGTCTTCCATCACAACAAGCAACAGAGAAATACTCAAGATGATCAGCACTTTCGAGGTATCTCTTATATGTACTTTCTTAAAATAATATGCGAGACAACTTCCAATCAATAATCCAATGCCAATTCCAAGGAAAATAGAAACCGGAATATTAATAAAACTGAGTATAGATGTGCTCTGTCCCTGCATCATTCCTGTAAATGTTGAGAACAGCACGATGACATAGACATCATCTACAGATGCACCTGCCAAGATCAACTGCGGAATCCCCTGTTTCACGCCATATCCTTCTTCCATCAGTTTCACCATCCTCGGTACTACAACAGCTGGTGAAACTGCCGCAAGTACAGCACCCATGATTGCAGCTTCAAGTATAGATAATCCCATCAGCTTCGGAGCCAGCAGTACAATTCCAACAATCTCAAATGTCGCCGGCACGAAACACATCATCACAGCCGGCCTTCCAATCTTCTTAAGCCCTGAAAGATCCAGACCAAGACCGGCTCTTGTAAGAATAATGATCAGCGCAATCTTTCGAAGCTCGGCTGAGATTCCAAGAATACTGTCATCCAACAGATTCAGTACATATGGGCCGAGTGTCATGCCCGTAATCATCATTCCAAGCAGGCTTGGCAGTTTGATTTTCTTACAGATCCAGCCCATAGACATTCCTACAAGCAGGATCAAAGCGATACTTAATAACATGTTAATCTCCATTCCACCGCCTTTGGCTGGCGGCACAAATTTCTTTTAGATTAATCCGTTCTCTATACAATAATGATAAATTCCGTCTTCTGCAACATTTCCACAGATTTCATCTGCAATTGCCTTCAAATCCGCTGACGCATTTTCCATTGCAACTCCTGTTCCAACCGTCTGAAGCATCTCTATATCATTATTCCCATCTCCAAATGCGAGAGCTTCTGAACGATCCAGCTGGTAATGCTCCAACATCTTTTGGATTCCCATTCCTTTTCCGCCATTTGCCGGAATGATATCAGCTGCGTGATCCCACCATGCTGTAATCTTCGCCCCTTCTACATCTTCCAAAATTACAGAATAGTCACTCTCACGACACCCTAACATTACTTGATAAATCTCTTCCTGACAGATGATATCTTCAAAATCTTCCGCAATCACTACACTCTGATGAGCAAAGGAATAATACTCTTCAAGATCTTTATCTGTTCCATTTGCTGCAAGATGCTCCTTCGTTGCAACAGAGACCGGACGTCCAATTGCTGATGCATTGCCAACAATTTTCTGTACATCTTCCAAACAGATTGGATTACTATAGATCGTTTCCATTCTGTCATAACACAATGAACCGTTAAATGTCAGCCATGCATCAAACTCAATCTCTTTGATTTTTGGAAGTGTTATTGGTGCACGTCCCGTAGCAATACATAACTTAATCCCATTTTTCTTAAGTTTTTGCAGTGTTTCTATCATTTTTTCAGAGATCTGCTTTTTCTGCATATCAATCAATGTACCATCAATATCAAAGAAAATAATTTTAATTTTTCCCATATTAGTTTCCTCCTGTGCTTCTCTATTTTACGGCAAAAAGAAGAGTTTGCGCAAGATTCTCTTTCACAAACTCTTCATAATGGTTTTGTGCATATTACTTTTTACAATACCTGTGCAGATGCTCCCTTTGCATAAACAGTCATCTTCCGTTGATCTTTCAGACATTCTTCTGTTGGAATTTCTTTTTTAAACGTATCATTACTCAAAAACAAATTCCTTAAAATCTAATGCTCCCTTCCCACATACCTTAAAATAAATTGGATAATCGCCCTTTTTCCCTTTTATCATTACTTCCTCCCAACTCCATTGCTTATGATTTTCTAAATGATTCACTGCAATTACCGCACAAAGATTATCTGGCTCTAGATTTCCTATATACATTTCTAATATTCCCTCGAATCTTCCTCTACTACAGATCTTTACTTTTCTTTCTGTCTCATCAAAATGAAAATATTTATATCCACAGATTGCCCCATTTCTAAGATTATATATATATTGCATTTCCGAAGTAGCATTATCCTGTATTCTTTCATGTGCAATATACGGATGTTTTTCATCCCAATGTACTGATTTTGAATATTGCTTTACTCCATCCACACTTTTTAAGCAACATGCAATTCGCGCCGGATAAGTCCCTTTTGCCTCTAATGATCCGTTATTCAATCCACAACTTGTCACTTCAGCCTGTGAAAATTCCCCATTGAAATCCATTTGTATTTTTTCAGCACAGCCTTGTCGCGAATACGGTATTCCATGAGTATGTCTATGATAAAAAATATAGTAATTATCTTCTATTTTTAAAATTCCTCCATGATTGTTTCCAAGATAGTTCACCGCATCCTTCTTTTTTCGGTCTTTTAATCCCACATCGCCATTTGATATCAGTGTTCCTTTATATCTGTAATTTCTATCTGGAGAATCACTTATCGCATAGGATAATTCATGTCCATTTTCTGATGAATATACAAAATAGTATTTGTCTCCATAATGCCGTATACTTGATGCTTCCAAAAATGCATGTCCTTCAAACTCTGTCTCCTTTGAATACAGTTTTCCCGGAATTATACATACAGGATCTGTTTTCATTGTCAACATATCATCTTCAAGTTTTGCACAGAATGCTCCACAATAACCATTTTCATTAAACTTTTCTTTTTTTTCCTGAAATGCAAATCCATAATACAAAAAGATATCATCTCCATCACACAATATCGACGGATCAAACGGCAATCCGTATCCACTATTTCCATCAAATACTTTTCTATTTTTTAGGTGTACGTCGCCTAAATACGTATAATGACCTGCTGGAAATTCACACACTGCAACACTAATTCGATCCAATTTATTTGAAAAATAGTATAAATAGAATTTTCCATCCTTCCCCTTACATACATCCGGTGCATAGAGCCGGACTCCTGATTCATTTCTATACCCTGGATCATCTTCTTTTCTATATATAGTTCCTTCAAAGCTCCATGATGTCAGGTCATTTATCGGTGCACTCCAGCATACATAATCCTCTGAACAATAATTTTGTCCTCCTGCAATATCATGTGAGCCAAATATGTAGACTCTATCGTCAAATATCTTTGGCTCTCCATCTGGAACATATTCCCATTCTGGAAGATATGGATTAAAGACCTGTTTACTCATATGTTTCTCCCTTATATTCAAGATCATTTCCATTTGATTGGATTACCTGTTTATACCAATAAAAACTAGCTTTTCGTCTTCTTACCAAACTGCCTGATCCATCATCTTTTTTATCTACATAAATAAATCCATATCTTTTCGTCATCTCGCCGGTAGATGCCGAAACCAAATCAATCGGTCCCCATGATGTATAGCCGATTACCGGAATTCCATCTTTTTCAACCGCATCTTTTAGTGCTTTAATATGCAACTGTAAATATTTTATTCTATAAATATCATGTATTTCACCATTTTCTTCAATCTCATCTACTGCACCCAAACCATTTTCAACAATAAATAATGGCTTTTGATATCTGTCATAAAGTGTATTTAAAGTAATCCTTAACCCTAACGGATCAATCTGCCATCCCCATTCGCTTGATTTAAGATATGGATTTACTAATGAAAGAATTGCCGCATTGCCTGGCCGTTTCTTTTTCTCTATTACTTCTGAATCCGCTGAAATACAACGACTGGAATAATAACTCAATGCAACAAAATCAACAGTTCCTTCCTTTAATATTTTCAAATCTTTTTCTGTTATGTCTAAAGTAATGTTCTTCTCCTTCATACGCATTTTTGCAAATATTGAATACTCTCCACGTGTTTGTACGTCAATAAAATAATAATTATCCCTGTCTGCCTCCATTGCACGATAAATATCTTCCGGATTACAGGTATATGGATAGTACTGTCCCGCTGCAAGCATGCATCCAATCTTTACCTTTGGCATCATTTTTTTTGCCATTTTCACAGCCTGTGCGCTGGCCAGTAATTCATAATGTGCAGCCTGATACTTCACAGCTTCTTTATTCTCATTTTCTTTAAAAACAATTCCTGCTCCCAAAAATGGCATATGCATCAACATATTAATTTCGTTAAATGTAATCCAATACTTTACTATTTTTCCATAATTCTTAAATAAAACATAACAGTAATTCAGATAACTATCTATCATCTTCCTACTTTTCCAGCCACCATATTTCTTTATAAGTGCTACAGGTGTGTCAAAATGGCAAATAGTTACTAATGGTTCAATATTATATTTTTTGCATTCCTTGATGACATCTTTATAGAATTTAATTCCTTCTTGATTCGGAATTTCATCATCTCCATTTGGAAAAATTCTTGTCCAGGAAATAGAAAAGCGAAAAACTTTAAATCCCATTTCTGCAAAAAGTTTTATATCTTCTCTGAATGTATGATAAAAATCAATCCCTTCATGACTTGGATATCTATGCTTATCGTCACATTCCAACATAATCATTTCACCTAAAGCTACTTTTCGTCTGTCTTCTCCATATGGTAATACATCAACTGATGAAAGACCTCGTTTTCCCTCTTGAAAAGCTCCTTCACACTGATTAGCTGCAACTGCTCCTCCCCATAAAAAATGTTCTGGAAAATTTTTCATTTTTACCTCTTTCTAAAAAAGCAGATCCCTATAGAATCTGCTTTTTCTGAATCTGCTTTTTCTGAATCTTCTATTTCTGAGCATCTACGCTGTTCTTGCTATAATAGACCCATCCAACACTGAAAGAAACTACTAATGCTGCAAGTGTTGCACCAAGTACAACCCATACACTATACATTCCCGCACCATTTGGTGCCGGATCAATATATGATGGAATTCCTAGCAGTCCTAATGCTCCCATCATATATCTTCTTGCCCCAAAAAATCCTGTGATAGCGCCTCCCACGGCGTTTCCTATAATTGCTATTATGAAAGGTTTTTTCATCGGAAGTAATGTTCCGTAAATTGCCGGTTCAGAAACACCAAAAAGCATAGAGATAATTGATGGAACCACTCTCTTCTTTGTATTGTTATTCTTTGTTTTCAAAAGAATAACAAATAATGCCCCCAGTACTCCGCCTGTAGTACAAAAATTGCACGGAAGAATCCAGTCATACCCAAGACTTCCAAGATTAATCAATCCCAATGGAACAATACCCCAATGGAATCCAAAAATAACAAGCACCTGCCAGAGAGCAGCAACTAATAATCCTCCCACAAGCCCTCCTACAACCGGAAGTGAAAACAGGAAATTAAATATCACCTGTAATACTGCACAGAACAGCGATGCCAGTGGTCCAATCAACAAATAAGTAAGTGGAGCCATTACTACTAATGTAATAACAGGTGTAATAAATGCTTTAATCACATCTGGCAAAACTTTATTCAACTTTCTTTCCAATTTCGATCCGATACACACAGCAAGAATGATTGGAATTACTGATGAGGTATATCCTGCTTTTGGCATTACAACTGGAATATTAAATATCGTCGTATAATAATTCATTTCAAAAGCAGTTCCTGCAAAAACAGTTCCAAGCACATCTCCTGATGTCAGTGCTGTCATGGTAGGATATACCAATGCAACACCAAGTGCCATTCCTGTAAATTCATTCATCTTGAATTTCTTAGCAGCTGTATATCCTAAAATAATTGGAAGAAAATAGAAAAAACCATCTCCTACAGAATATAAAATCTGATAGATTCCATCCGTGGTCTGAAGGACTCCGAAAAATGTACAACATGCCATAATTCCTTTGATGATTCCTGCTGCACACAATAATGAAATTGTTGGAGCCAAAATACCAGAAATAACATCAATCATTATATTTAGAGGCGTCTTTCGTTCTCTTGATTCTTCTACATCATCTTCAACTTCCCCGGAAGCTACATCTTGCAGATGTGCCACATTAATTACTGCCTGATAAACATCTCCAACCGTCTGTCCAATAACCACCTGATATTGGCCGTTTGACTGAATAACTTTCAGTACTCCATCTGTGCTTTCTAAAACATCTGTATTGGCCTTGCTTTCATCCTGCAGTTTGAAGCGAAGTCTTGTTACACAATGTGTCAGACTTACTATATTCCCTTTTCCTCCTACATTCTGCACTATGATCCGCGCAAGAGCATCGTATTTACTAGCCATACCCTTCCTCCTTTATGTATGTCCCTGTCGCCATTTCCAGCGAACTTTTCTTTACATAAATCAGTGTATCACTCCCAATCATTTCCTCCTATCCAACATTTTATTTTTTATGGTTTTGCTTGTTTTATTTTCTATCTTCGAGGCACTGCTTTCTATATTTGTAGAATTTCAACAAGTTATTTAAATTTTCTTTAAATCTTTTTAAAGGTATGTATAACGTAATTTATTAAATACTGTATTTCCCTCAATAACTCTCATACGATAATTTACAGTAATTGTTTGTAATTCTTTCTCTTGGATCTTTCTTATTAAATATTTCACACCTTCAATATGTCTCGACATATGTGCTCCTTTGACCATTGTCAAATGCAGCCCCCCTATACTCTCAGGTATAACTGGATCAAAGCCAATTAGTGAAAAATCTTTCGGAATTCTGTATTTTCCCTCAAATAATGCTTTCACTGTACCAATTGTCACTGCCGGACATTCACATATAAAGGCTGTTGAATTTTTTACTCCGTTATACAATAATCTTTGTATTCTCTGATAGGCCTCATTGTACTCAGCTCCTGTCTCATAAATCCTGTTGGAAGCATCTCCCATATGATTTTTTTTCATCAATCGAACAAAAGCATTTCTGCGTTCTTCAAAATTAAATGCAGGTAACCCGCTGGATAAATATAAGATATGCCGGTGCCCCTTGCTTCTCAGATAATCAATGCATAACTGTACTCCTTGATAACTGTCATTATTATAACTATCAATATCTGCTGTATAGAATTTATTGTCTCCAACAATAATTGGAATGTTTAATTCCAAAAATGGATAAATATCCTCTTCCTCCATTTCTGCTGCCAATATATAGATACCAACAACTTTTCTTTCACGACAGGTCTGTATTAATCTTTCTTCTGTTTCTCTTGTTCTATCAAGAAAATAGTTTGCAAATTGAAACCCCTGGACTTCGACAATCTTTTCAAGTTCTAGAAGCAAACGATAATGGTTATTTATCTTAGATGCTTTTCCACTTTCATATTTTTCGACACCATCTTCCGTTCCCAGTCTCCCATAATCTCCTAAAACCCATCCGTTCTTGAAATAATGAACAACCATGATTGTTTTATCCTTATTAATACGTTTATGATTCTCTATCTCTTTTGGCTTATCATTATCTATTATATACTTTTGAATTCTTTCCACTGTTTTTGCACTAACACCAGGGCGTTTATTTAACGCTAATGACACTGTTGCTTCTGAAATATCTAATGCTTTTGCAATTTCTTTTGATTTCATTTTTTCCCACCTCGTTCCTTTGTAGAATATTATTTCGACATATAGAAAATAAGTTTGTGCAAAGCCATCTTGCACAAACTTATCTTTTCATTAATAATGTGCAAGTATTCATTGCACGCTATTTTGATTTCAGTATTTCATAATTTTTTATATAACCCAAAAGCTGATTTTTTAAATTGCAAGCAGGTTCTTGATTGCTTCCATATAAACATGTACTGCTTCTTCAACTTCTGATACAAGTGTATACTCGTCTGCACCGTGAATACGGTAATCCACACCCGGTTTTTCCGGTCCGAATGCGATAATGTTCTTTAAGGATTTCGCATAAGTTCCGCCACCGATTACTAACGGCTTGTTCTCTGTATCTCCTGTTACATCTGTATAAGCTTTGTACAGTGCCTCTACAAGTGGAGACTCTTTCGGGAAGAACAATGGTTTTGTAGTTGTGTGGATCTCAATGCGTCCATTCTCGTCTTCGAGCTTTCCTTCGCACATCTTGAGCATATCTTCTACAGAATATGTTACCGGGAATCTGATATCGATTGTAGCGGAGATCACACCGTCTTCTGTCTTAACGATTCCGTTACAGAATGTAAGCTCTCCAAACTCATCTGCGCATTTCAGTCCGATTCCTGATCCGTCACATGCTGTGCCAATGTGTGAGTTATAGAATTCTACGAAATCATCTTCAAATCCGGCTTTTGCAAGACAGTCAAAGATAACACCTGCAGCATTAACTCCAAATGCCGGTGTACTTGCATGTGCAGATACTCCCTTTGCATAAATAGTGATCTTTCCATCTTCCTCTGTTACTTTGTATTCCTGAAGTTTTGTCTCTGCGAAAGCAGCTTCCAGTCTGTCTTTCAGTCCTTCTTCTGCCGGAATCTCTGCTGTACATGCATCACATACGGCATTGAATACAAATCCACCATTGATAGAAATAATCTTTGTATTCTTAGAAGTTGCCAGCATGCCAAGCATACCTTTCTCTCCGTGAATACATGGGTAACTTGCATCCGGTGTAAATCCACAAGATAACTCTTCTGCCACTTCATTATAATGCTCCATACATCTGGAACCATTTTCCTCATTACATCCCATGATCAGACGAACTCTCTTGTTAAGCTTCACACCTGAATCACGAAGAAGCTTCATCGCATAAAGTGCTTCCATAACAGGTCCTTTATCATCTGTTGTTCCACGTCCGTAAACGTAATCTCCTTCTCTTGTCAGCTTGAATGGATCATATGTCCAATCACCGCCTGCCGGTACGATATCCAGATGTCCTGCGATACCAACGATCTCTTCGCCTTCTCCCATCTCTGCATATCCACAGTAGTTATCCAGGTTCACTGTCTTGAATCCGAGTTCATCTGCAATCTGCAGTGCTTCGTGAAGAACCTTTGCCGGTCCCTCTCCAAATGGCATTCCTTCTGCCGGTGTTCCAAGCTGTGAATCTATCGCTACAAGTCTTTCCATATTACTTAACAATTCTTCTGTTGTTGCATGAATCTTTTCTTTAATATCCATTATTTTCATCCTTCCTTTTTTACTGTTTTCTATCATATGATATGAGTGTCAAAAGTAAATTTTGCCACTCACTGATGTAACCGGATTGCT